>Ga0075430_100000796_pt1 | contig 24488 bp, 22 predicted proteins | sample RhiMetdeltSRZDD4_FD_75294 | JGI IMG/M metagenome (GOLD analysis project Ga0075430, IMG submission 75294) | Populus rhizosphere microbial communities from Tennessee, USA - Rhizosphere MetaG P. deltoides SRZDD4 | ecosystem: Host-associated > Plants > Roots > Rhizosphere > Soil | place: USA... | reverse complement strand
GGCGAGGCCGAGCGGCGCGAGGCCGAGGAGCGGGCCAAGGCGCGCTCCAAGATCTGGACGCCAGGCTCGTGATCGGGATCTTCGGCGGCTCGGGCCTCTACCGCTTCCTCGATGACGACGCGGTGGAGGAGGTGCCGGTCGCCACGCCCTACGGGCCACCCTCCGCGGCGATCCGGATCGGGCGCATCGAGGGCGTCGACGTGGCGTTCATGCCGCGCCACGGGGACGAGCACACGCTGCCGCCACACCGGATCAACTACCGCGCGAACGTATGGGCGATGCGCGAGGTGGGGGTGCGCCGGCTGATCGGCCCCTGCGCCTGCGGCTCGCTGCGCCCGGAGCTCGCGCCCGGCACGTTCGTGGTCTGCGACCAGTTCGTGGACCGCACCCATGCGCGCGAAAGCACCTTCTACGACGGCCCGCAGACCACCCACGTGTCGGCCGCCGACCCCTACTGCTCCCAGATGAGCGGCGTGATCGCGGACAGCGCGCGCGAGCTCGAGATCCCGGTGGTCGAGGGCGGGACCGTGGTGGTGATCCAGGGCCCGCGCTTCGCGACACGTGCGGAATCGCGCTGGTACTCGGCATCGGGCTTCCACGTGGTGAACATGACGCAGTACCCCGAGTGCTGGCTCGCGCGCGAGCTCGAGCTCTGCTACGCGAACGTGGCCCTCGTGACCGACTACGACGTTGGGCTTGAGGGGATGCCCCAGGTGCCGCCCGTGTCCGCGGACGCCGCCTTCAAGGTCTTCAACGACAACCTCGACCGCGTGCGGGCGCTGCTGTTCCACACGGTCACCCGTGTCGGCGAGCAGCCGGACGACGCCTGCGCGAACGCGCTCTCAAGCGCGATCGTCCACCGCTGAGAGCGCGGGGCGGGCGTGTCGTCCGGGCGGAGTCGATAGACTGCCCGACCGCTCTGCTGCGGGCGGGCCCGGCCGCCGGCTCGTCGAACACCGGGCGCCCTCGCTCGACCGCCCGCTGACTGAACCACACGGAGGACAACCCCCTTGGAATTCCTGACTGACTGGGGCGTGATCATCGCGCTCGTCTGCGCCGGCGGCGCCGTCGTGTACGGCGTCACCACGTCCCGCTGGCTGCTGTCTCTCTCACCCGGAAACGACGAGATGCAGGCGATCTCGAGCGCGGTGCAGCAGGGCGCGACCGCGTACCTGCGCCGCCAGTACACGATCATCGCCGGCGTGGCCGTGGTGCTCGCGATCCTGCTCGCGATCGCGCTCGAGGCCTCGGGCGCCGAGGGTATCCTGATCGCCGTCGGCTTCCTGATCGGCGGCACGTTCTCCGGGTCCGCGGGCTTCATCGGGATGAACGTGTCGGTGCGCGCCAACGCGCGCGTGGCCGAGTCGGCCCGCGGCGGTGTGTCGAAGGCGCTCGAGGTGGCCTTCAAGGGCGGCGCCGTGACCGGCCTCCTGGTGGCGGGCCTGGCGCTGCTCGGCGTGGCGGGCTACTACGGGATCCTGATCCTGGCGGGCACCGACGAGCGCGACGCCATCGACGCGCTCGTGGGCCTCGGCTTCGGCGGCTCGCTGATCTCCGTCTTCGCCCGGCTCGGCGGCGGCATCTTCACCAAGGCCGCCGACGTGGGCGCCGACCTCGTGGGCAAGATCGAGGCGGGCATCCCCGAGGACGACCCGCGCAACCCCGCCGTGATCGCCGACAACGTGGGCGACAACGTGGGCGACTGCGCCGGCATGGCGGCCGACCTGTTCGAGACATACGCGGTCACGGCCGTCGCGGTGATGCTGCTGGGCGTGCTCACCTTCCAGGAGATCGGCACCGTGGCCGTCTACCCGCTCGTGATCGGCGGCGTGTCGCTGCTCGCCTCGATCATCGGCACCTACGCAGTGAAGAGCCCGGCGGGCAATGTCGAGCGCGCGCTCTACCAGGGCCTGATCGTGTCGGGCGGGCTGGCGGCGCTCGCCTTCCTGCCGGTCACGCTCCTGATGATGGACGACCTCAACTTCCAGGGGGACGTCTCGAGCCTGCTGCGCGGCGGGGCGGACGCCGCGCCGAGCGGGATCGACCTGTACTTCTGCACGCTTGTCGGGATCGCGATCACCGCGGGCCTCTTCGTGATCACGGACTACTACACCTCCACGCGCTTCCGGCCGGTGCGCACCACGGCGCGCGCGTCCCAGACCGGCCACGCCACCAACATCATCCAGGGGCTCGCCCAGGGCTTCCAGTCCACGGCCGCGCCGGCGATCCTGCTGGCGCTCGGAATCCTGGTCGCCAACGAGCTGGCCGGCATCTACGGCATCGGCGTGGCGGTGATGGCGCAGCTCTCGCTCACGGGCCTGATCGTGGCGCTCGACGCCTTCGGCCCGATCACCGACAACGCCGGCGGCATCGCCGAGATGGCGGATCTGCCGGAGGAGGTGCGAAACGTCACCGACCCGCTCGACGCGGTGGGCAACACCACCAAGGCCGTGACCAAGGGATACGCGATCGGCTCGGCCGTGCTCGCGGCTCTCGTGCTGTTCGCGGCGTTCGTCGAGGAGCTGAACGAGGAGGCGGCCAGCGAGGGCACGACCGTCACGGGCTTCGACATCTCGCAGCCGGAGGTGCTGATCGGCCTGTTGATCGGCGGCATGATGGTCTACCTGTTCGCCGCGCTCGCCATCGAGGCCGTGGGCCGAGCGGGCGGCGGCGTGGTCGAGGAGGTGCGGCGCCAGTTCCGGGAGCGGCCCGGGATCATGGACCGCACCGAGCAGCCTGACTACGCGCGCGCGGTCGACATCGTCACGGCCTCGGCGCAACGCGAGATGATCCTGCCGGCGCTGATCCCGATCGTCGTCCCGGTGGTGGTCGGCCTGCTCTCCACCGAGGCGCTCGGCGGCCTCCTGATCGGCGTGATCGTGGTTGGCTTCTTCGCCGCGGTGTCGATGACCGCCGGCGGCGGGGCGTGGGACAACGCCAAGAAGCTGATCGAGGACGGCGAGTTCGGCGGCAAGGGCTCCGAGGCCCACGCCGCGTCCGTCACGGGCGACACCGTCGGCGACCCCTACAAGGACACCGCCGGGCCGGCGATCAACCCCATGATCAAGGTGGCGAACATCGTCGCCCTGCTGATGGTCCCGTTCCTGGTCTGAGTCCGCGGCTCGGCGATGCGGTGAGCGTCCCGGAGTGGCTGCTATTGCAGCCACTCCGGGACGTTCTCGACAAGCCCTAGTGTTTCTGGCCTGGCGAAAGCCGGCGACATCCGCGCCCTCCCGGACGACCTCCCCGAGCCCGAGGACGACGGCGCGGCTCGCCACCTTCCCGGCATGGCAGTCCCGCCGCTCGCGCTTCCCTCCACGGAGGGGGGCGAGTTGGCGCTCGCCGAGCTGCCCGGCCTGAGCGTGCTCTTCTGCTACCCCCGCACCGGGCGCCCGGACGAGGAGCTGCCGCCCGGCTGGAACGAGATTCCGGGCGCGCGCGGCTGCACCCCGGAGACCTGCGGCTTCCGCGACAGCCATGACCAGTTCGCGGACCTCGGCGCCCGCGTCGTGGCCCTTTCGACGCAGGACCCCGACTACCAGCGCGAGATGGCGGAGCGGCTCGAGCTGCCGTTCCCGGTGCTCAGCGACGAGCGGCTCGAGCTCGTGAGCGCGCTGCGGCTCCCCACCTTCGAGACGGCCGGCCTCACGCTCGTCAAGCGGCTCACTCTCGTGATCCGCGACGGCTGCATCGAGCACGTCTTCTATCCGGTCTTCCCGCCGGACTCGCATGCCTCGGAGGTCCTCGAGTGGCTCCGCCGCTCCTGAGACCGCTCGCCGAGTCCGAGCACAGCGTCTTCTGGCTCGACGGCCACTCCCGCAGCTCGAGGGGCTCCGCTTCAGCCATCGCTGGGCCGGCGCGATCGACACCTGTTCGCGCTTCGCCGTCATGTTCGGGCGCGCATTAGGCGGGCGCGTCGCCTACGCCCTGGGCTACACGGGCCTCGTTCATGGGCGCGACAGCGAGCTCACCAGGCTCGAGCTGGAGCGCCCGCGGCCGATCCGTTCCCGCCCGAGCCGCTCCGCTCGGGCGTCGTGCAGCTCACGCGGCGCGCGCTGATCCGAGCGGATGAGGACGGCGGGCGGCGCGGCCAATGGCTCAAGCTGCTCGACCGGGTGGGCGTGGGCTTCGACAGTTAGCGTCGACAGCTAGATTCAGCCGGCGCGATGGCCGAGTACCGACCGAAGAACCGTGGGCTCGAGCGGGTGCTCGGCACGGGGGCGTTGTTCTCGACCGCCTACGGGAACGTGGGCAGCTCGATCTACTACGCGCTCGGGCTGGTGGCGATCTACGCCGCCGGCATGACCCCGGTGGTGTTCGTGATCGCAGGCCTCATCTTCGCGGCCACCGCGGCCACCTACGCCGAGGCAACCACGATGTACCCGGAGGCGGGCGGCTCCTCGAGCTTCGCGCGGCGCGCGTTCAACGAGTTCTGGTCCTTTTTCGCCGCCTGGGGCCAGATGCTCACCTACATCATCACGATCGCGATCTCCGCGTTCTTCGTGCCTCACTACCTGGGCGTGTTCTGGGAGCCGCTCGGCGAGTCGCCGGCCGACATCGTGGGCGGGATCGCCGTGGTGGCGCTGCTCGGTTTCGTGAACATCGTGGGGGTCAAGGAGTCGGCGGGCGTGAACGTCGGCTTCGCCGTCGCGGACTTCCTCACCCAGGTCGGGCTGGTGGTTGTGGGCGTCGCCCTGGTGCTCGACCCCCAGCTCCTAGTCGAGCAGGTCGACTTCGGCACCACGCCGACGTTGGGCGACTTCCTGATCGCCATTCCGGTCGCCATGGTCGCCTACACCGGGATCGAGACGGTGTCGAACATGGCCGAGGAGGCCCGCGACGTGGGCAAGACGATCCCGCGCGGGATCGGCCTCGTGGTGCTCGCCGTGGCGGTGATCTACGCGTTCCTTCCCGCGATCGCGCTGTCCGCCATGCCCGTGGTGAACGGCGAGACGCAGCTCGCGCAGCCGAAGGAGGAGGGCGGCTTTGCGGACGACCCGATCCTCGGCGTGGTCGAGAACATGGACCTCGGCGCCCTGCAGGGGCCGGCCGAGATCTACGTGGGCATCCTGGCCGCCACGATCCTCTTCATCGCGACCAACGCCGGCCTGATCGGGGTCTCCCGGCTCACCTACTCGATGGGCCAGCACCGCCAGCTACCACAGCTGCTGCGGGCTCTCCATCCGAGGTTCCGCACGCCCTACGTGGCGATCCTCGTGTTCGGCACGGTGGCGTGCATCGCGATCCTGCCGGGCCAGGCGGACTTCCTCGGAGTGATCTATGCCTTCGGCGCGATGCTCTCGTTCACGATGGCGCACATCTCGCTGGTCCGGCTTCGCTTCACGTATCCGGACGTCGAGCGACCGTGGCGGAGTCCCGGATCGATCCCGTTCCGCGGCCGGAAGGTGCCGCTCCTGGCGGTGTTCGGCGGGCTCGGCACCGGCGCGGCGCTGGTGGTTGCAACGGCTCTCGATTTCCGGGTGCTTGTGTCCGGCCTCGTCTGGCTCGGTCTTGGCGTGACCATCTACGTGATCTACCGGCGCCGCCAGGGGCTCTCGCTCACCGAGTCGCACAAGATCGTGATGCCCAAGCCGGTGGTCGAGCACGAGGTGGAGTACGAGTCGGTGCTGGTGGCGTTCGAGGATGGGCACTACTCGCCCGAGGCGATCTCGACGGCCGCCCGCCTCGCGGCCCGGCGGCGGCGCGGCATCCACGTGCTCGTCACGATCTCCGTCCCTCCCAACTCGCCGATCGACGCCGTGATGCCCGAGCACGAGGCGCGCGCGGCATCCATCATCGATTCGGCGCGCGTGCGCGGCGGGCGGCGGGTGACCGGGCACTGGGAGAAGGTGCGCCCGGGGCAGGGCGGCCGCCGTATCGTGGAGGAGGCGAAGGAGATCCGCGCGCGCGCGATCGTGATGTCGCTGCCCCCGCGGCGGACCGGCGCGTCGCTCTTCGGCAAGACGCTCGAGACGGTGCTGAGCGAGCGCCCCTGCCGGGTGATCATCGACTCGTCGCGCGGCCTGGAATCGGGTCGACGGGCCGCCTGACGGGACCTCCGCGCGCAATACGATGGAGGGCGTGGAACGCGCCTACACGACCTCGATCCGCCTCGTCAGCGGGCTCCTGCTGCTGGTGGGCGTGGCGATGATCGTGGCGACGCTCGCCCGCGGGGGCGGCGGGCTCGCCCTGGGCGTGGTGCTCGGCGCGCTGCTCGCGCTGCTGGGCGCGGGCCGGCTCTGGCTCGCCCTCCGGGGCAGCTCGCGATGAGCGACGCGGACGGCTCGGGACGCGCGTCGGTCGGCGTCCGCACAGGTCAGCGGGTGCGACGCGGCTCCGAGCGCATGGGCGGGCGCATCGTCCGCTCGCTCGGGGAGCCGGCGCTGTTCGCGATCACGCTCAGCGCGATCGTCTCCGCGATCTTCCTCTCGCTCGGCCTGGTCGCGGAGGACGCGCTCGGGCTCACGCCGCTCGTCTACCTCGTGGCCGGCGTGTTCTTCATGATCACGATGGCCACCTACGTGGAGGGCAGCTCGCTCCACATCGAGCGCGGCGGCGCCTCGACCTTCGCCCGCTACGCCTTCGACGAGCTCTGGAGCTTCATCGCCGGCTGGGCGATCCTGCTCGACTACATCATCGTGATGGCGATCGGCGCGGTGGTCATCACGGACTACCTGGCGGTGTTCTGGAGCGGGCTTGACGAAGGCGGTCTCGAGGTCGTGTTCGCCGGGCTGGCCCTGCTGTTCGTGGCCGTCGCGAACGTGCGCGGGCTGTCGGCCGAGCGGATCGGCGCGGTGCTGCGGATCTCGCTCTGGAGCATCGGCCTGCTCCTGGTGGTCACGCTGATCGCCTACGTCCAGTTCTTCGACGCGACCGCGATCTCCGACTCCGTCGAGCTCGGCGAGCGGCCCGGCTGGGACGAGGTGATCTTCTCCATGGGGATCGCCACGGCCGGCGTGATCGGGGTGGAGGCCGCCTCAGGCCTCGCGGGGGAGGTGCGGGTCGGCCGGCGAGGGCTCAAGCGCGTGGTGATGGCCACGGCGGCGGTGTCGCTCCTGCTGCTCGTCGGGGTCTCCGCCGCGGGCCTGATGGCGCAGCCGGTCGTGGACGGCCAGACCGCCCTGGGGGGCCGCTTCATCGACGCGCCCGTACTGGGGATCGTGGACGCCTACGAGCAGGACTGGCTCGTCGACGCCGGCAGCTACGTGGTCGCGGCCTCGGCCGCGTTGATGCTGATCGTGGCGATGAACGGGCAGATGCTCGGCCTGGCCCGGCTCGCCTACTCGCTGGCCACCAACCGCCAGATCCCGAGCGCGGCCGGCCGGCTCTCGCGGCGCCGCGGCACCCCGCACGTGGCGATCGCGATCGCCGCGCTGCTCGCGTTCGGTTTCGCGATCCCGCACGACCTGAGCTTCCTCGCCGGCGTGTTCGCGTTCGGCGCGATGATCTCGTTCGCGATCGCCCATCTATCGGTGATCGTGCTGCGCTTCCGCGAGCGCGACCGGCCCAGCGCGTTCCGTGTGCCGTTCAGCATTCCCGTGCGCGGCGCCTCCGTACCGATACCCGCGGTGATCGGCCTCGTGATCTCGGTGGCGGTGTGGCTCAGCGTTGTCATCTATCACGAGGGCGGGCGCATCATCGGCTCCACCTGGGTGATCGTGGGCGTGCTGCTCTACACGGTCTACCGCCGCAGCCAGGACAAGCCGCTGCGAAAGCGCTTCACGATCCCCGCCGAGGCGCTCACGGACACCGCCGACACGGTGTTCGGGAGCATCCTCGTGCCGATCTCGGGCGGGGTGCTCGACGACGACATCGTGGGCACGGCCGGCCGCCTGGCCGCGGAGCACGCCGACGAGGGCGAGGGCGGCGCGGTGGTGGAGGCGCTCTACGTGTTCGAGATCCCGATGTCCCTGCCGATCGACGCGCGCGTGTCCGAGGAGCGGGTGAAGGAGGCCAAGCGCATGCTCGCGCGCGCCAAGGAGGTGGGGGAGGAGTACGAGGGGGTGGAGGTGGCGACCGCGATGGTGCGCGGGCGCTCCGTGGGCCAGGCGATCGTCTCCGAGGCAAGGCGCCGTGGCGTCGAGGCGATCGTGCTCGCCGCGGAGGAGCCCTCGCGCGTGCTCGGCGGAGCGATCCTCGGCGGACGAGGCCGCGCCCGCGACCGCTTCGTCGGCGACACCACCCGCTACGTGGTCGAGAAGGCGCCCTGCAAGGTCATCCTCACCGCCCCGCCGGCCGGGGAGGAGGGGACGCGCGAGGGCGTGCTTCCGTAACGGGGCGCTGTCGTCGTGCGCGAGGGCGCGGGGTAGGCCCGCGCCGGAGCGATCCACAACCAATTCTTCACAACGCCAGATGTAGAGTGGGGCCGGAATGTTCGTGCTGATCGTCGGCTGCGGGCGGGTGGGCTCCACCATCGCCAACACGATGCTCGCGGAGGGCCACGAGGTTTCGGTCCTCGACGAGGACGCCGAGGCCATCGCGCTGCTCGACCGCGGGCAGGAGCAGAGCTGGGAGGAGCGCGGAGGTCGCTTCACCGAGGGCACCGCGCTCGAGATCGACGCTCTGCTCGCCGCGGGCATCGAGGAGGCGGACGCGTTCGTGGCCTCCACGGACGGCGACAACACGAACCTCGTGATCGCGCAGGTGGCCAAGCGCCGCTTCGAGGTCGAGCGCGTGGTGGTGCGGGTGCTCGACCCGGCTCGCGCGCGCTGGTACGCCGAACAGGGTCTGCAGACGATCTGCCCGACCCAGACCGCGATCGAGTTGCTCGAGGCCGCCGTCCGCGGGCAGATCCGCTTCGAAGGAGTCTCGGGCTAGCCATGTACGTGCTGATCGTCGGGGCCGGCAAGGTCGGATGGAACCTCGCGCGCGAGCTCATCAACAAGGCGCACGAGGTCACGGTGATCGAGTCGAGCCAATCGCGCTTCGCGGTGGTGGAGCAGGAGCTCGAGCACAGTGCCCAGTACGGCGACGGCTCCGAGCTCTGGGTGCTCGAGCGGGCTGGCATTGAGCGCGCCGACCTGGTGGTCGCGGTCACGGGCGACGACGAGGACAACATCCTGATCTCCCAGGTGGCCCGCGAGAAGTACGGCGTGGAGCGGGTGGTCGCGCGCTGCAACAACCCGCGCAACCTGCAGCACTTCGAGCTGCTCGGCGTGACCCCGGTGATCTCCGCAACCGACCTGATCCTGCGCCTGATCGAGCACGAGGTGCCGAAGTACGGCCTCGTGCACCTGCTCGACCTGCCCGAGGAGCGACTCGAGATCATCGAGCTCGAGGTGGCCGAGGGCTCGGAGGCTGCGGGACGCGCCGTCAAGGACCTCGGCCTGCCCGACGGCTCGCTCGTGATCTCGATCCTGCGCGACGGCGGCGGCTTCGTGCCGGCCGGTGAATCCGTCGTGGAGGCCGGCGACGAGGTTTTGCTCGTGCTCGACGTGGGGATCGAGGAGCGTGTGACAGAGCGCTTCACTGACCGCTCGGGCGCGGCGATCCAGTGAGCAGCCGCCGCGTCGACCATCTGCTGATCGGCGGCGGCCTGGCCGCCGCCAACTGCGCGCGCTGGCTGCGCGAGGGCGGCGGCGACGGCTCGATCGTGCTCGTGGGCCGCGAGGCCGACCCGCCCTACAACCGCCCGCCGCTCACAAAGGGCTACCTGCGCGGGGAGGAGCCGAAGGAGGACGTGCTCTTCCGACCCGACGAGTGGTGGGGGGAGAACGACATCGAGCTGCTGCTCCGGACGAGCGTGATGGCGCTCGACACGGACCGCCGTGTCGCCACGCTCTCGACGAAGGACGAGATCGAGTTCGGCAACGCGCTCCTCGCCACCGGCTCCAACGTGCGGCGGCTGCGCTTCGAGGGCGCGGACCTCGACGGCATCCACTACATGCGCGCCTTTGGCAACTCCGACGCGCTGCGGGCGGATGCCGAGCGGGCCGAGCGCGTGGCGCTGGTCGGGGGCAGCTACATCGGCACCGAGGCGGCCGCGTCGATCACGGCCGCGCTCGATGCCAAGTGCTCGATCGTGATGCTCGAGGACGTGACGCTCGAGCGCCATTTCGGCCGCACGGTCGGGGGCTTCTTCCAGCGCGTGCTCGAGGAGCACGGGGTGGAGGTGCACGGCGGCCAGGAGGTCGAGCGGGTCGAGGGAGCCGACGGCCGCGTGACGAAGCTCGTGACGAAGAGCGGGCTCGAGCTCGATTGTGACTGCCTCGTGATCGGCGCCGGCGTGACGCCGGACACGACGCTCGCCAAGGCGGCCGGGCTCGAGATCGGCGAGGCGGGCGGCGTGCGCTGCTCAGCGCGGCTCGAGACGTCCGTTCCCGGGATCTACGCCGCCGGGGACATCTGCGAGTACGACAGCCCGGTCCACGGTCGCCCTATGCGCATCGAGCACTGGGACGTGGCGTTCAACCAGGGCAAGACCGCGGGGCTCAACATGCTCGGCCAAGAGGTCGAGCATGACGCCATTCCGTACTTCTTCTCGGACCTGGCCGACTGGAGCTCGATGGAGTACGTCGGCCCCGGCTCGGGCGAGCCGGTGATCCGAGGCTCCCTCGACTCCGGCGAGTTCGCGGCCTTCTACCTCGACGACGGGCGCGTGACCGCCGCCCTGTCGGTCGGCCGCTCCGACGACCTCGAGCACGCGCGCCGCTTCATCCGCGATCACGCAAGCCCGGGCCCCGCGGCGCTGGCCGACCTGGATACGGACCTCGGGTCGCTGTAGTCAGCCGCGCTTGGTGAGCGACTCGGGTCGGTGCGCGGCGCGCTTGCCCGACTTCTCGCTCTCGACCACGTAGCGGGGCTCCTCCTCCGAGGCCGTGACCTTCGTGCCCTTCTGACCCTCGTTGGACACGCGTGCGTCGCTCGTGAGCTTCTCGACGACGGTGCCGTGGGTGGTGCCCTGCGGGGTCTTCCAGCTCACCCGGTCGCCCTTGCGAAAGCGCTTGTCGCTCATGGAGGGCCGGTGCCCGGGCCATCGCGCCCGAAGCATTCCGTCCGACCCTCGAGCGAACATGTGTTCGAGCAGATGCCGCAGGCTGGGGGGCAGGGACTCGAACCCCGATAACCAGCTCCAGAGGCTGGCGTCTTGCCATTAGACGACCCCCCAGGGATCGGGAGCCGAGGATATCCACTGCAGCCACCAACGTCACACGGGAACGGGTGCGCACGCTGCTCGACGCCGGGCTCTCCGTGACCGAGACAGCGCGGGTTCTCGGGATCTCGAAGTCCACGGCCTGCTACCACAAGCGCCGCCTCGGGCGTCCGATCGACGACCGCTTCAACCGTCGCTACGACTGGGGACTGGTCCAAGCGTTCTATGACGAGGGCAGGTCCATCACGGAGTGCCAGGAGCGCTTCGGGTTCGCGCGCAAGACGTTCATGGATGCGGTCGCGCGCGGGTTGGTCCGGACTCGGTCGCAGCTGCGCCCGATCGGCGAGTACCTCGTCAGGGGAAGGGAGGTCAACCGAACGCACCTCAAGTCACGCCTGCTCGCCGAGCGGCTGAAGGAGAACCGCTGCGAACGATGCGGGATCGGGGACTGGCTCGGTGCCCCGCTGTCGATGGCGCTCCATCACCTGAACGGCGACGGCCACGACAATCGCCTCGAGAACCTGATGATGCTGTGCCCGAACTGCCACGCCCAGACGCCGAACTTCTCCGGGAGGAACCGGCGGCTGCGGCGCCTGCAGGCGGCGCTCGTCCGCGCCGGCGCTCGTCCCCTCGAGCCCTCGACGGATAGGAGGCTGCCGCTGGCGCGACCCGCTCAGGCTGCCGACTGTTCCGCCCAGTCGCGGTAGAGCCGCGCGTAGGCGCCGTCCGCCTCGAGCAACTCCTCGTGAGTTCCCTGCTCGGCGATCCCGCCGTGGTCAAGCACGATGATGCGGCCGGCGCCGCGGATCGTGGACAGCCGGTGGGCGATTACGATCGCGGTGCGGCCGGCCAGCAGCCGGCGCAGGCCACGCTCGATCTGGGCCTCGGTGCGCACGTCGACGTTCGAGGTGGCCTCGTCGAGGATCAGGATGCGCGGGTCCGCCGCCGCGGCGCGGGCGAACGCCACGAGCTGGCGCTGTCCGGCCGAGAGCTGCCCGCCGCGCTCGCCCACCTCGGTGTCGTAACCCTCTGGCAGCCGCTCGATGAACTCGTGCGCGCCCACGGCACGCGCGGCGACCTCCACGTCCTCGTAGGTCGCGTCCGGACGCCCGAAGGCGATGTTGTCGCGGATCGTTCCGGAGAACAGGTAGCTCTCCTGCGGGACGACTCCGAGCTGGGAGCGCAGCGAGCGCTCCGTGACCCCGCGCAGGTCGTGGCCGTCGATCAGCACGCGCCCGCTGTCGGGGTCGTAGAAGCGCGCCACCAGCTTGGCGAGCGTGGACTTGCCGGCGCCGGTCGAACCCACGAGCGCCAGGGTCTGCCCCGGCGGCACGTACAGCGACACGTCCTCGAGCGCCGGATGCTCGCCGTCGTAGGCGAAGGTCACGTCGTCGAACTCGATCTCGCCGCGCAGTCGCTGGAGCTCGATCGCGTCCGGCGCGTCGCGGATCTCCGGCTCCTCGTCGAGCAGCTCGAAGATCTTGTCGAGCGCCGCCATGCCCGCCTGGTAAGTCGTGTAGAGCTGGGAGAGCGACTGGATCGGGTCGAAGAAGCTCTGCAGGTAGAACACGAACGAGGCGAGCACACCGATGGTCACGGCCTCGTCCAGCACCTGGTTGCCGCCGTAGAGCAGGATCGCGGCGGTGGCCACCGCCGACAGCAGCTCGACCGACGGGAAGTAGGCCGCGTTCAGGTAGACCGTCTTCATGTTGGCCTCGCGGTGCTCGTCGTTCAGCTGCGCGAAGCGCTCGCGGTGGCGGTGCTCCTGCCCGAAGGCGCGCACCACCCGCACGCCGGAGAGCGTCTCCTGCAGGTACGCGGTGACGAACGCGATCTTCTCGCGCGTTAGCCGGTAGGCGCCCGACGAGGAGATCCGGAAGATCACGCTGCCCACGAGCAGCACGGGGAAGGTCAGGAAGGTGATCAGCGCCAGGCCGGGGTCGAGCACGACCAGGATCACCGCCGTGCCGATCAGCGTGAGCGTGGCCGAGAACAGGGTGGCAATGCCCTCCGTCACGAGCTGGTCGAGCGCCTGCACGTCGTTCGTGATGCGCGAGATGATCACGCCGGCCTTGTTGCGCGAGTAGAAGCTCATCGAGAGCCGCTGGAGGTGCTCGAAGAGCTCGAGCCGCAGATCCTGGAGCGCGCGCTGGCCGACCCAGGAGATCAGGTAGGTCTGGAAGTAGGTGGCCACCCAATTGAGCAGCGCGGCGGACACGAACGCGATCAGGATGAGCGTGAGAGCGCCGGTGTCCTGCTCGCGTATCCCCGCGTCGATCGCCCTGCCGGCCAGGTAGGGGGGCGCCAGCGCGGCCGCGGTGGCCACGAGCAGCGAGAGCAGCATCAGCAGGACGCGGCCCCGGTAGGGGCCGAGCAGGCTCACCAGATGCCTGAGTCGGCGCGACCTCATAGTCCCGCCACCTCGCGCTCGGGGTCGTCGCGGGTGAGGAAGACCTGGTCGGGCAGGCCCTTCTCGGCGATCTCGCGGTAGAGCGGCGAGTCGTCGAGCAGCTCGCCGTGGGAGCCCCGGGCCACCACGCGGCCCTCCTCGAGCACCACCACCTCGTCCGCGAGCGCGATCGTCGACAGCCGGTGCGCGATCACGAAGGTCGTTCGCCCCTCCATCACCTCCCCGAGCGCCGCCTTGATGCGGCTCTCGGTGGTGGCGTCGACGCTCGAGGTGGCGTCGTCGAGGATGAGAATGCGCGGCTCGGCGAGCAGGGCGCGCGCGATCGCCACGCGCTGGCGCTGGCCGCCCGAGAGCGTGTGCCCGCGCTCGCCGACCAGCGTGTCGAGCCCCTCCGGGAGGTCCTCGAGCACCTCGGTCAGACCGGCCCGCTCGGACGCGGCGGCCACCTCATCGGCGCTCGCCTCCGGGCGCGCGTAGGCGATGTTGTCGCGCAGCGTCGCGGAGAAGAGGAAGGCGTCGTCCGACACCACGGCCACCTCGCGGCGCAGCGATGCAGCGTCGACGCCACGAACGTCCGCGCCGTCGACGAGCACCGAGCCCTCGTCCACGTCGTAGAGGCGCGGGATCAGCATCACGAGCGTCGTCTTGCCGGAGCCGGTCGGCCCCACGAGCGCGACCGTGCGACCCGGCTCGACCTCGAGGTCGACGTCGCGCAGCACGGGCTCGGCGTCGCCGTAGCCGAACGTCACGCCGCGAAGCTCCACTCGCCCGCCGCCGGCCGGCAGTCCGGGCGCGCCCGGCGGCGCGGTGAGGGTGGGCTCGGTGTCGAGGATCTCGAACACGCGCGCGCCGCTCGCCACGGCGCGCTGGGCCATCCCGAGCGCGATGCCGAGCATCCGCATCGGCCCGGTGAGCATCAGCACGTAGCCGTAGAAGGCAACGAACTCGCCGACGCTGATCTGCCCGTTGATCGCCTGCCGGCCGCCTACGAACAGGAGCGCCGCGAGGCCGAGCTGGGGGAGGAAGGCGATGAACGGCGAGTAGAAGGCGCGCAGCCGCGTGGAGACCATCGACTGGTCGAACACCCGGCCCACCGAGCGGCTGAAGCGGTGCAGCTGGCGCTCCTCCTGGGCGAACGCCTTGACCACCCGCACGCCGGAGATGTTCTCCTCGGCGTCCGCGGTCAGCTCCGCGATCCGCTGCTGCACCTCCTGGGTGGCCGGCCGGTTGCGGCGTCCGTAGCGGAACGCCACCCAGATCACGAACGGCATCGGGGCGAGCGACACGGCCGCCAGCCACGGGTCGACCGCCAGCATCACGCCCGATGCGATCAGGATCGTGAGCGCGGACTGCAGGATGAAGATGAGGCCGTAGCCGAGGAAGAAGCGCACCGCCTGGAGGTCGACGGTCGAGCGGGACATGAGCTGGCCGGTCTGCTGCCCGTCGAAGAACGCGAGCTCCAGCGAGTGCAGGTGCTCGTACATCCGGTTGCGCAGGTCGTACTCGACCCCGAGCGAGACCTTGCCGGCCACGAGCCGGCGCGAGACGCTGAACGCGAGGCGCAGCACGCCCGCCGCGGCCACCGCCGCCGCGAGCGGCCACAGCTCGGCACCGCCCTTGCGGATGTCGTCGACCGTGACGCCCACCAGGTACGGGATCAGCACGCCGGTGCCCATCGCCGCGGCGGCGAGCACGAACGACACCGCTACTCCGCGCCGGTAGGGCCGGAGAAAGCCGAGCAATCTCCAGAAGGTGTGCACGGCCCCTTACTTTACTTTATGAAGTGAGGCGGGTCATGCGAACGGCGACGTCGTGCTCCGCCTGGCTGCCGGCGCCGCGGTAGACGCCTTTGATCGGCGGTACGTCGCCGTAGAAGCGCCCATGTCCGATCTTCACGTGCGTCTCGCCGGCGAGCTGGCGGTTGGTGGGGTCCGCGCCCACCCAGGTCGGGCCGCCGCCGGCGGCGTCGGGAAGGAGCGCTTCGATCCACGCGTGCGTGTCCACCTCGACCGAGTCGGCGCCCCCGTTCTCGGGAGCCGCGAACAGGTAACCGGACACGTAGCGCGCGGCGATCCCCTCGTACCGCAGCAGGATCAGCGCGAGGTGCACGAAGTCCTGGCAGACACCCGCGCCGCCCTCGAGCAGGTCGTCGACCGTGGAGCCGACGAACGTCGCGCCCGGGCTGTACTCGAAGCGCTGGGGGATCACGTCGCAGACGGCAAGGAGGGTGGCGCGCGGGTCCTCGCGGCGGATCTCCTCGCGCAGGCCGGCGAGCGCGCCGTTGGCCGGCTCGTCTCCCGTGGACAGCAGGAACTCCCCGCCGGCCGCCCTGTAGGCCTCCGGGCGGAGCGCGTCCCAGTCGGCCCCGGGGGGCGCGGGCTGCGGCTCGGTGTGGACCTCGCCCTCCGCCGTGATCGTGAGCTGCTCGTGCTCGCCGGGCACGTTGAACTCGACCACCTCGGTGCCGAAGTAGTCGCGGTGGGTTCGCGTGCGGGCGTTCGGCTCGACGGTCACGCGGAAGCCGCGCACGCGCTGGAGTGGCGTGGTCGCCGGGGTCACGCGCAGCGCGTTGTGCTGGTCGAAGACGGCGGCCGAGTAGCGGTACTGAGCCTGGTAGCGGAGCGAGAATCTCATCCTGTGACGGTTTGGGAGACGATCGTGCTGGGGCTGAAGAAGCGGTCGTGGATCTCGGCGTCGAGGCGCTCGAGCTCCTGCTGGGTCGGTCGCAGGAGCGGCGTGACCGCGTCGGGATCCGGGGACACCCGTGCCCGAAAATCGAGGTCGGCAAGCATCCGCCGCACGCGCAGCACGGGCGGCGAGTCCTGCGGCTCGCCCTCCACGCGCTCGAGCGCGCCGTCGAGCGACTGCACCGAGGCGGCCACCGAATCCGGGAACTCGCGCTCGTAGAGCATGAAGCGCGACACCGGCGCGGCGTTCGGCGGCGATGCGGCCGCGCGCATGAAGGCCTGGAAGCCGCCCACGGCGCGCAGCAGAGCGAGCGCGTTGCCGTCCGTGCGCGCGCCCTCCTCCCGCTCGTGCGGGAGGGCCACGCGAAGCATCCGCAGCACCATGTCGGCGGCCTCGATCCGGCCGCCGGCCACGAGGAACGCGCGCGCCTCGTCCTTCTGCATCGTGCGGGCGGTGAGCCCCCAGAACAGCGCGCTGCGGTCCTTCACGAACGCGTAGACGGAGTACGGGCCGCTGCGCAGTCCGGCATCGAGGTCGCGGCGCGCGAGCTGGAGATCATAGGTGTTGACCGACTCCCACATCTCGGCCGAGATCGTGTCGCGCAGCGTGCGGGCGCCCTCGCGCGCTGCGCGCACGCAGGAGACGATCGACACCGGGTTGTCGGCCTCGGTGGTGAGGATCCTGACCACGCCGTCGCGTGTGGCGCCTCCGGCGCCCCCACCGGCGCCCATGATCACGAGCAGCGACTCCCACGACAGCTCGACCGAGGCGGGGTCGTCCGGACGGCCCTGAAGGTCGGCGTGGAAGAGCCCGTCGAGCATGCGCGCGGTGTGCTCGGCGCGCACGAGCTGGCGGCCGAGCCAGTAGAGGTCGTGTGCGATCCGGGAGAGCATTCAGCCGCCGGCCCGCTGCTGCTGTTGCTGCTGCTGGTCCTGGCCGCGCCAGCCGGGCCGGCGCATGTCAGGCATCGTGGGCGGCGCGAGCGCCGATCCTGGGTCCGGGCCGGCGTCCGGCTGGTCGGCGAGCACCCAGGTGTCCTTCGAGCCGCCGCCCTGCGAGCTGTTCACGATCATCGATCCCTCGCGCAGGGCGACCCGGGTCAGGCCGCCCGGCACGATCTTGATCTCGTCGCCGTAGACGGCGAACGGGCGCAGGTCCACGTGCCGCGGCGCCAGCGAGCCGTCCGGCAGGGCGGTGGGCACGGTGGAGAGGGCCACGGTCGTCTGCGCGATCCAGCGCTCGGGCGCCTGCCCCACGAGGCTGCGCTGGTCGGCGAGCTGGTCCTTCGTGGCGAGCGGCCCGATGAACACGCCCTTGCCACCTGACTCGCCGGTGGGCTTGACCACCAGCTCGCCGATGTGCTCGAGGGCGTAGGCGCGTTGCTCGGCGTCCGCGAGCAGCCAGGTCTGGAGGTTGTCGAGGATCGGCTCCTCGCCGATGTAGTAGCGGATCATCTCGGGCACGTAGTGGTAGACGGCCTTGTCGTCGGCCACCCCGGTGCCCACCGCGTTCGCGATCGCCACGTTGCCCGCTCGGTAGACGCCCATGAGGCCGGGCACCCCGAGCAGCGAGTCCGGCCGGAACTCGAGCGGGTCCATGAAGTCGTCGTCGATCCGCCGGTAGATCGAGTCGACCCGGGCGAGGCCGCGCGTGGTGCGCATGTAGCAGGTGCCCTCGCGAACCACGAGGTCGGACGCCTCGACCAGCTCCACGCCCATCTGGCGCGCGAGGAACGCATGCTCGAAGTAGGCGCTGTTCGCGGGGCCGGGCGTCCACACGACCACCACCGGGTTCTCGCCACCGCTCGGGGCCGCGTTCCGGAGCGCGTCGAGCAGCAGCGCCGGGTAGTGGCTCACCGGCCGCACGTCGTAGCCGGCGAACAGCTCCGGCAGGAGACGGCTCATCGCGATCCGGTTCTCGAGCACGTACGAGATCCCCGACGGCGTGCGCACGTTGTCCTCGAGCACCTTCCAGCGCCCGTCCGCGTCGCGCACCAGGTCGCAGCCGGACACGTGGCACCACACGCCGCCGGGCGGCCGGATCCGGTACGCCGCGCGCGCGAAGGCCGGCCGCGTGACGACCAGCTGCCAGGGCACGAGCCCGTCCCGCAGGATCTCCTGCTCGTGGTACACGTCGTCGACGAACAGGTTGATCGCGCGCACGCGCTGCGCGAGACCGCGCTTGATCGTGCGCCACTCGTCCGCCGGCAGGATGCGAGGCACGAGGTCAAGCGGGAAGGGGCGGTCCTTGACCGGCCCGTCGGGGCCGGATGCGTCGAAGGTGATCCCCTGCTGAATGAAGATCGCGTCGCGCCGCTCGCCCGCCGAGCGCAGGCGCTCGCGGCCGAGCCCGCGCAGGGTGTCCACGAGCGCGGACGCCGGCGGGCGCGGCCGATCGCGTCCCTCGAAGAGCTCGTCGAAGAACCCCGCGGCGGGGGTGTAGTCGATCTCGCTGGTGGGAATGCTCTGAGACATCGCCGCCTAGTTGTACTGCGTGCTTGCAGGACAGCGTCCGGCGACCTGGAAGAGCACGGGGATGGACAGCACGCCCACCTGCGTCGCGCATCGCCTCAGCCCAGCTGAGCAGCGAGTGCTCGCGTGCTTCCTCGCGGGCCGGCTGCCCGCGGGCCAGGTGCACGAGGAGCTCGCACGCGCCCGCGACCAGCTCGGCCACGCGCCGCTCACGCCCGACCCGCTCCCCGCGACCCCGATGCCGATCGAGGTCCAGCTCTCCGCCGCTGCGGCCTGACCGCCGCCGTGGCGGTCTACGTGGACGAGGCGATCTGGATCTGGCGCGGCCGGCGCTGGTGTCACCTCACGGCGGACGACACGGCGGAGCTGCACCAGTTCGCCGGCAGCCTCGGGCTCGTCCGCCAGTGGTTTCAGGCCAAGCCGGGCCGCCCCTGGCACGACCACTACGACCTCCCCGAGGAGGTGCGGGCCCAGGCGCTCGCGATGGGCGCCACGGCGCTGACCACGCGCGAGATGGCGAAGCGCCAGGCGCGCCGCCGCGCCGACTTCCGGGCGGGGCGTTTGCCCGTTTCCTGACCCGGAGGCCGTTGGGCATGAATGCAGGACGACTCATCGCACGCACGGTGATCGGCGGGCGTTCGTCGGCCACGGAACCCAGAACGGGCCCGTGCTCGACGGCACGACCGAGATGATGGACGGCCTCGAGATGAAGCCCCCGCGCCCCCACGCGTTCGCGTCGGGCCTGTCCGAGACATCCGGAAGCTGCACCTCGCCAAGGGGGTGTGGAACACGGGAGGCGGCCACGAGTACGACGCCACGCTGATCGCCGCCACAACCGCCCTAGCGGGATTGACTCAGACTCAGGCCTGGGCCCGCAGCGAGGGCCCTATGTGCTTGCCGATCCATGTGACGAGCGGGCGAGCGGAGTCGAGCTGGCTGCGCACGCGCTCGTCACAGGCCGGGGTGTGCAGCCAGGGCTCGAGGCCGTGGCGGCAGAAGACCGTGAGGTTCTTGAGGCGCAGCCGCTCGATGCGGGGATGGTCCTGCGGGTAGCCGCGCGGCGCGCGCTTGAGCTCGGGCTCGACCAGCACGAGGTCGCCCGTCGCCGCCTTCCTCACCGCACGTTCGAACGCCGCTGCGCGGCGCCCGTCGTCGATCGCAGCGCGGAAGCGCTCCAGCTGGTCGCTCGCCGGGTGGTGGAGGCCCGCTCCCAGCAGCAGGCCGTCGAGTGAGAGCTCGACGTAGTAGCCGCCCGCTCCGCCGTACCCGATCGCGACCCCGAGCTGCTCCTTGAGCGGCGGGCGCATGTGGAAGCGGGTGTCGTTGTAGGGGCGGAAGAAGCGCGGCTCGCCGAGGTGCCGGAGCCCGGCAGCGAGCTCTCGTGCGGGCTCGACCAGGTAGCTGTCGTAGCGCTCGCGGTTGGCCTTGAACCAGTCGCGGTCGTTGTTCGCCTCGAGGTCGCGCAGGAACTCGAGTGCTTCGGGGGGCCACATGTCGCCGAAGCGTACGTGGGCGGGAGGTTTCGAAGAGAGGGATCGGGTACCGACTCGATATGGATACCCCAGAGACAGAGCCACAGCAGCCACCGCCTGACGAGAAGCCGCCGCCCGAGGTGCCCGATCAGCCGGGCACGTCACCGGGCGAGCCGGGCGAGCCGGCCGAGCCGAGCTAGCCGGTCCAGCCGCGGTCGTTGCTCGGCCCGGGGGCCGCTCAGGTGGCCACCGGCTGCGCACCCTCCTTGCTGAGGGCCACGTGCTCGCGGCTGTCGCTGCCCCGGATCAGCACGAAGGTGAGCACAAGGCCGATCGCGGCGATGACCGCCGCACCCAGGAAGGCCGCCTGAAACCCCTCGACCAGCGCGTTGGGCAGAGCGGCGGGGTCGCCGCCGGCCTCGGCGATGAGGTCGTCGGTGCGGGAGTTGGCCACGGTCGCGAGTATGGCCAGCCCCAGGGCGCCGCCGATCTGCTGGGAGGTGTTGATCAGGCCGCTCGCCAGCCCCTGCTCGCGATCCTCGATTCCCGAGACCGCCGCGATCGTGGTCGTCACGAAGGCGAAGCCGAGCCCGACGGCCGCAAGCAGGGAGGGGCCGAGGATGTCGGACGCGAAGGCGCCGTCCACGGAAACCTGGGCGAACCACACGAGCCCTGCCGTGACGAGCGCCATCCCGGCCGCGAGCACCGGCTTGAAGCCGATCTTCGTCACGAGTTGTGACGCCACTCCGGCCGACATGATGATCGCGAGCGAGAGGGGCAGATAGGAGAGGCCCGCCTTGATCGGGCTGTAGTCGAGCACCTGCTGCATGTAGAGCGTGATGAAGAAGAACATCGCGAACAGCGAGCCGCCGACCATCAGGCCCACCACGTTCGCGCCGGTGAGGGTTCGCTTCCTGAAGATCGAGAAGGGCACGAGCGGCGCCTGCGAGCGCAGCTCGATCGCGGCGAAGACACCGAGCAGCGCGATCGCCGCGGCGATCAGCACGATCGTCTGGGTCGAGCCCCAGCCGGCGCTCTCGGCGTCCACGATCGCGTAGACGAGCAGCGACAGGCCGGCGGTCACGGTCACCGCGCCCCCCAGGTCGAAGGTCCGCGTCTGCGACTCCGAGCGGCTCTCCGGGATCAGTCCCGGGGTGAGCGCCAGCACCACGAGCGCGACCGGCACGTTGACCCACATGACCCACTCCCAGCCGAGGCCGTCGGTGAGCACGCCGCCAAGCAGCACGCCCGCGGCGCCACCCGAGCCGGCGACCGCGCCCCACGCTCCGAGCGCCTTGTTGCGCTCCGAGCCGTCGCGGAAGATCGTGGTCACGATCGAGAGGGCGCTCGGCGCGATGATCGCCGCGCCCAGGCCCTGGGCGGCGCGGGCGGCGATCAGCACGCCCTCGCTCGGGGCGAAGCCCGCGAACAGCGAGGCCACCGCCACGATCACGAGACCGGTCATGAAGATTCGGCGGCGGCCCAGCAGGTCGGCCATGCGGCCGCCCAGCAGCAGGAAGCCGCCGAAGGTGAGCACGTAGCCGTTCACGACCCAGGACAGGTTCTCCTGCGAGATCCCCACGTCCTCGCCGATCGAGGGCAGGGCGATGTTCACGATCGACGCGTCCAGCACGACCATGAACTGCGTCATGCACAGCAGGGCAAGCGCCCACCAGCGCCGCTCCAGGTAGTCGGATGTGTCAGTCATCGGAGCACCGGTGGGGGAAAGCGGAGGTGGCGTTCATGTTGGACCACTATACGGAACCGAAGTTCCGTTTGCCTTGTGGTCCGGATGCTCAGTCCGGCTTTGCCGCCACGAGCGAGATGCTTTCGACCTCGTACGTGCTGCAGGCATCCAGCGCACGAGCGGAGATGAAGCGGTAGTCGTTCCTCCGCACCTCCCTGATCTCCAGGCCCTCGGCCTCGATCGCCTGGAGGTAGCTGCTCCGCGGAATTGCACCCGCGATACAGGCGGCCCACAGCTCGACGTTCCGCCTCGTGCGCTCCTTGAGAGCCTGGCCGCTCACGATGTCGGCGATCGCGAGGCGGCCTCCCGGGCGCAGGACGCGCGCCGCCTCCGCGAAGACGCTCCCCTTCACGGGCGAGAGGTTGATGACCCCGTTCGAAATCACGGCGTCGAAGCTCGCGTCGTCGAAGGGCAACTCCTCGATGTGCGCCTCGAGGAGCTCGACCTGACCGAAGCCGTCGCGGTCGCGCAGCCGTGTGGCCTTGGCGAGTTGCTCGTCGGTGATGTCCACCCCGGCTACGCGACCTGCTTCCCCGACCAGGACCGCCGCACAGAAGACGTCGGTGCCCGACCCCGAGCCGAGGTCGAGCACCGACTCGCCGGGCTCGAGCCGCGCAAGGTCGAGGTGATGGCCAACTCCGGCGAACGAGGCGAGCGCCTCGGCGGGGATGGCATCCAGAAGCTCGCGGTCGTATCCGAGCTGCTCGGCGAGCGCCCTGCCCAGTTCGAAGTGGAGCTCCGCCTCCTCCTCGCGCGCCACGTGGCGGTACATCTCCTTGACCTCCATTTCGAGTCGCTCGCCGTCAACGAGCGAGCGCGCGTCGAGCTGTGGCAGGTCCTGCGCGCGGGTCATTTGACGGAGCCTACCGAGATGGGCGGGGTTGACATGTGACCATCTAGTCACGTATTCTCCAGCGCATGGACGCGGTCTTCAAGGCACTCGCCGACCCGACCCGCCGCAGCCTGCTCGACGCACTCTTCGCGGAGGACGGGCAGACGCTGGGCGCGCTCGAGGGGCGACTGCCGATGACGCGCTTCGGCGTGATGAAGCACCTCCGGGTGCTGGAGGAGGCGGGCCTCGTGACCACCCGGCGACGGGGGCGCGAGAAGCTCCATTTCCTCAACCCCGTCCCGATCAGGCTCGTCCACGACCGCTGGGTGAGCAAGTACGCGGAGCCCTGGGCGGCGGCGCTCAGCGGCATCAAGCGAGAACTCGAGGAGGAACCGATGGAGGCATACGACGTACAGCACAAGATCCCGATCAGCCCGGCGCCCGACGGGGAAGGCCAGATGGCGGTGTTCGAGATCTACATCAAGACCACGCCGGAGCGGCTCTGGGAGGCGATCACCGATCCCGAGCTGCGTGCGCGCTACAGCTTCGGGGTCGAGACCCACTCGGATTGGACGCCGGGCTCGAGCTACGAGGCGTCTGTGCCCGGTGTCGTGGATATCGCGGCCGGCGAGAACCTCGAGGTCGACCCGCCGCGGCGGCTCGTCCAGAGCTTCAACGCGCTGTGGAGCGACGAGGTGAGGGCGGCCGGCACGTCGCGCGTCACCTGGGAGATCACCCCGGTGGGCGACTCCTGCCAGCTGACCGTGATCCACGACAGGCTCCCGGACGGGGCCAACCCGGAGCTCTACGGCGGCTGGCCGATGATCCTCTCCGGTCTCAAGACGCTGCTCGAGACCGGAGAGTCACTCACCACACCCGGCTCGCTGCGCTACGCGCAGTAGCGGGCCGGAGGGCTGACCGGCTGCGCCCTGGCGCTCTATGGCGCCAGGGCGCGTGTCCGGATCAGCGGAAGGCGTGCCGGTTGCCCCAGTGGGCGACCTTGCGCCCGATCTTTGCCGCCTCCTCGTCCGCGAAGCGGAAGTGGATGCCGGACCAGATGCGGGCCTCGACGATGTCGTCTCGCAGCTGCGAGAAGCTGGTGAACTGCCGCGTCACGCCACCGGGCGTGGTGCCGCTGAACGTTGCCTCGTCGCGGCCGTAGAAGTGCCGCATCGTGTCCATGACCGCGCTGCCGAACGTCGCCAGCCCGGACGGGTGATCGGGATAGGGCGGCGCCGCGATCAGCGACGTCCAGGCGGGGTCGGCCTCCGTCGCAGCATTCCCGTCGGCCGCGGCCTCGCGGATCGCGGTGACCGGCCTCCAGAAGCCGTGACGCGCCTTGTCGCGCCAGGTGACGATGAGCGCATCCGAGGCGTTCGTGTACGCCCGCGCGAGCAGCCGGGCCCTGTCGGCGAGCGTGCCCCCTTGGCCGTTGGCGATCGAGCGGATGATGCTCGCCATCGTCGCGGTCGCGTTGGTCAGGCCCCAGTATTGGGCGGCGGCCGTCTGGTCGGGAGTCCTGGTCGAGCCGAGCGCCGACCCGATCGCCTTCACCTCGTTGAAGTCGGCCGCGTAGGCTCGTGAGCCGAGGTCGTGGGGCGGGCGGCCGCGGAACAGGTCCGGGTCGCGCAGCACGAACGGCGTGACGTCCTTCAGCCACGCGCCTGGGTCGTTGGTGCCGCTCGTCGGTCGCCATTCGCCGGGCAGCGACCCGACCGGGAACAGGAAGCTGCCGAAGCGGCCGTCACCGACGCGGGCCGCGAGCATGTCGATCGC
>Ga0075430_100000793_pt1 | contig 24501 bp, 19 predicted proteins | sample RhiMetdeltSRZDD4_FD_75294 | JGI IMG/M metagenome (GOLD analysis project Ga0075430, IMG submission 75294) | Populus rhizosphere microbial communities from Tennessee, USA - Rhizosphere MetaG P. deltoides SRZDD4 | ecosystem: Host-associated > Plants > Roots > Rhizosphere > Soil | place: USA... | reverse complement strand
GCCGAGCTCGAGGCCCGGTTCGACGCGAGCCGAAGTCTCGAGCTCGACACGCGGCTGCGCGCGTACCTGCGGCAGCTCCGGAGCACGGGAGACATCGCCGAGATCATCGTCACCGATGTGCATGGCTTCAACGCGGTGACCACGGGGCGGACGTCGGACTTCGTCCAGGCGGACGAGGATTGGTGGCAGACGGCGATGCGCGACGGAGCCATCGTGACCGAGGCCTCGTACGATTCCTCGGCGCGTTCGGTCTCGATTTCGATGACCGGTGTCATTCGGGAGTCGGCCGACGGGCCGCCGTTAGGCGCGCTGAAAGTGGTCTTCGGTCTGCGCGGTGTGGACCAGGAGCTCATGCGCGTCGCCGCCGATGGCGGCTTTCGCATCGAGCTGCTCGAGAGCCAGGGGCTGGTACTGGCGGCGTCGGGGAGCGCCGCGCGGATGCGTCCCCTCGAGGGGTTGCACGGGCTCGAGTCTCGAGCCTCGGGCGTGATGACGCTGCGCTCCGCCGACGACCTCGAACGTGCCGCGGTCTCCCTGGCGAACAACGGGAAATGGCGCGTCGTCGGACACCTGTCGGAATCGCTCGCCTACGCGAGGTGGAATCGCATCCAGCTGGTGGCGCTCGGCCTCACCGTGCTCCTGTTCCTGTTCATCCTCGGGTCGATGGCGTTCCTGAACTCGTTCGTCGCCCGCCGCGTGAGCGAGCCAGCCTCCGCGCTCGCGACCACCGCCGAGCAGGTGGCCTCGGGCGACCTGAGCACCCCGGTGTACGCCTCGGAAGAAAGCGATGAGATCGGCCGTCTCAGCCGCGCGGTGGACACCATGGTGGTGGAGCTGCGGCGGCTGGTCTCGGCGATTCGAGCCGCGGCGCACGAAACAGCGGCGATGGCGGCCGAAATCACCGCCGGCTCCGAGCAGATGTCGGCCTCGGCCTCGGAAATGGCGCAGACGTCCAACGATCTGAGCCACCAGTCGAGCGAGATGGCTCAAACGACGCAGCGGCTTGCCGCCGATGCCGCACGGCTGATGGAGATCTCGAAACGGCTGACCGCCGGTGCGCGCGATGGCGTCGAGCGCAATCTGCGCCTCCGGCAGCTGGCATCGGAGAACCGTCAGCGCCTCGACGAGGGCTCGACGGCCCTAACGACGCTCCTCGCCGACGCTCAGGCCGGAGCGGCGGCGTCGGATGCGCTCGTTCGAGCGAGCGAGGAGATCCGCGCGTTCGTCACGTTGGTGCGACGACTCGCGAAGCAGTCGAAGCTCCTCGCGCTCAACGCATCGATGGAAGCCGCCCGGGCGGGGGAGCATGGCGAGGGGTTCGCCGTCGTGGCGAGCGAGATTCGAAAGCTGGCCGCGACCTCGACCGATGCCTCCGAGCGGACCGAGGCGATCGTCGCCGATGTGCTGGCACGCGTCGAGGAGTCGCGCGCGTCGAGTCAGCGCACGATGCAGACGGCGACCGAGGTGCAGGCTGCCACACAGCACGCGATGGCGTCGTTCGAGCAGATCGAGCGCGCCGTGGCCGAGGCGGAGGAGTGGGCGGCGACGATCGAACAATCGGTGAGTGAGTCGAACACGCTGGTTGGCGAGATGACGGCACGCATCGATGCAATCGCGCGCGGAACGGACGCGTTCGCGTCGGCGATGGAGCAGGTGGCGGCGTCGAGCCAGGAGCAGAGCGCGAGCACGCAGGAGATCGCCGGTGCCGCCTCCATGCTCGCGAACGCCTCCCAGCAGCTCTCGCGCCTCGTCGCGACCTTTCGAACCGACCGGGAAACGTCGTCGCTGGCCGAGCTTCTCGCGAAGGCGGATCCTGGCGAGCACGCGGTGGATACCGTGTCGGGAGCGCCGCAGCCCGTCGACGTCTGAGGCCGTCGGGACCGTTACCGGTCCTCGAAATACGCGCTGATACAGGTCGTCACGATCCACTCGCGCAGTCGCCGCTCCTCGATGGAGCTCACGCGGGCGCCTGGAACCTCTTCGACGATCTGCTTCAGGGTGACAATGAGCTCCTCCGGGCGGAGCGATCGTTCGCGCGCTTCCGCGGCCACGCTTTTCAGCGCGGCGTGGAGGGCCTGATCACCGACCGCCGGCATCTCCCGGCGCTCCTGAATTGCCCGCCTGACTCGATCGAGGGTGGACTCGCTTAGCGAGCGGGACTCCGGCTTCAGAGGGTCAGGCGCATTCATTGCGGCGGAGGATGATGGCAGACCACCGCGATCGCCTCACATCGTCGTGAAGGCGCGGCATGGGATCATACACCCGCGATCCTGACGAGTCAAACCGTTGGCGGCGTGCCGGTTGCAGACGCCCATGTCAGCTCAGTAACGCACACTCTCAACAGGGCGACTCCCATTTCAGCAGCCACCACCAGAATTCTGATCCTTGCTCGCGATCCCCTCGTGGCTGCGCTGGTCGGCATGCTGCTCGAGATCGACGCGTACGAGCCTGTGTTCCCCCTCGCCGACGAATCGCCCGAGGAGGCGGTGCGCCGCATCCGTCCCGCGGTCGGCATCCTGCTCGAGGTGTCTCTCGAGGCGGCGCGCTCCGACGTCTTTCACGCGCGGGCGAAGGGAACGCCGGTGGTGCTCTTCGGACCACCGTACGCCGCGGCCGAGGTGCGTGCACTTGCAGCGGAGCGGCGGTTGCGTTCGTTCGTGATGCCGGTGGACCGGGCGGTGTTGAAGCGGGCTATCCAGGAAGCGGCCGCGCCCGAAGCGATTCGATCCGGTCGCGACCGTCGCCGGCCCTCGGCTCGGGAGGGCGTGGGCGGCACGGTCATCTTCCGCGACCGTGAGGGGGCCGAATGGCTCGTCTACGATCGGCGCGGCGGTGACCGGCGAGGACACGGGCTGGAGGAAACTCGAGTTCGCGCCTTCGTGAACGACGCGGGGGAGGAATGGCGATACGACCTCCCGAGCGAGGAGGCTGCGGACGTGTCGCCGGGAATGCTCGAGCGACAGCTGGCGAAGGCGGTGAAGGACACACCGGCGTCGAGGGAGAAGGGCTGAGGACGACCCGCGCCTAACAACCGGCGCCGGCGGTCACCACCTGCTCCGTCGTCACCAGTCTGACACCGCTCTTCCGCCACGACTCGAGGAGCGCATCCACCGTGTGCGCATGGATCGGTTTCGTCGCGTCGGTCACCGCGTGAATGTGGGGGACGCCGCGCGCGAGCAGTCCCTCAATCGCATAACGATTGCACACGTCGAGCGCTACCCCATAGACGACGACATCCGTCGGCGCCAGCGTATCGACCACGACGTCCGCATTCGGATTGGTGAAGACATCGAACCAGTGCTTGCGGATGAGCACGTCACCGTCGCGGGTGCGCAGCAGCCGCGCCAGCTCCTCCCGCGGCGTCGGTGACGGCTCGACGATCACGGGTGCGGAGAGCGCGGTCTCCGGGATCTTCGCCGCGCCCGGGGTGCCGCGCATGCAGTGCTCCGGGAAGGTGTCGTGAAAGTCCGGGGCCGCCGACAGCTCACGGTGGCCCGGCTCGTGATCGTCGGCGCTGGCGACGATCCGGATCCCCCGCTCGTGCGCGTAATCGGTGAGCCGTTTCAGCTTCGGCTTGATGAGCTCCGCGTCGGGCACGTAGAGCTTGCCCGATGGATCCATGAAATCGAACTGCGTATCGACATCCCAGAAGATCGTTCGTGAAGCCACGTGCTCACCCTCGCGGGCGCTCCTCCCGCTTGAACAGGAACGCGGAGTCCTCGAGACGCGCACCCTTGGCGTCGGCGACGGCGAAGCGGCCACCGGAATAGATGCTCGCCGCCCCGTAGGATCCGTCCTTCGCCACCGCGTAGAAGTTGACGTCGAACCGCGGCCGTCCGTTCGCCCCCAGCAGACGACGCTCCGTCATCGCGACGACGCGCTGTAGCGTCTCGAGGCATGCCTGCTGCGGCGTGAGTCCGCGCCGCATGCCCTCCACTGTGAGAAACGCTCCACAGACTTTGATGTTCGCTTCGCCGCGCCCCGTTGATCCGGCCGCGCCGACGGCGTTGTCGCAGTACTGCCCCGCCCCGATGATCGGCGAGTCGCCGACGCGGCCAGGAATCTTCCACGACAGCCCGCTCGTCGTCGTGACCGAGCCGATGTCGCCGCTGGCGGTGACGGCGTTCATGTTGATCGTCCCCGTCGAGAACTTGATCGACACATCATCGTCGTGATCGAGCCAGTTGTCGTTCGGGTTGAGGCGCGCCTTCCATCTGAGCCAGTCCTGCCGCGACTTCTCGGTGAGGAGGTTCTGCTCGGTGAACCCCATTTGCCGCGCGAACTCCTTGGCGCCGGGACCGACGAGCAGAATGTGGTCGGTGTAGTCCATCACCGCTTTCGCGACGAGCGACGGCGTCGCGATCCCTTCGAGCGAGGCGACGGCACCCGCACGACGCGTGGGACCGTGCATACACGACGCGTCGAGCTGAACGACGCCGTCAGCGTTGGGGAGCCCGCCGAGGCCGACCGACTGATCCTCGGGATCGAGCTCCTGAATGTTGACGCCCGCGATCGCCGCATCGAGCGGGTCGGCGCCCTTGGTCAGCATCTCGTACGCCCGGGCGACACCGCGCAAACCGTTCGCCGAGGCGATCACGGTCGGTCGGCTCGCGCGGGCGGCGGTGGAGAGCGGCTGCGCTGCGCCGGCGGGGATGCGACCAAAGGAGAGGCCGGCGGCCGCGGCGGCACCGGTGCCGAGGAAACGACGACGCGAGACCCAACCCATGGCGCCCTCACAGTGATGAGAATGTCGGAATCTGCCCTCTCCGCGGGTCCGGGGCCACCCGCCCGCACAGGGAGCTTACACTCACGCGCCTAGCAGCTTACCGTGCGCGGCCAGTACCTTCAACGCACCATGACGACGTCCCTCGCCGACCGCCTGCGCCCGTTCTCGTTCTTCAACGGATTCCCGCAGGAGAACCTCTGGCATCTCTCGCGTCGCATGCGCGAGCGAACGTTCGACGCGAACGAGATGGTTTTTCGCGAGGGCGATCCCCGTGAGATGTTCGGCATCATCGTCACCGGGAGCGTCGCGATCGAGAAGGGACGCGGCGACCGCGTGGAGCGGTTAGCGACCCTCGGCGCCGGCGAGGCGCTCGGCGAGGGAATTCTCCTCGATGATTCACCGCATGGAACGAGCGCGCGCACGCTCGAGCGTACCGAGCTCGCGTACCTCGAGGCGGCCGACATCCAGGAAATCCTCAAGGAGCGCGCGACGCTGTATGCCACGCTCGTGGCGCGCGCGGCGCGAGCCATCTCCGAGCGTCTGCGGGCGGCCGACGCCACCATCGTCGGCCGGGGGCGGAGCGTCGGCTTCGGTGGCGGACGTACGCGGCTCGAAAAGGATCTGCTCGGCGAGCGCGCCGTGCCCGACGAAGCGCTGTACGGCATTCAGACGTTGCGCGCCCTCGAGAACTTCCCGATCACCGGCGTCGCCGTCCGCGAGTTCCCAACGCTGATCAACGCGCTGGCCGTCGTGAAGGAGGCCGCGGCGCTCGCCAATCGTGACCTCGGGCTGCTGCCCGACGAGCTCACCGGATTCATCGTTCGCGCCACGCAGGAGATTCGCGCCGGGCGGCATCACGAGCACTTCCTCGTCGACATGATTCAGGGCGGCGCGGGCACGTCGACCAACATGAACGCCAACGAGGTGATCGCGAACCGCGCGCTCGAGCTGATGGGCCGACGACGCGGCGAGTACGACGTGGTGCATCCGAACAACCACGTGAACCTCTCGCAGTCCACCAACGACGTGTACCCCACCGCGGTCAAGCTCGCGCTGCACGCGAGCATTTCCGGACTCCAGCAGGCGCTAAGTGATGTTGCCACCGCGTTCAAGGCGAAAGGTCGCGAGTTCGGCGGGATGCTGAAGATGGGACGCACCCAGCTGCAGGACGCCGTCCCCATGACGCTCGGCCAGGAGTTCGTGGCCTTCGGACACACGATTCTCGAGGACGTGGACCGCCTCGGCGAGGCGCAGGCGTTGATCCGCGAGATCAACATGGGGGCGACGGCGATCGGGACGAGGATCAACGCGCCAAATCATTACCCGGAGGCGGTGCGCGCGCACATCGAGCGCATCACGGGAATCCCCGTCATTACCGCGCCCGATCTCGTCGAGGCGACGGCGGATACCGGCGTGTTCGTGCAGCTCTCCGGCGTCCTGAAGCGGAGCGCGGTGAAGCTGTCGAAAATCTGCAACGACCTGCGGCTGCTGTCGTCCGGACCACGCGCCGGCCTCGCCGAAATCCACCTGCCGCCGATGCAGCCGGGATCGTCGATCATGCCCGGGAAGGTGAATCCGGTCATTCCGGAAGTCGTGAACCAGGTGTGCTTCGATGTCATCGGCGGCGACGTGACCGTGACGCTGGCGGCGGAGGCCGGGCAGCTGCAGCTGAACGCATTCGAGCCGATCATCGCCTTCCGTCTGTTGCGCGGGATGGAGTCGATGCGCAACGCGTGCGTCGTGCTGCGCGAGCGCTGCATCATCGGCATCACGGCGAATCCCGAGCGAATGCGCTGGTTCGTCGAGAACTCGATCGGCATCGTCACGGCGCTCGTCCCCATCATCGGATACGAGACGGCCACGTCGGTCGCGCGTACCGCGCTCGAGACCGGACGAAGCGTGTACGAGCTGGTCATGGAGCGAGGGCTCGTCACCCGCGATCAGCTCGATCGCGCGCTGAACCCGGAGCGAATGGCCGAGCCGGGCGCGGCGGCGGCGCCCACGAGGTAGCGTCCACCCATGAGCGACGGCGTCTCCGTCCTGCTCGAGCGCCTCCGCCGGGCCCTCGCGCCCGAGTACGACGTCGAGCGCGTGCTCGGCATGGGTGGCATGGGCGCCGTCTTCCTCGCGCGCGACCGCACGCTCGATCGCCTGGTGGCGGTGAAGGTCGTGGCGCCCGATCTGGCCTCGAGCGCGGGGCTGCGCGAGCGATTCCTGCGCGAGGCCCGCACGGTGGCTCGCCTGCGTCATCCACACATCGTCGACGTGTACACGGGCGGCGAGGCGGATGGGCTCCTGTACTTCGTGATGCAGTGCGTTCCCGGTGAAAGTCTTCGCGACTACCTCGACCGCGAGAAGCGTGTGCCTCCCGCGCGCGCCGCCGTGATCCTGCGCGACCTCGCTGACGCGCTCGCATACGCGCATGCACAGGGGATCGTCCACCGCGATATCAAGCCGGAGAATGTGCTCCTCGACGAGCGGACAGGCACGGCGCACCTGACCGATTTCGGTGTCGCGCGGGCGCTCGAGCCAACGGACGAGCGCATGACGGGCACGGGCCTCATCATCGGATCGCCGCGCTACATGAGTCCGGAGCAGGCGGCCGGCGAGCGCGAGCTCGACGGACGCACCGACATCTATTCGCTCGGCCTCGTCGGGTACGAGATGCTCAGCGGCGAGCCGACGTTCTCGGGCGCCAGTCCGGTGTCGATCATCGCGAAGCAGATCACCGAGGTGCCCCCTCCGGTGGCGACACGCGCCGATGGGGTTCCGCCCGCGCTCGCGCAGGCGATCGACCGGGCAGTCGCCAAGGATCCTAACGAGCGGTGGCAGACGGCGGCGGAGATGGCGGCCGCGCTGCGGGACGTCGTGGATGGCCGCGGCGAGGGCCATCGCGCGCCCGCCCCGAAGCGGCGTCGCCCAATGGCGCTCATCGGCATCGCTGCGGCAGTCGTCCTCATCGCCGCGGGCGTGTGGACGGCGCGCAGCCTCGGCGTCGGCGCGTCAGGCGTCGATCCTCGCAAGTCGATCCTCGTTGCGCCATTCGAGGTCCAGGGGAACGATCCGGCGCTCGCGTGGCTGCGCGAGGGAAGCGTCAACATGTTGACCCTGAACCTCGCCGCATGGAGTGATCTCAGCGTCGTCGATTACGAGCGAAGCCTCGATCTCCTGCGCGAGTCGGATCTCGACGACGCGTCGCGCATCGGGCTGGAGGATGCGCGCGACATGGCGCGTGAAGCGGGAGTTGGGACGGTCGTGCTGGGGCAGATCAGCAGAGTCGGTGACTCGCTCATCGTGGTCGCGCGCGCCTATGACGTATCGAAGGGGAACCGCATCGGCGACGCCGCTCAGCACAGCGCGTCCGTGTCGTCCGATCCCCGCGCGATCTTCGACGCGATCGCGCGTGATCTGCTCGATCTCGCCGGCGCTCCACCGATGCGGCCCGAGCTCGCGCGCACGACGACCACCTCGCTGGAGGCGTACCGCGCCTACCTGCACGGGTTGCAGGCCCTCAACCGCTGGCGGCTCGCGGAAGCGGACAGCGCGTTCCGGCGCGCGACGGAAGCCGACAGCACCTTCGCGCTGGCGTATTACAAGCGGTCGCTCGCGCGCGGGTGGAGTCGCGCCGTCACGGACACCAGCGACGTTCGCCTTTCGCGCGCCGCCGCGCGGCACGCCACCCGACTGCCGCAGCGCGAGCGCGCGCTCATCGACAGCTACCTGCAGCTCTCCCAGGGACTCGCGGCGCAGACGCGCGGCGACTTCACCGCCGGGGCGGCGCACTTCACCGCCGCCGAGCGAGGATATGAAGGAATTCTCGCGAAGGACTCCACCGACGCCGAGGCCTGGTACGGCCTGGCCGACGCGTATTTCCATCATGGCGGCTCCGGCCCTCAGCTCGATACCGGCATTGCCCGCAAGTGGACCCGGGCATTGCGCGCGTTCGACCGCACGCTCGCGCTCGACTCCACCTTTCACCTCGCGTACCCCCACACGCTAGCGATCTACCAGGTCGGCGGGCGGGTGTCGCCGATGATCATCCTCGGCGACAGCGTGGTCCTCGTGCCTGACGACTCGGCCGCTCGCGCCATTGGCGTCGATCGCGTGCGGGCCGCCCGGGAGCGCGCCCGAGAATTGGCGCTGCTGCAAGCGAAGCACTGGCGATATCTCGACCCCGATGCGGCGCAGGCGCACGTCGCGGTGGTCGATGGATACGCCGCCGCGGGACAGTTCGACTCCGCGGCGGCTGCGCTCCGGCAGACCATGGAACGGCCCGAGATCCGCACGCCCGACATGCCGTACGCGCTGGCGATGCTGGAGCTCTCGGCGGGTTCGCCAACGGCGCTCGAGACGCTGCGCTCGGCGCTTGCGACCTCGGGGCCTGACACCCTGCTGGCCGCGGGAGGATCCCGACGGCTCCAGAGTCTCACCGGGGCGAGCAACGTGGCCGCGTTCCACGGCGCGCTGCCCGAGCAGGACCGCGTCTTCAGCACCATCAATCGGGTCGAGCCGACGCTGCCCGGCGTGAACCTGCCCATGCGGTACATCACCGGGATGTGGCGCGCAATGTCGCGTCTCGCGCTCGGACTCGATTCGCGAGAGATGCGACGGACCCTGGACTCCTCGATCGCCGCGCTCGATCGTCTGAATACCCCGATTTCCGCCGGCATCAAGGCGCAGGCACGGGGGCTTCCAATCATCGCGTATCTGACGACACGCGATAGCGTGTACCTCCAGCCGCTCCGCCGGTGGGGACCCAGGCAGGTGCCCGCCGAGCTGGAGGCCCTGCGCGCGCTCGAGGCGGGGGATACGACGCGGGCGATGCGCATCGCCTCGCAGTTCCGCTCCCCCGACTCCCTCCGCCTGGTGAGCGATGCCGGCACCGGCTTCGCGCGCTTCGCGCAGGCGGAGCTGTTCGCCCGCCTCGGCGACGTCCGTCGCGCGATCGCCATCTACGAGTCGATGCAGCGGAAGGATCTCGGTCTCAGCTTCGGCGCCGACCCGCGCTGGCCGCTGTACGCGCGGAGCTTCCTCGCGCGAGGGCAGTTGTACGAGCAGTTAGGCGACCGGCCGCGCGCGATCGCTGCCTACGAGCAGTTCGTCGACATCTGGAAGGACGCGTCGCCGGAGCTGCAAGGGCAGGTGCGTCTGGCGCGCGAGGGGTTGATTCGACTGAAGGATGCGCCTGGACAGACTCTTCCGTGACCCGACGAGAAGCGAGGACTGAAGACAACGGGATTCGTTTGTATGGCTCCTCCTCCGCTCGAATTCCTCGCGCCTTCATCCTCGTTCCTCGTTCGCTCTACAGACATGCCCCCACGACGTAGAAAGCGGCTCGATCCCGCCGTATTCAATCTTCCTGTCGAGAAGATGCGGCAGGGCTATTACTCCGACAAATACTTCGTTCGCGCCCGCGAGATCCTCACCGCCGACAAGCACTCGCCGAGGGTGACGATGCAGGTGTTCGGGAAGGCGCAGGCCTTCCTCGGCGGAATGGACGAGGCGATCGCGATCCTGAAGCTGTGCGCCGATGACTGGAGCGCGCTCGACGTGCACGCGCTCTACGACGGCGATCGCATCGAGCCGTGGGAGACGGTGATGACGATCGAGGGTCCGTATCAGGCGTTCGCGCATCTCGAGACACTCTATCTGGGTGTGCTCGCTCGGCGCACACGCGTGGGGACGAACGTACGGGCCGTCGTCGAGGCCGCACGTCCCAAGCAGGTGATGTTCTTCCCCGCCCGACACGATCACTGGCTGGTCCAGACGGGCGACGGGTACGCCGCGCACATCGCGGGCGCGATCGGCGTGTCCACCGACGCGCAGGCGAGCTGGTGGGGCTCGTCAGGCATCGGCACCGTGCCGCACGCGCTGATCGCCGCCTACCACGGCGATACGACGCTGGCGACGCGCAAGTTCGCCGAGTTCATCGATCCGGACGTGCAGATCATCACCCTCGTCGATTACGACAACGATTGCGTGACGACGAGTCTCGATGTCGCGCGCGCGCTGGGCGACCGGCTGTGGGGCGTGCGCATCGACACGTCGGAAAATCTCGTGGACACGTCGATCATCCCGATGATGGGCGCGTTTCGGCCGACGGGAGTGAACCCGCAGCTCGTGTGGAACGTGCGCAACGCGCTCGATTCGGAGGGATTCGGTCACGTGAAGATCGTGGTGTCCGGCGGCTTCACGGTCGAGAAGATCCGGTTCTTCGAAGAGCAGCTGGTGCCCGTGGATGCGTACGGTGTCGGATCGTCCCTCTTCGGCGGACGTTTCGACTTCACCGCGGACATCGTCCTGGTAGAAGGAAAGCCCGAAGGCAAAGTCGGGCGCGACTACCGGCCCAACAAGCGGCTGGAAAAAGTGAAATAACGCAATGGAGGTCGGAGTGGCTCGCCCGCAGCTCACCGGAGTTGGTACGCAGCTGGTCCATACGCTGGAAGACGCCTCCACGCACGTGCAGCGGCTCCATGGCATCGTCGAGAAGATGGCGATGGCGCACAAGCTTCAGCAGCCGACCGCCGCATTCGGACAACAGCTGCGCCGAGCGGCCGCGCCGCTCGTCGGGATGCTGAAGACGCAGTACGGCGTGCTCGCCGATCAGGTCTCGGGACTCATCCTCGTCGCGACGCGCGGCGGCAACGAGCAGCGAAAGGTCTCGGCGTTGCGCGAGGGTGTCGGTCAGCTCAAGGCGCAACTCGAGATCGCGATCAACAAGGTGTACGAGCACCACGCGATCGAGTCGAAGGGGGCGTCCAACACTGAATGAGGAATGAGGACGAAGGACCGAGGAAGCCGATCATCGGTCGCCGGTAAGCCTGCTTTCCTCGATCCTCGGCGCTCGTTCCTCATTGCTGTTCCCGGGTTGATTCTCCCGACGGGCCGTCATACCTTCCGCCTGCGCTTACCATAGAGAGCGCACCACCTCCGCGCCCGCATACGAACGCTTCACAGGACCCGGGATGACCTCTCACTACCGCACGCGCCGGCTGGCCATCGCCGCGCTGACGGCCGTGATCGTCGCAGGCCTCGCCGCCTGCAGCACCACCGTTCCGAACACGACGCTGGAGCCGAGGACCGAGTTCGGCCGCGCGATCGATCAGCTCTGGGACAACCTGTTGTTCTGGGGAACGATCGTCTTCGTCCTCGTCGAGACGTTCCTCATCTATGTGATTCTCCGCTTCCGGCGCCGCGAGGGACAGCCGGCGCCGCGGCACGTGCACGGCAATACCACGCTCGAGATCGCGTGGACGTTGGCGCCGGCCGTGATCCTCGCGATCATCGCCGTGCCGACGGTCAAGACCATCTTCGACACGCAGCGGCCCGCGCCGGCGAACGCCCTCACCGTAGAAGTGATCGGCCACCAGTGGTGGTGGGAGTTCCGGTATCCGGAGTACGGCGTCGTGACCGCGAACGAGCTGTATCTCCCGGTTGGGCGCACGGCGAACTTCGCGCTGCAGACGCAGGATGTGCTGCACTCGTTCTGGGTTCCCCAGCTCGGCGGCAAGCGTGACCTGATCACGAATCGCACGAACCACATTTGGTTCACGCCGGAATCGACCGCGGTCTGGAACGGTGTGTGTGTGGAGTACTGCGGAACGTCGCACGCGAACATGCGCTTCAAGACGTTCGTCGTGACCGCGGAGCAGTTCGAGGCGTGGGTGAACCATCAGAAGAGCGGTCCGGCGACGGCCTCGTCCGCACCAGCGGCGACGGGCGCGCAGGCTGACACCGCGGCGGCGCCGCCCACGGCGCAGACACCGCCGGCTCAAACGAGCGGTCAGCTCCCGACCTATGCGGCCGACCGCTTGCCGCTCTACGCGGCGTCGTACAATCCGGTGCCGGAAGCGCTGACCATCGGCAACGTCGTCGGGGATGCGGCGCGTGGCGCGCAGATCTATCGCACGGCGCCCTGCATCGCCTGTCACGTCATACAGGGCGTGTCGGCAGGCATCGTGGGGCCGAACCTCACTCACATTGGCTCGCGCACGTCGCTCGGTGCCGGGCTGTTCCCGAACGACGCCAGGCATCTCGCGCTCTGGATCAAGAACTCCCCAGCGATGAAGCCCGGCAGCAAGATGCCCGCGTTCGGCAAGAGCGCCGCCGTTCCCGCCGGCTACGATGACCAGCAGCTCGCGGATCTCGCGGCCTACCTCCTGTCACTGAAGTAATCGGAGATTCTGCATGGCAACGACCGTCGCGGCACCGCCACGATACGCCGTTCCGCACACCAGATACGAGCGCGGGCTCTGGAGCTGGCTCGCGACCGTCGATCATAAGAAGGTCGGACAGCTGTACCTGTACACCGCCCTCGCCTTCTTCCTGATCGGCGGCCTCGAGGCACTCATCATTCGCGAGCAGCTCAAGGGGCCGAACGGATCGCTCGTCTCGGCGGAGACGTACAACCAGCTGTTCACGATGCACGGCACCACGATGATCTTCCTCGTGATCATGCCGCTCGGTGCCGCGTTCTTCAACTATCTGATTCCGCTCCAGATCGGCGCACGCGACGTCGCGTTCCCGCGCCTCAACGCCTTCAGCTACTGGGTGTTCCTGCTCGGCGCGCTGTTCATGAACGCGGGCTGGCTGTTCGGCGCGGCGCCTGACGGGGGATGGTTCGCCTACACGCCGCTCACCACGCGGCAGTTCTCTCCGGGACTGAACATCGATTTCTGGGTGATCGGCCTGCAGATCCTCGGACTCTCGTCGCTCGCGGCCGGATTCAACTTCATCACGACGATCATCAACCTCCGGGCGCCCGGCATGCACTTCATGCGCATGCCGATCTTCACCTGGATGTCGTTCGTGACGCAGTTCCTGCTGGTGCTCGCGTTCCCGATCATCACCGTCGCGGTCACCTTCCTGATGCTCGACCGTTTCTTCGGGACGAACTTCTACGCGATCACGGCCGGCGCCGACCCGCTGCTCTGGCAGCATCTGTTCTGGCTGTTCGGGCACCCCGAGGTCTACATCCTCATCCTCCCGGCGTTCGGTCTGGTGTCGGAGGTGCTCCCGGTATTCTCGCGGAAGCCGCTGTTCGGTTATCCGGTGATGGTGTACTCGGGAATCCTGATCGGCTTCCTGGGCTTCGGGGTGTGGGCCCACCACATGTTCGCCGTCGGCATGGGACCGATCGCCGACTCGGTGTTCGGCGTGACCACGATGCTCATCGCGATCCCGACGGGCGTGAAGATCTTCAACTGGCTCGCCACGATGCACGGCGGCTCGCTGCGCTTCACGACGGCGATGCTGTTCGCCATCGGGCTGATCGCGCTGTTCACGATCGGCGGCATCTCGGGCATCATGCACTCGTCGCCGCCCGCCGATCTCCAGCAGACCGACACCTACTTCATCGTCGCCCATTTCCATTACGTGCTGTTCGGCGGCTCGATGATGGGGATCTTCGCGGGGACGTACTTCTTCTTTCCGAAGATCACCGGCCGGTTGCTCGATGAGCGCCTCGGGAAGATCCACTTCTGGCTGACATTCATCGGCATGAACCTCACGTTCTTCCCCATGCACTTCATGGGGCTGAACGGGATGCCGCGCCGTATCTACCAGTATCAGGCGAACCAGGGGTGGGACCTCGAGAACCTCGTCGCCACCTGGGGCGCGCGCATGCTCGCGGTGGCGGTTCTCGTGTTCATCTGGAACTTCATCAAGAGCCGCCGGTCGGGCGCGATCGCCGGCCGCGATCCGTGGGGCGCCGCGACGGTGGAGTGGTCACTGCCGTCGCCGCCGCCGGAATACAACTACGCAGTGATCCCGACGATCACGTCGCGCTATCCGCTGTGGGACGTCACTTCGCCCGAGCTGACGGCGGATGTGCCGCACACGCCGGAGGGCGAGAAGCGCACGGACATCAGTGTTGGCGGGAAGGGCACGCACGCTTCGTTCAAGGCGCCGTCGGATACCCACATGGCCGCCGAGACGGCGCATCCGTCGGCGAAGGAGCTCGGCATCGCGATGCCGACGCCGACGCTCAAGCCACTGATGGCGTCGATCGGCCTGACGATCATGTTCATCGGGCTCATTCTGAAGCACAGCGTGAACTACGGCTCGCTGTGGCTTCCGGTCCTGATCGGTGGCGCCGCGTTCTTCGTGATTTCGCTGTACTCGTGGTTGTTGAGTCCGCTGGAACCGCAGCATGACTGACGACGCTCGAGGGCGGTCGAAGACGTTCGAGGACGGTCGGGGGATCCAACCAACCTCGGTCGCCTCGCCCGTTGACCGCCTTCGATCGCCTTCGACCGCCTTCGTCCCCGTGAGGTTATGAGCACTGCAGCAATCGCGCACGGCCACGGCCACCACTACACCACCACCGGACTCGATCACCGGAAGATCGCCATCTGGGCGTTCATCGGGTCCGAGTGCCTGTTCTTCGGCTCGCTCATCTCGACCTACCTGATTTACAAGGGGCGGTCGGTGGTCGGGCCCTTCCCGCACGAGGCGTGGACGAATCCCGCCACCGGGCAGGCGTTCCCGCCGATTCTCGACATTCCGGTCACCTCGGCGTCGACGTTCGTGCTGCTCATGTCGTCGCTGTTCATGGTGCTGGCCCACGGCGCGGTCGTCCGCGGCGACCGGAAGTACTCGAAGTTCTGGCTGGCGATGACCGCTCTGGCGGGAACCACGTTCCTCGGCTTCCAGGCGTTCGAGTTCACCTCGTTCGTGCACGAGGGCCTGACCCCGCAGACGAACCTGTTCGGCTCGTCGTTCTTCATTCTCACGGGATTCCACGGCGCGCACGTGACGGCAGGCGTCATCTGGCTGGTGACGCTGCTCTTCATTGACTTCAAGCGCGGACTGCGGCCGGCCGACGCGATCAACGTCGACCTGTGTGCGCTCTACTGGCACTTCGTCGACGTCGTCTGGATCGCGATCTTCACGCTCATCTACCTCATCCAGTAACGAGGCCGCGATGGCTGCCGATCACTCGCACTCCGAAACCACGTACGACGCCCACGGCGAGGCGCACGCCGCCGAGCACGCACATCCGACGTGGAAGACGTACAAGTGGGTCGCGCTCATCCTGTTCGTCATCACGGTCGCCGAAGTCTGGGTCTACTACATCCCGAGCTACGTAGCGTCGCGCGCCTTCGTGCCGACCCTGCTGATCCTGTCGGCCGCGAAATTCGCCATCGTCGTCGCGTTCTACATGCACCTCAAGTACGACGCGAAGCTCTTCCGCGCGCTGTTCGTGTTCCCACTGATCATCGGTGTGGCGGTGATCGTCTCGCTGCTCTTCCTCTTCGGACAGATCGCGGTTCGCGCCTAGCGGGAGACTGAAGTGCTGTTGCACCCCGATGCGCCGTTCGACCTGACGCGGTTCAGCATCCACTGGAGCACGGTCGGGGGGGTTGTCGCGCTCGGCGCGCTACGGGTCGGGATCGCGGGGTCGCGGGGTCGCGGAATCGCGGGCGCCAATCGAGATCACGGCGCGGCACCCGCGATCCCGGGACCCCGCGACCCCTCGATCCCGCTCTTCTTCGTCGGCCTCGCGCTCCTCTTCCTCTCGCTCAACGGTCCCCTGCACGACCTGAGCGACACGTATCTCTTCTCCGCGCACATGGTGCAGCATCTCCTGCTCACCCTCGTCGTGGTGCCGCTGCTCATTCTCGGCACTCCGGGGTGGGTGCTGCGTCCGGCGCTCCGGTCGCCGGTTGTCGCGCGCGTGGCGCGCGCGCTCACCCGCCCCGGCGCGGCGTACGCACTCTTCAACGTGACGATGTTTGCCTGGCATCTGCCGCCGCTCTACAACCTGGCGATGGCGGATCACCGCGTGCACATCGTGCAGCACCTGTTCTTTCTGGTGACCGCGACGCTGGTGTGGTGGCCGCTGCTCAGCCCGCTCCCCGAGCTGCCGCGCCTCTCACACGCGATGCGCCTGCTCTACATCGTTCTGTTGATGATTCCGATGAACGTGATCGGCCTGGTGATCACGTATGCCGACGAGGTGCTCTATCCCGCCTACGAGTCGGCACCGCGCATCCTCTCCCTCTCACCACTCGAGGATCAGCTCGTCGGCGGGCTCATCATGTGGATCCCCGGCACGTTCATCCTGATCGGGGTCGCGACGGTGATGTTCTTCCGGTGGGCGAAGGTGGAAGCCTAGGTGGTCGAGGTCGTCAAGGTCGTCGAGGTGATCAAGGTGACACCCTCACCGCGACCTCGACAACCTCGACGACCCTGACGACCTCGACGACCTTGATCCCTGTACAACCTCAACGACCTCGACACCCTCACTCTCCGCCAAACGCCTGCGCCAGCTCCTTACTCAGCGCCGGGTGGCTTCGCCACACGTACACACCCATGAGCAACGCGGCCACCAGGTTGCCGAGCGCAATCTGATACCACGCCATCGAGCCCAGGAAGCGCGTCTCGGCGAGGATCGCCACCAGGCCGTAAAAGCCCAGCTCGAAGATGATGAAGAGGATGAGGAAGACGGCCAGCATGGACGGCTCCTCCTCCGCCTGGTGCACGACGAAGGTGAGCAGGACCCCGAGCCCCGCGAACACCGCGTAGTGGAAGATCGTGTACGCGATGATGAACGTCGGCGCCCCGTCTCCTGGCGCGGAGCCGAACACGCTCACCAGCGCCGACCCGAGAACGGCCGGGGTATGAAAAGGCTGTCCGGCAATCGTGTCGACGATCAGGAACCAGAGGGCGACGCCGGTGGCGCCGATGGCGCCGGCGATGAGACCCTCCCGGGCCACGTTGTGTCCATCACGCATGCGCACCCCCGATGATGAGCGCGGAGATCAGGACTCGTCAGGCATCCGGGCCGTGCCGCCGCGAATGTCTCGTGCTCCCAATGTGTCGGCCACGGCTCTCCGCGCAAGAGTGCGGCTCGACAAGGACCTGCGCATGTGCGAAAATGAGCATATGATCCTCCATACTCGAGCGGTTGGCCGCGTCCTGTGCGCCCTCGGCGCTGTTCTCCTCGGCGCATGCAAACAGGAGCCCCGGGACAACGCTCGCTTCCTCGGTCCGTGCGCCGACCCCACGTCCGCGCTCGCGCCGGCGGCCATCGACGTCTACGTTCGCAGCGTCACTCCTCTTCCCCGACGCTTCCTCATCGCGTCCGGCACCGACTCCGCGCTCCCACCGGGGTCCGACGCCCGCCTCCAGCGCCATGGCCCGACGTACCTGTTCCCTCCCGACACCACGTTGCGGCGCCGGCTGCTGGAGCGTCTCGATTCCATATCAGGGGACGTGGGAGACTTGCCGACCTTGCTCGTGACCTACCGCGGCGTCAACCGCACCGACGAATACCGCGCGATCGTTAGGCTGGGCGGCTACTTCGTCGGTGGAAACGCCGAGGGAAAGACCGCCCACCGCGCCGTCCAGTTCGCATGCGACACGGCTCGCTGGCACGTGGTGCGCGCCGAGGAAGAGCGGCAGACGTGACGGCTCCGGCGGTTCCCACCGGGACGACCTCGCGTTCCTACGACGCGACCGTCGCACGGCCTGCCTCGCGTGAGCGGCTGGTCGCGCTCGACGTATTCCGGGGTCTCACCATCGCCGGGATGCTGCTCGTCAACAATCCAGGCACGTGGAGCGCGATCTACCCGCCGCTGCGTCACGCCCCCTGGCACGGATGGACGCCGACTGACCTGATCTTCCCCTTCTTTCTGTTCATCGTCGGGATCACGACGCATCTCTCGCTCGCAGCTCGACGTGCCCGCGGTGACGACGACCGGCAGCTGATTGGCCAGGTCCTGCGCCGAGGAGGGGTCATCATCCTCCTCGGGCTGTTGCTTTCAGGGTTCCCGTTCATTCCGAGGTACGGCTTCGACATCTCGACGATGCGCATCCCGGGCGTGCTGCAGCGCATCGGCGTCGCCTACGTCGTCGCCGGTCTTCTCACGCTTCGCACCAGCGCCCGAACCCAGGCAATTACCGTTGTCGCACTGCTCGTCGGCTACTGGGCGATCATGACCCTCGTCCCTGTTCCGGGCGGAGGAGTCGGGGCGGTCACCCTCGACACGCCCGACGCGTCGCTCGCGGCCTGGCTCGACCGAGCGGTCCTCGGCAACCACCTCTGGCGTGTGTCGAAGACGTGGGATCCCGAGGGAATTCTTTCGACGCTCCCCGCCATCGGCACCGCGATGCTCGGCGTCTTCGCCGGTCGATGGATCGCGTCGTCACGACCGTTGGCCGAGCGGCTCTCGGGACTCTTTGCGGTTGGCTCGATCGCGATGGTGGCCGGGTTGATCTGGAACTGGGCTTTCCCGATCAACAAGAATCTGTGGACGAGCTCCTATGTCGTCTTCACCGCCGGGATGGCCGCCGTCGCCATCGCTACCTGCATCTGGCTCATCGACGTACAACGCGTCACCGGATGGACGAAGCCGTTCGTCGTGTTCGGGATGAATCCCATTTTGGCTTTCGTCGGCTCCGGAATGATGGCGCGACTGACGGCGTCGATCATCAAGGTGGAGCGCGACGGCCAGACGGTTTCGCTCCAGAAGGCGATCTACGACTCGACTTTCGCGAGTTGGCTCGCGCCCATGAACGCCTCGTTGCTGTACGCGGTGTCTTTCGTCCTGCTCTGGTTCCTGATTCTCTCCGTGCTGCACAGGAAGAGAATCTTCCTCAAGGTGTGAGCTCCGCCGCGAATGCGGAACGCGGAATCAGGATTGCGAAGACACCCCGAAGAACAAACATCCGCATTCCGCCCTTCCCCACGCGTCTCCACAGGGTGACGTAAGCCTGCCTCACTCGTTACCCTCATGGGGCGTCACGCCCGCCGAATCCCCCCATTCATGTCATTGACCTGCAAAGCGTTGGCTCTCCCGAGCCGGCGTGGAATGCGAGTTGCCTTTCGCTAGCCTCATGAACCTGATTCCCTCCGCACGTCGCCGATTCCTGGCCTCGCGCTGGGCGCTTGTCGTCCTTGCGCTCGAGAGCACGGTGTTCGTCCTCCCCGCGCAAGAGGGGGACGGCGCCGCGCCGCCCGCTGCCTCCACGCCGACCGCGGTGCGCGCGGACGCGCCGCAGCAGCGGGGGTCGCGGCGCGCGCGTCGGCGTACGCGCCGCGTTCGCCGGCCGGCAACACCCCCGCTGCGGCACACGACGCCCAAGGGTGCGCCCGCGTTGGCGTCGGACCTCGGCAGCATGCTCAGCGCACGGGTGCGCAATGGTCGTTGGGGCGTCATGGTCGTCTCCCTGACAAAGGGCGACACGCTCTACTCGGTCAACCCCGACCTGCCGCTGTCGCCGGCGTCCAACATGAAGTTGTTCACGGCGGCGCTGGCGCTCGATCAGTTTGGTCCGGACCATCAGTTCAGCACGGACGTGCTCCGCGACGGCGAGCTGGCTCCCGACGGCACGCTCCAGGGAAACCTCATCCTGCGGGGCGATGGCGATCCCGCCCTGTCGAGCCGGTTCCTCCAGGGGGGCCCGGCCGCGCCCGTGGAGCTCCTCGCGCAGCTGGTTGCGTCGAAGGGGATCAGGCGCGTAGCCGGTGATTTGATTGCCGACGCGAGCGCGTTCGATCAGCGCCGCATCCCCGATGGATGGCAGCGCCGCTACCTGCACAACGGCTACGCCGCTCGTGTGTCGGCGCTGTCACTGAACGAGAATCTCCTCTGGATCGTCGTGCGGCCGGGAGCCGGGTCCAGACAGCCGGCGGAAGTCGTCCTCGATCCCGCGACCGAGCTGCGCCTGTCGAACAAGGTCCAGACTCGCGCCGGCAGCCGCGCGGCGCGCGTGATCGTGCGCACGTTGGAGGATGGGACCATCGAGGTTCGAGGATGGATCGGGACGCGAGCCGGTACTCGCCGCTACCAGATCGTCGTCGAGGATCCGGCGATGTTCACCGCCGGCGCCTTCCGCCGCGCGCTCGAGGCGCAGGGGATCACCGTGGCCGGCCAGGTCCGACTTGACGTCACGCCGGACGTCGCCAGCGAGGTGGCATCGCTTCCGTCACCGCCGCTCGCGCGTCTGCTCTCCGTGATGAATCGCGAGAGTGTGAACCACTACGCCGAGCTGCTCTTCCGCAACGCGGCGCGGTCATCGAACGGCGGGCCGGGTACGGTGGAGAGCGCGAACGCGCTGCTCCAGCGCTTCATGACGGAAAAGGTCGGCGCTCCGCCGGGCTCGGTGTTCGCCGCCGACGGAAGTGGCCTCTCGGTGCTCGATCGCGTCACGCCCAGCGCACTGATCAAGCTGCTGGATTACGCGCATCGCGCGCCGTGGTCGGACGTCTTCCACACGTCGCTGCCGGTCGCCGGAGAATCGGAGCTGCTCCGACACCGCATGCGCCTCACTCCGGCGCAGGGGAATCTGCACGCGAAGACGGGCACCACGAACACGGTGATCTCGCTCGGGGGCTACGTCACCGCGGAGAGCGGCGAGGTGCTGGCGTTCGCTTTCATCTACAATGGAAGCGATCTCTCGAAGGCCAAGGAGACGATCGACGCCATGGGAGCGACCCTGGCGTCGTGGGTGCGTGACTGACCCCATGGGCCAAGGGCCAAGGGCCAGGGGCCAGGGGTGTGGAAAGGCGCGGCGCCGCTTCGCGGCTGCCGCGCTCATCAGATGAGCAAACGGCCGCGCTGTGCGCGGCCGTTTGCCTTTCCTCCCCTTGGCCCTTGGCCCTTGGCCCCTGGCCCTGGGTCATGGCCCGATCCTCAAGCACTCAGCTCCCGCACGTGCACTCCCCGACGTTCCAGCTCCTCCACGTACCGCCCCGCTGGCATGCACTCGTCAGGCGTCCACACCCCCGCCGGCTTGATCTCGCCGCGCGCCTGCATCTGCCCGGTGATCGAAAGTGAGTAGCCCGTTGTTCGCATCATCGCGCTGATTCCGCGGGCCTCGTCGTAATAGTCGAGCAGCTCCCACTCGACCCGCCTCGACTTCCCGTCCTTCGTTCCCTCCACGATCACCCGTAGCGCCACCAGGTCACGCCCCTTCGGGCTCGTCAGGCGCGGACCCACCACGTTCACGAACAGGTCGCGCGGAACCACCTTCACTCCCTTCACATCCACCGGCGTGAGGTCGAGAAGCCCGAGCTCGCGAATCGCCTCCATGATGTGCGCGTGACCCGGGTAGCGAAGCGTCTTGTATTCCATCGTCGGGATCTTGCCCTCGTAGCGAAACGCCATCGTGGACAAACCGCCGGCGGTGTGAAACGCTTCCAGCTCTCCCACGGGATGTGGAAACGACACCTTCTCCCGTTCCGAGAGCGCTCTCACCTGCGTGCGCTTTCCGTCGCGCACGACCCACGACAACGTCGTGTAGTAGTCGAGCACGCCCTCCAGCGAATAGACGATCTGGTAGTTGAGCGGTGGCTCCGGGTGCTGCGGAAGCCCGCCAACGTAGATCTTCACCGACCGCACCTTGTCCAGCTTCTGGATGCCGTGCTGTGCGAGCACGTTCACCATTCCGGGAGCGAGACCGCAGTCGGGAACGATCGTGCAGCCCGTCTCCCGTGCCTTCGCCTCGAGACGTTTCTGTTGAAAGACGATCTCGGTGTTGCCACCGAGGTCGCAGAAGTGTGTTCCCGTTTCGGCGGCGATACGTGCGAGATCGAGGTTGAAGTAGTACGGGATGGCGCTCATCGCGGCATCCGTCTGACGCATGAGCGCGCGCACCGCCTCGTGGTCACGCACATCGAGGTGGGTCGGGATCAAGCGACTGCCGGAGTAGGGAGCGAGAAAGTCCGGGAGGTGATCGATCCGAATGTCGGCGAGGCGGACTTCGGTGACCGCGGGATTCTGAAGAAGGTCAAAGGCGCAGGCGGAGCCCTGAAGTCCCGCGCCGAGAACGAGCATGTGCATGGTGCCGGTTTCTCTGGGAGCGATTGCGACGACGTGAGCGTGAAAGCTAACCGGAGATCGCGCATGCCGTCAGCGTGGTCGCTCCCAGGTGAACCGGCCCGAGCCTTGCGCGCGAATACACGTGAGACATAATGGGACAGCGGGCGCGCGCGACGACGATGCGCGACCGCCCCCCCGGTATGCACGCTTCATGGTCGAGCAGGAAGAGCGGTATCGAACGCTCGTAGAGTTGTCGCCCGACGCGATCGCGATCCATCGGGACGGGCGGCTCGTGTTCAGCAATAGCGCCGGCCTTCGGATGCTCGGCGCGCGCTCCCTCAGCGAAGTCGCCGGGCGACCACTGCTCCAGTTCGTCGCCGCCGAGTACCACGAGATCGTTCGCACGCGCGTGCGCGAGGCGACGGAGCAACGTATCCCGCAGCCGCCGATCGACCTCAGGCTCGTGCGCGTCGACGGGACGACCGTCGAGGTGAAGATCCAAACCACGCCGGTGACGTTCGAGGGTCAGCCGGCCTTGATCAGCTTCGCGCACGACATGACGGAGTACAATCGCGCGCAGCGGGTCCTCGAGCGGACGATCTCGCTGCAGCAGGCGACGCTCGAGTCCACCGCCGATGGATTGCTGGTCGTCGACTCGGAAGGGCGCATCGTATCGTACAACCGGAAGTTCGCCGAGATGTGGCGGATTCCGGCTCCCGTGCTCGAATCGAGGGATGATCGCGCGGCGATCTCCTACGTTCTCGATCAGCTCACGGATCCCGGCCAGTTCCTCTCCAAGGTGCAGGAGCTCTACGCGCATCGCGACGCCAAGAGCTTCGACGTGCTCGAGTTCAAGGATGGCCGCACATTCGAGCGCTATTCGCAACCGCAGCGCATTGGGGGACGCAGCATTGGGCGCGTCTGGAGCTTTCGCGATGTCACCGAGCGGCAGCGTCTCGCGCAACGCGTTGCGCGGCTCGAGAAGATGGAAGCCGTGGCACGGCTCGCGAGCGGCGTCGCACACGACTTCAACAATCTGCTCACGATCGTGGGATCGTACGCCGATCTGCTCATGCAGCAGCTCGCTCCCGACGAGTCTCACCGGGCGGACGTCCAGCAGATCAAGCGAGCGGCGGAGCGTGCGGCATCGCTCGCGCGCCAGCTGCTCCTCTTTTCGCGAGGTCTGCCGCACACGCCCGCGCGCGTCAGTCTGCGCACGTTTTTCGAGGAGCTCCGTCCCATTCTCGAGCGTCTGCTCCGGCCGGAGATCACGCTGTCGATTCGACCCGCACCCGACTCGCTCGAGGTCGTGGCGGATGCCAGTCAGCTCGAGCGTGTGATGATCAACCTCGTCATGAACGCGGTGGACGCGACTGCCGGTGCGGGATCGATCACCATCCGCGTCGAGCGGAGTCAGCTCGACGCGCGCGCGGCGTTCGTGGCCGACGTCGAGCCCGGTGCATTCGCAACCATCGTCATCAGCGATACGGGATCGGGCATGACGCCCGACACGCTCGCGCACCTGTTCGAGCCGTTCTTCACGACGAAGCCGTCGGGCCAGGGCTCGGGCCTTGGGCTCGCGACTGCCTTCGGAATCATCCGTCAGGCCGGCGGCCAGATCGACGTCGACAGCACACCGGGGCTCGGCTCCACGTTTCGAATACTCCTGCCGACGGTGGCGGCTCGGCGGCAGCCCGCCTGACCCGTCGCCCGAGCACGAAGCTCGCGGAGAGCGCCCCCATGACTACCTCACCCAACAGCCGGCCGGCCGACTGGCACGCCCACCTGCTCGACTCGGACGATGAGATCCGCGAGCTGTTGCGCCGGGTGGCGCGTGTGGCCGTCCTCGGGATCAAGACCGAAGCGCAGTCGTTTCTACCGGCCTTCTATGTTCCCGAGTTCGTGCAGAGCGCGGGATACGAGATCGTTCCAGTCCCGGTGTACTATCCGGAGGTCACGACGATCCTCGGCGAACGCGTCTACCGCAGCATCGCGGAGATTCCCGGC
>Ga0075430_100000789_pt1 | contig 24524 bp, 21 predicted proteins | sample RhiMetdeltSRZDD4_FD_75294 | JGI IMG/M metagenome (GOLD analysis project Ga0075430, IMG submission 75294) | Populus rhizosphere microbial communities from Tennessee, USA - Rhizosphere MetaG P. deltoides SRZDD4 | ecosystem: Host-associated > Plants > Roots > Rhizosphere > Soil | place: USA... | reverse complement strand
GAGCCGCTCGACGATCGGCTGGCGGCGGGTGCGGACGAAGTCGGCGTGGAGGTCCGAGATGACCGGGTCACGCTGGCCGGCGACCAGCAGCGCCGGCAGCGACCGCCGCATCGTCGCCGACTCGACCACATCCCGGACGGCCCGGAACAGCGCGACGAGGTCGTCGTGCAGGTCCCCGGTGTGCGGTGCCGCCTTGGCCGGTGCGACTTGGCTCCAGGCCTCAGAGACGAGCTCCGACGGGCTGGCCCAGTGCCGGTACAAGGTGGTCCGCGACACCCCGCTCTCCCGACTCACCCGCCCGAACGTGACGCTCCCCATCCCCTCACTGGCCAACAACCGATGCACGGTCCGCAGGACGACCCCCACCGTCCTCTCCACCCTCGCATTCCGACCCTGATCCCCGACCACCCCCCGCAACGTACCGCCCGGATCCGTGGCACCCCCGTTGGGACCCTGCCCTCGGGCAGCGAGGCAACGAGGAGCGAGTCGGCGAAGCCGACGCCGTTTCCCTTCTCCCTTACCCGGTGCCTAGGTAGGCCTCTTCGAGGTGGCGGGGGTTGGCGGATAGGTGGGAGGCGGGGCCGTGGAGGACGAGGGTGCCGCGGTTGAGGACGGACGCCGAGTCGGCGACTTGGAGGGCGAGGTGGACGTATTGCTCGACCACCACGACCGCGCAGCCGGTGTCGGCGGCGACAGCACGGAGCACGGTGAACAGGTGCTCCACCACCAGTGGGGCCAAGCCCATGCTCAACTCGTCGACCAGGAGGACCTTCGGGCGCTGGATCAGGGCGCGGGCCATGGCCAGCATCTGTTGCTCGCCGCCGGACAGCGCCCCCGCCCGCAGCGACCACCGGGGCTCGAGGGCCGGGAACACCGCCAGCATCGACCGCGGGTCGGGGCCTCGGCGACCGGCGGCCACCCGCAGGTTCTCCTCGACGGTCAGGGTCGTGAACAGCTCCCGCTTGTCCGGCACCAGCACCACACCGGCCCGGCACGCCGCCGTCGCCCTGCCCGGTCGCAGCGGCACACCTGAGACAGCGACACGACCGCCCTGTGACGGCAGCAACCCGGCGACCGTCAGCAGGAACGTCGTCTTGCCGGCTCCGTTCGGGCCGAGCAGCGCGTGGACTCGGCCCGCCTCCACCGCAAGATCGACATCGCGGAACGCCGTCACTCGGCCCCGGCCGCCGCTGAGGCCTCGACACTCCAGCGCCCCGCTCACCGGGCCACCTCCGACGCCGTCGGCGGCTCGTGCAGGTCCTCCCGGCACGCCTCGTCCGACGCGCCGCTCATCGGACCACCTCCGAGGGCGCCGTCGGTTCGTGCAGGGTGCCCAGGTAGGCCTGGGTGAGGGCTTGGTTGGAGCGGATGGTCGCGGGGTCGCCTTCGGCAACCACGGAGCCGAAGTCGAGGACGTAGATGTGGTCGCACACGGCCAACACCAGGGCGATGTCGTGGTCGACGAGCAGCACGCCCACGCCCGCCGCGGCGATCTCGCGGATGCGGGCGCCCAGGCGTTGGCTGTCGGAAGCATCGAGGCCGGCGGCCGGCTCGTCGAGCAGCAGCACCTGAGGGTCGGACGCGCACGCCCGGGCGATCGACACGAGCTGCCGCTCCCCCTGGCTCAGCTCACCGGCGAGGCGATCGCGCAGCGTCGCGAGACCCGCCCGCTCCACCGCCGCCGCCACCCGCCGATGCCGGTGCTCCCGGGCAGCCCCGAACACCGCGGCGCTCACGTTCTCCTCGACCGTGAGGTCGTCATACAGCTCCAGCGACTGGAACGTCCGGGCGAGGCCCCGACGCACCCGGGCATGCGCGGGCAGCCCGTCGACCCGCGCCCCGTCCAAAGCAACGGAGCCCTGGGACGGGGCGAAGCCCGTCACCGCATCGATCAGGCTCGTCTTCCCGGCACCGTTCGGGCCGATCAGCCCGACCACCGACCCCGGCACGACCTGCAGTGACACATCCGACACCGCCACGACGCCCCCATACCGCACGCTCAGGTGCCCGACCGTCAGCGCACCCGTCGGCCCCGACACCAGGTGAGCAGGGGCAGGCAGCGCAGCCGCAGCCGCAGCCGCCGGGCGGCGAGCACGACCGACCCCAAGCCGCGCCACCGCCCGGTGACCAGCAGACGCCAGCCCTTCCGGGAAGCCGACGAGGATCACCACCACCCCCACGCCGCTGATCGTGGCGAACCAGCTCCCCAGGTCGGCCCACTCGTCGAGCGCCAGGTACACCACCCCAGAGGACGCCAGCACCCCCGCGAGCAGACCGCCCGACACCGAGGTGATCCCCGCCAGGTACGCCGTTGCCAGCAACGCCAGACCGCCCAGCGCGGTGAACGAGGAGAACGTCACGACCCCTTGCCGGTAGCCGAACAGCGCCCCGCCGAGACCGGCGATGAACGACCCCAGCCCGAAGCTCGCGAGCTTCACCCACATCACGTTCACGCCGATCCCCGCGGCCGACCGCTCGTTGGCCCGCACCGCGAGCATCGCCGAGCCCAGCGCGCTCGTCCGCAGCCGGGCCACGCCCCACGCCACCACCATCAGCGTGAACAGGCACAGCAACCCGAACTCCACCCGCGGGAAGGCGCGTCCGGTGCCGACGCCGAGGTCGAGTCCCAGGACCTTCGGCGCCGGCACCGTCGCGCCTTGGGGCTTCACGAACTGCCCGTTGCGGAACCACAGCGCCTCGATGGCATACGCCAATGCCAGGGTCACGATCCCCAGCGTCAGCCCCCGCAGCCGCAGCGCGGGCAGCCCCACCACCACCCCCACCACTGTCGCGATGCCGGCCGCGAGCAGCGGCGCGAACGGGAACGGCACGCCCCAGCTCGTGCCGATCCCCGACAGAGCGAACGCGCTCACCCCCGCCAGGGTCAGCTGGGCGAGCGACACCTGGCCGGCGTAGCCGGTGACCACCACGTACGACAGCCCGATGATCCCGGCGATGAACGACCCGATCACCGCGCTCCGCCACGTGTCGTGGGTGAGGACGAGGGCCAGCACGCCAACCGTGGTGCCGACGAACACAGGGAGCACCGACGACCGCGGCCGCGGCGCCCGCCCCAGCTGCTGCCGCACGAGCCCGCCCCGCACGGGCATCGAACGCCGCCCGCTCACCAGCAGCGCACCCAGGACCACCAGCAGCGGGACCAGCTCCGCCAACCCGGTCTGGGGCATCCACGAGTGCCGGGCGGCCAACGTCGTCGCCCACGACTGCAGCATGCCGATGCCGATCCCCGCCAGCGCCGCCGGCACCAGCAGCTCGAACCGCCCGACCACCGCGGCCGCCAGCGCCGGCACCACGGCCAGCGTGTAGGCGTCGGGCGTCAGCGGGCTGATCGGCGCGATGAGGATGCCAGCCGCCCCCGCCACCACGGCGCTGACCATCCAGTTCGCCAGCGCCACCCGCTCGGGCGATGCGCCCGACACCACGGCGCCTGTCTGCGTCTCGGCCACGGCCCGCGTGACCAGCCCGAACCGGGTCGCCCGGTACAGCACAGCCAGTGCAACCGTCAGCAGCACCACCGCCAGCGCCAGGTACGCCCGATCCAACAGCACGGTCACCGACCCCCACCGCCACCGCGACGCCGGGAAGATGGCGTCGACGCTCACCGGCGCCGACCCCACGCGGTTGACCATCAGCCCCTGCATCACCACCAGCACGCCGAGCGACGCAACCGCCCGGGCGAGCGGCGACGCCTGCCGCAACGGCCGGAACACCACCCCGTACAGCAGGGCCCCGAGCCCGGCGGCGACGCCCAACGACACCAGGACCGCCGGCACCAGGTCCAGTGCGTACCCGAGCTCGACCTCCTTCGGCAGCCCCGGCAGCAGGACCAGGAGCTTGCCCTCGCGCAGCCACGAGTACGTGTAGGCCGTGTACAAGGCGATGGCCCCGGTGGCGAAGTTGACCACCCCGGACGAGCGGTAGGTCAGCACCAGCGCCAGGGCCAGCGCCGCGAAGACCCCGCCGTTGCCGAGCCCGGCGAGCAGGGCGTTGAGGTCGTCCATGAGCGATGAGCGATCAGTCGCCGATGGGCGAGTTGTTCTCGACGGTGTACTTGGCCGGGTCGCCGTGCGAGTCGAGCGTGGCGACGGCCATGCTCGACGAGCAGAGCGCGGGCCCGAAGGTCGACGCCTTGCCGTTGCACCGGAACACGCGGCCGCCGGAGGCGGGCAGCTCCTCGTTGCCCATCGCCTTGATCGCGGCCGTGACCGACGCCGGTGTGACCTCGCCCTGCAAGCCCTGGGTCGCGGCGCTCAGCGCCCCGAAGCTCTGGAACACCCCGAGGCCGACGACCTCGTTGGGGTCGACCTCTTCCCCCGCCTCGTCGGCGAACTTCGCCAAGACCGCCCGGTACTCACGCATCGACGGGTCGTCGTCCTCACCGACCGGCGCGATCGACGCCGTGAGCAGCCCGTCGAGCACGTCGCCCGGCACTGCCTTGCGCGTCGCCTCTGTCAGGCACTGCGAGATCACGATGGTCGACCCCTCGAAGCCCGCCGCCCGCAGGCCGTTGAGCGCGGGGATGCAGAACTGGTCGTGCCCGACGATGACCACGGTCCCGTCCGGGTTGTCGGCCACGACCTGCTGGGCCTGCGGCGTCATGTCCGGCGTGCCGATCGGCACCGGGACCACGTCCAGCTCGACGCCTGCGTCCTCGAACGTGCGCTCCGTCGTGCCCTTGTAGACGCCCGTCGCGATCGGCAGGTCGATCACCATCGCCGAGACCCGGTCGGCACCGGCCTTCTCGGCGACGGCGATCGGGTAGTCGACGATCTGCGCGTACGGGTCGTTGATGACGAACGTCGACTCGGGGTCCTGGAGCAGCACGGCGTTCGTCGCACCGTTGTTGATGACCGGGATGTGGGCGTCGTGCAGCAGCTTCCACGACGTCTCGATGACCCCGTTCGAGCCGATGACGACCGCGGCGACGTCGTCCCGGATCATCTGGTTGGCGCAGTCGGCCGCCTTGCCGGGGTCGAGGTCGTCGACGCAGATGTCGAGCGAGACGGGATGGCCCGCCACCCCGTGCCGGTACTGGTTGAGCCACGCCACCGCGGCCTTGGCGACCGGTTCCTCCCCGGCGGCGGCCGCGCACTGGTTGCAGTCGCCCCCGTCGGTGATCAGCCCGATCTTCACCGGCGTGCCGGTGGCGGGCGCCTCCTCACCGAGCGACGCGGCGCTCGGCGCATCGGACGACGCGTCCTCCGAGTCGTCGTCGGAGGTCTTGCTGCAAGCCAATCCCCAGAGCACCAACACGGCCACGCAGCTCAGGCGCAGCCCCTTCGATCCAGCCCCCCGCATCATGTCTCCTTCCGGATCTCCGGCGCATCAACCTAATATTTGTTCCTCGCCGGAGCAAGGGTCTGAAAGGGCTGGAGCTAACATCCGTTCCGGTCCACCATGGTCGTAGATGGCGCGCGCCGAACCGAGATCCTCGACACCGCGGCGCGCCTCTTCGCGTCCTCGGGCATGCGGACGTCGCTCAAGGAGATCGCCGACGCCTGCGGGATCCTGCCGGGGAGCCTCTACCACCACTTCGACTCGAAGGAGGCGATCCTCGTCGAGCTGATCGAGCGCTACCGCGCCGACCTCGACGACATCGCCGAGCAAACCCTCGCCGAGCTGAAGGCCGACAAGGCGCCAGCCCCCGAGGCGATCGCGGCGCGCATCGTTGCGCTCAGCGAGGCCATCGCGGCCTGCGCCGTGCGCCACCGCGCGGCCGTGCTCCTCAGCTTCTACGAACCGCCGTCCGGGGCCAGCGACCAGCTGGTCAAGCTGGCGCAGCGGTCCCCGCTGGCCATCTGGCAGGCCATGCTCGAGACGCTGCGCGTCGGCCGCAAGCGCCACTACATCCGCCCGGGCATCGACCTCGAGACCATGGCCGACCGGATCTGCACGACCATGATCTCCATCAGCCTGGGCGTCTTTCGGGGCGTCCGCGGCGCCGACCAGCTGCCGAAGCTCCGCTGCCACATCCTCCTCGACGGCATCGCCACGCAGCCGCCGAGCGACGCGGCGCTCGACCGGTCGAGCGCCTTCCGAGCCGCGCAACAGGTCGTCGACTCCTGGGACAAGGTCGACGAAGCGCAGGACGAGCGGCTCGCCAACCTCCAGGCCGTGGCCCGCGCCGAGTTCGGGCGGCGGGGCTTCGAGACCACCACGGTCCGGGACATCGCCAAGGCCGCCGGCATCCCGACCGGCAGCGTCTACCGCATCATCAAGTCGAAGGACGAGCTCCTCACCTCGATCATGCGGGCGTTCTCCGACCGGGTCCGCGACGCCTGGGGCAGCGTGCTCGAGTCCGACGCCACAGCCGTCGAGAAGCTCGACGCCCTCATGTGGACGAACGTCAACGTCGTCGACCGCTTCAGCGACGAGTACAACATCCAGCTCGCCTGGCTGCGGGAGTCCCCGCCCAGCACGCTGAACCTGGGCAAGACGTTCTCGGCCCGCCTACAGGACGTCAAGACCCTGTTGGCCGAGGGCCAGCGCTCCGGCGAGCTGCACGTCGAAGGCCCGTCGGCCGACATGCGGGCGTGGTCGCTGTTCGACCCGATGTGGATGCACGAGACGATCGTGCGCAAGGTCGGGCCCCAGGCCGCGCTGGCGCTCGCCCGCGAGACGGTGCTGCGGGGCGCGGCCGAGCGCTCCTGAGCGTCAGCCGCCCTCGTCGTCGCCGTCCGGGCCGTCCGGGCCGTCCGCCAGGTAGGCGTCGATCATCTCGGCGAGGCCCGCGCTCACCCCGGGGTCGTCGGTGAGGGGTCCGGCGATGGCCGCCCGGGCTGCGACCCGGGACGCGACGCCCTCGGTGACCAGGCGTCCGGCGGCGATCAGGACGCGGGTCGACGCCACCTCGCGCAGCCCGGCAACCTCCAGTCGGCGGATCGCCTGGCCGAGCTGCACCAGCTGAGCGGCCACCTCGGGCTCGACGCCGGCCTCGTGCAGCACGACCTTCTCCTCGATGTCCGGCGGCGGGAAGCCCAGCTCGATGGCCACCATGCGCTGGCGGGTCGAGTCCTTGAGGTCCTTGAGCACGCTCTGGTAGCCGGGGTTGTACGACACGACCAGGCAGAAGCCCGGCGCTGCGTCGAGCACCACGCCGAGGCGGTCGATGGGGAGCTGCCGGCGGTGGTCGGCCAGCGGGTGGATGACCACGGTCGTGTCCTGCCGGGCCTCGACGACCTCGTCGAGGTAGCAGATCGCGCCCTCCTTCACGGCCCGGGTCAGCGGCCCGTCGACCCAGCGGGTCTCGCCGTCCTGCAGCAGGAAGCGCCCGACGAGGTCGGCGGCGGTGAGGTCGTCGTGGCACGACACCGTGACCAGCGGCCGGTCGAGGTCGTGGGCCATCGCCTCGACGAACCGGGTCTTGCCACAGCCGGTCGGGCCCTTGAGGACCACCGACAGCCCCTGGCGGCAGGCCGCCTTGAAGACGGCTTCCTCGTGATCGACCGGCACGTAGAACGGCCTCGTCGTCATGACACCCTCCTGAGCGCAGCGTGGAACAGCGGCCCGACGAGCCCCGGCAGCAGGTCGGGCGACGGCACGGTCGCGTGCGCCGCCGGCCCGAACACGCGCCGGAGCGCGGCCGGGTCGGTGGCCGCGCCGATGCTGAGGCACAGGCAGCCGAGCCCGCGGCGGCGGGCTTCGGCGAGCGCGCGGCGCGCGTCGGCCTCGCCGTAGGTGCCCTCGTAGCCGTGGTCGTAGGCGAAGCCGTCGGACAGGACCACCAGCAGCCGTCGGGACGTTCCGCCCCGGGTCTCGAGCACGGCGGCGCCATGCCGGATCGCAGCGCCGAGCCGGGTGTAGGCGGCCGGGACGAGCCCGCCGAGGCGCCCGACCACCCGGCGGTCGAGCCGGTCGTCGAAGCCCTTCAGCCGCACGACGTGCACCGCCCGCCGCCCCTGCGAGTTGAAGGCGTACAGCGCGACCCGGTCACCGAGGTCGTGCAGGGCTGTCGTCAGGGCGATGGCCGCGTCCCGCTGGTGCTCGTGCACCGTCCGGCCGAACGGCCCGGGCTCCCCCGCTGACCCCGAGACGTCGAGGAGCAGCAGCACGGCGAGGTCGCGGCGATGCCGCCGGCTCTCGATGTAGACCGCCTCCTCGGGCGGCGAGCCGGCCAGCGCCTCGACTCGGGCTTCGACTGCGGCGTCGATGTCGATCTCGTCGCCTTGGCGTTGGCGGTGCACCCGCTCGAACGCGGTGCCGAGGCGGGCCAGCGGTCGCCGCAGCGCGAGGCCGTCGGGCAGAACGATCGGCGCGAACTCGTCGGGCGCGCGCTCGTGCACCGTGCACCAGTCGGGCCGGTAGCGGTGGCGGTGGGTGTCCCACTCGGGATAGGTCGCGGCTCGCGGCTGCAACGACGCAATCGCGTCGAGGCTGGCTGAGGGTGCCTCGCGGGTGACGCCGATCCCACGACCGGACCGGGGCCGGCCGGTGTGAGCCCGGGTCCCGGCGCCGGGTGGGCCGTCACCACCGGGCGTCCGGGTCGCGTCGAACATCCGGCGAAGGAGCCGGCCGAGCACACCGCCGCCACCCACCGGGCTCGACAGCAGGTGCCCGAGGTGGCGCGGGTCGGCGTCGTCGTACTCCTCCGGTTCCGGCCCGACGGCCGAGCGGGCGTCGTGCCCCGCCGCTCCCATCGACGTAGAGCGCTCGGTGCGATCCGCCGCGGCGAGGACCTGCCGCGGCCGGATCTCGCCGAAGGCCATCGGAGGATCGTCGAGCACCAACCGCCCACGAGCGACAGCCAACGATTGCGCGACCTCCGTCGCCAATCCGGCCACATCATTGTCAACAATCCCGCGACAACTTTGTGGCAGGAATGTGCCATTCAGGGCCAAGGCACGGTGCCCTTCGACCGCGAGGTAGCGACGAGCCACGCCAGGCCGTCGAACCAACTGCCGGACCACGTCGGGCTCGAGGCTGCCGGCGGCCACGAGCGAGGCCTGCACCGCGACCATGCGGGCCTGCTCCCCCGGGCCGGCGTCGGCGTCGACGAAGACGGTCGCGCCGTCCGTCCAGGCGCGGCCATCGTCGTCGGTGGCGGCCACCTCGAGCGTGCGCCCGGCGATGGCCGAAGCCAGCAAGCGGAGCCGGTCCATCGACCCAACTTAACCGATTGACCAAATCTTTGTTCACATCTACGGTGAGGCCCGTGGAGTTCGCGATGCCCGCGAAAGTCGAGGCGTTCCGGGACGAGCTACGGGCCTGGCTCACGGCCAACCTCACCGCGGAGGTCGTCGCGGCCGGCACCCGGGGACTCTCGGACGACCGCGCCTGGGAGGTGGTCCGGGCGTGGAACCGCACCCTCGCCGACGCCGGCTGGGCAGCCATCTCGTGGCCCGCCGAGTACGGCGGCCGCGGTGCGACCCTGCTCGAACAGCTCGTGCACGCCGAGGAGACCACCCGGGCGCGGGCACCGCAGCCGATCAACGTGATCGGCATGAACAACATCGCGCCGGCGCTCATGGCGTACGGCACCGCCGAGCAGCGGCGCCGGCTCCTCCCCCGCATGTTGCGGGCCGACGACGTCTGGTGCCAGGGGATGTCCGAGCCCGACGCCGGCTCCGACCTCGCCTCGCTGCGCACCCGGGCGGTCCGGGACGGCGACGACCTCGTGGTGACCGGGCAGAAGACGTGGACCTCGCTGGGCCACCGGGCCGACTGGTGCCAGCTCTTCGTCCGGACCGACCCCGACGCGCCGAAGCACGCCGGCATCTCCTGCCTCGTCGTCGACATGCATCTACCCGGCGTCACGGCCCGGCCACTCGCCACGCTCACCGGCGAGACCGACTTCGCCGAGGTCTTCTTCGACGAGGTCCGGGTGCCGGTCGACGCTCTGCTCGGGCCACTGAACGAGGGCTGGCAGGTGGCGACCACGACGCTCAGCCACGAGCGCGTCGGCGCCGCCCGCCTCTACACCGACCTGCGGGTGCGGCTGGAGCGCCTCGTCGGCGACCTTGGCGCGGCGGGACCCCACGACCGCCGGGCGCTCGCCGATCCCGCCACTCTCCAGCGCCTCGGTGAGCTGGCGCTGCGGGTCAAGCACCTGGAGCTGCTGTGCCAGCGGTCCGCCTCGGCGTTCCTGCACGGCGGCGACGGGCTGGCCTCGGCGAGCCTGGCCAAGACCGTGTGGGGCGAACTGGGCCAGGACCTCGCCGCGGCCGGCTTCGACCTGCTCGGACCGGCCACCGCCGACGGCTGGTGGGCCGACCACCGCCTGGCGGCCCGGGCCCTGACCATCGCCGGCGGTACCACCCAAGTCAACAAGAACGTCACCGCCCAGCGCGTCCTGGGGCTGCCCCGCCGATGAACCTCGAGCTCACCGACGAGCAGCAGGCGCTCCGGGAAACCGTGCGGCGCCTGCTGGCGCAGACGGCAGGCGACCCGGCCAAGGCCTGGGCGGGACTGGTCGAGCTGGGCGCTGTCGGCGTCCTGGTCCCCGAGGCCTACGGCGGCGCCGGACTGACGATGGTCGAGGCCGGCATCGTGGCCGAGGAGCTGGGTCGGGCATTGCTGCGCGCCCCCTGGCTGGCGACCGCAGTCGCCGCACCCCGAGCCCTCGACCGCCTCGGCGTTGCCCGCGACAAGGCCGCCGGCCTGCTTGCCGGCATCGCCGCCGGGTCGACGATCGCCACGGTCGCGCTGTTCGACCACGGCGAACCGGCGCGGGTCGACCGCCGCGGCGCCGACCTCGTGCTGACCGGTGAGAAGGAGGACGTGCCCGACGCCGGCACCGCCACGGTGCTGCTGGCGCTGGCCGAGGACGACGTCGGGCCGGGGCTCTTCGAGGTCGATGTCGCGACCTCGGGTGTCGAGCTGATCCCGCAACCGGGTCTCGATGCGACCCGGGAGCTGTTCCAAGTCAGCTTCGACGCTGCCCCGGCCCGGCGTCTCGCCACGGCGCCCGCCACTGCCGTTCAGGCGCTGGTCGACGACCTGTTCGCGGCATGGGCCGCCGACGCCCTCGGCGCCGCCGAGTCCCTCGTCGAGCTCGCCGTCGCCTACGCCAAGGTGCGGACGCAGTTCGGCCGGCCGATCGGGTCGTTCCAGGCCGTCCAGCACCTGTGCGTCGACATGCATGCCACGGTCGAGCTCGCCCGCGGCGGTGTGCTCCACGCCCTCTGGGCGGCCGACGCTCCCCGGGTCAGAGGGGAGGAACGGCACCTCGCGGCGGTCCGGGCCAAGGCGTTCGCCGGCCAGCTCGCCGCCGCCGGCGACACCGCCATCCAGGTCTTCGGCGGGATCGGCTTCACGTGGGAGCACGACGCCCACCGCCACCTGAGGCGGCTCCTCGACTGGAGCGCGTTCCGCGGCCCGCCGGGGCCCTACCTCCAGGAGCTGGGGGCGCACCTCGCATCGACTGCATCGACCGCATCGACTCAAGGGGATGACCATGGATGAACTGCGCTTCGACGACCAGGTCGTCGTCGTGACCGGCGCCGGTCGGGGCATCGGGCGGAGCCACGCCCTGCTGCTCGCGGCGAAGGGCGCCCGGGTGGTGGTCGCCGACATGGGCGGCGGCATCGACGGCTCCGGCTCGTCACCCGACCCGGCCGACGAGGTCGTCGCGGAGATCCGCCGCAACGGGGGCGACGCCGTCGCCCACCACGCATCCGTCGCCGACGAAGCCGGCGCAGCGTCGATCGTCGCCACCGCCATCGATGTGTTCGGTCGTGTCGACGCGATTGTCAACAACGCTGGCATCCACGACCCGGGCCGCTTCGAGGCGCTGTCGGTCGAGCAGTTCCGCACGATGCTCGACGTCCACTTCTTCGGCACCCTGTTCGTCACCCGGGCCGCCTGGCCGCACTTCACGGCGGCGGGCTACGGCCGGGTCGTCAACACCGCCTCCGAGGCCATGCTCGGCGGCCTCCCCGAGCTGACCAGCTACGGGGCCGCCAAGGGCGCCGTCTTCGGGCTCACCCGCAACCTGGCGACTGAAGGCGCGGCCCACGGCATCCGCGTCAACGCCATCGCACCCCGGGCCTTCACCCGGATGTCCGCGTCCAGCACGGACGCCCTGATGGCCGAGCTGTCCCTGTCCCGGGACGAGATGGAGCAGATCAACGCCAGCATGCCGCCCGAGCTGTGCGCACCTGCGGTCGCGTTCCTCGCCCACGAGTCGTGCCCGCTCAACGGCGAGCTGCTGCAGGTCGGCATGGGTGGAGTGTCACGGCTGGCCGTGGTCGAGACGCCGGGCATCGCCAAGGACCCGCTCACCGCGGAGGACATCGCCGCCAACGTCGACGCGATCCGCGACGTCACCGGCGCCCAGGCACGGGAGGTGTAGTCCATGACCGAACGAACCGAGGCCTATGGCGACCAGCTGGCGGCGCTGATGAGCCCCGAGCTGGCCCGGAACCCCCAGCCCGCGTACGCCATGCTGCGGGAGAGCTCGCCAGTGCTGCGGCTCGACGGCGTGGGTGTCATCGTCAGCACCCGGGCCAGCGTCGACGAGGTGCTCCGCAACCCCGAGGTCTTCTCCTCGAACATGTCGGCGCACGACCTGAAGACCGCGCGGCCGCTGATCCCGCTGCAGATCGATCCGCCCGACCACCGCAAGTACCGCAAGATCCTCGACCCGCTGTTCTCGCCGACACGGATGCGGGCGTTGGAACAATCCGTCACCAACCTTGTCAACGATCTTGTGGACAGCTTTGTCGACGAGGATGAGATCGACTTCGCGCAGCAGTTCTCGGTGCCGTTCCCGTCGCAGGTCTTCCTGACGATGTTCGGGCTGCCGGCGGAGGAGCTGCCCCGGTTCCTGGCGATGAAGGACGGGGTGATCCGGCCGGACCACGTCGTGGGGCACGAGTTCGGCCATCCCGAGACCGAGGCGCACCAGCGGGCGACCGCGGAGTCGATCTACGCCTACTTCGAGGGCGTGCTCGACGAGCGCGCCGGCCAGCAGCGCGACGACCTGCTCAGCCACTTCCTCCACGTCGAGGTCGACGGCGACCGCCTGAGCCGGGAGGACATGCTCGACATCTGCTTCCTGCTGCTGATCGCGGGCCTCGACACGGTGTCCGCGTCGCTCGACTGCTTCTTCGGCCACCTCGCCACCCACCCCGAGGACCGCCGGCGGCTGGTCGAGGACCCGGAGCTGATCCCGGCCGCGGTCGAGGAGATGCTCCGCTGGGAGACCCCGGTCATGGCCGTCGCCCGGGTCGCCACGCAGGACGTCGAGGTCGGCGGTTGCCCGATCGCCGCCGGCGAGCAGGTCATGGCCATCATCGGCTCGGCCAACCTCGACGAGACGGAGGTCCCCGACGCCGGCGAGCTGCGCTGGGACCGGGAGGCCAACCGGCACATCGCCTTCGGAGGCGGCATCCACCGCTGCCTCGGTTCCCACCTCGCCCGGCTCGAGCTGCGGGTCGCCCTGCGGGAGTGGCACCGCCGCATCGCCGACTACTGCGTGAAGCCCGGTGTCGAGCTGACCTACACCGCCGGCATCCGGACCCTCGAGTCATTCCCGATGCTGCTGGGCGTCAGCTCGTGACGCCGAGCCGGGCGGCGATGTCGCCGACCTCGTCGAAGATCGACCCCGGCACGGTGTAGGGCTCGGTCGCGGTCACCTCGGCCAGGTGGGTGGCGATGTCGTCAGCGGTGGGCTGGGTGCCAGCCGTCGCCAGCCAGCCCTCGGCGAGGCCGACGAAGACCCGGGCGAAGCGGCCGGCGCAGGCGGAGAAGTTGTGGTGGGTCAGCTCGCAGGCCCGGCTGGCCAGGTAGACGACGATGGGGACGACCAGCTCGGGCTCGATGGCGTCGAGGAACCCCGACTCGGCGCCTAGCTGGTCGCGGTCGCCGACCGTCTCCGTGACCATCCGCGAGTAGCCGAACGGGAGGACGGTGTTCGCCGTGATGCCGTGCGGCGCGCCCTCGATGGCGATCACGTTCGCCAGCCCCAGCAGGCCGGCCTTGGCCGCCGCGTAGTGGGCGACGTCCGGTTGACCGAAGAGCCCGGCCGACGAGGCGACGAACACGAAGCGGCCGTAGCCCCGCTCCCGCATCACCCGGTACGCCGGCTGGCTCACGTAGAAGCCCCCGTCGAGGTGCACCTGAAGCATCCGCCGCCAGTCGGCAGCCTCCAGCTCCTCGAACGGCATGGTCCCGAAGATGCCGGCGTTGCTCACCACCGCGTCCACTCGACCGAAGGTGTCGACAGCTTTGTTGACGATCGTGTCGCCACCCTGGTGACAATCCACTGACACCATTGACGCCACCGCCGTCCCGCCCGCCGCCACGATCTCCGCCACGACCTCGTCCGCCACGGACGGATCCGTGCCGATGCCGTGCATCGAGCTGCCGACGTCGTTGACCACGACCGCGGCACCTCGCCGCGCCAGCTCCAGCGCGTAGAGGCGGCCGAGGCCCCGGCCGGCCCCGGTGACGATCGCGACCTGCCCCGTGAAGTCGATCACTGCGTGACCCTCCCGCTTGCCGATTGACCCCATCCTGCCCGGACCTTAGGCTTTGGAACAAGTATTTGGTTGCGAAGTCGAAGATGAGCCAGATCAGGGGGGAACATGTCGTTCGAGAGCCATGCCGAGCCCATCAAGCTCGGCGTCCTCATGGACTGGGTGGTGCCCGACGACCACCCGCAGGAGCGGCTGGAGGACTTCTTCAAGCCGCTCGAGCTGGTGTTCCGGCAGGGCCTGGAAGCGGGCCTGATCGACCGGCCGGTCGAGCTCGTCGTGCGGGAGACCTGGGGGCTGCCGAAGGGCTCGGTGAAGGCGGTCATCGACGCCTACGGCGAGCTGGTGGACGAGGGCTGCCTCGCCATCTACGGGCCCGGCATCACCGACAACTGCGTGCCCACCCGGGAGGCGATCGAGCAGCGCTTCCACGTCCCTGCCATCAGCATGACCGGCAGCGACGACTGGCTGGGCGAGTGGACGTTCTCGCTCCCCCAGGGCTCGCTCACCGACGAGCCGATCTTCTGGGCCGAGCTCCTGGCCAAGGGCGGCCACACCGAGGTCGGGGCCCTCGTCGAGCAGTCGCTGGTCGGCGACACCTACCTCCGCAACTTCCGCAAGGCGTGCCGGGCCGTCGGCATCCGCATCGTGGCCGAGGAGTGGACCGCGCAGACGGCCCGGGCGGTCGAGCACAACATCCGGAACCTGCACGAAGCGAAGGCCACGGCTTTCGTCCACTGCGGCTTCGGGCTCAGCGTGCTCCACGTCAACCCGGCGCTCGAGGCGCTCGGCTGGGACCCGCCCCGCTTCATGGGGACGGCGTTCCAGAACGCCTGGTTCCACGACGTCCTGTGGCAGTCGATGCTCGGCTGGACCGGCGTCGACCAGTACGACGAGGCCAACGCCGTGGGCCAGCGTTTCCTCGACCAGTTCGAGGCGGCCTACGGGCGGCGGCCCGACTGGGTCGTCCCGGTCATGAACCGCGACATCGCCACGGCGTTGCTGCAGGCGTTCGCCGACGCCCACCCGCTGAGCCCGCGGGGCGTCAAGGAGGCGCTGGAGCGGGTGAAGATGGTGCCGGCCGCCGCCGGGTCGCCGGGCCTCCGCATCTCGTTCGGGCAGTGGACCCGCCGCGGCTGGATGGGGACCGGCTACCTCGTCGCCCGGCGACTCGACCCCGACGGCGTGCACTCCCACCTCGTCGCCCGCTTCGGTGAGGACTGACCGCCATGGCCACTCCCACAGCCGGCACCACCGACACCGGCACAGGCCCCGCCACGGCCGGCACCACCGGCCCGGCGAGCGCCGGCAGCATCGCCGGGACCGGCGCTATCGGGTTGCCCCGACCGGCGATCTCGCCGTGGCTCGCGGTCCCGCTCTCCCTCGTGGCCCAGGTCGCGATCCTCGGCGTGATGTTCAACATCCGCCGCGGCGCGGTTGCGGACAGGATTGTCAACAAAGATGTGACCGGAGTGCCGCGCCCTGTGGACTTCCTGTTCGGCAAGTCGGACTGGATCGTGCTCCACGAGGTCGGCCTGGTCCTGACGCTGATCATCCTCGTGGCCGTCGCGGCGGTGTTCTGGCAGCGCTACCCCCGGCACCCGATCTTCCTGATGGCGCTGGCCGCAACCGCGCTGGTCTGGCTGGACCCGGTCATGAACTGGGCGCCCTACGCCGTCTACAACCCCCAGACCACCCACTGGCCCGAGACGTGGCCGCTGGTGTCGCTCTCGCCGACGGTCGAGCCGTTCGTGGTCATCGGCTACGCCAGCTTCTACGTCGGCACGTTCTTCCCGGCGGTGTGGGTCCTGCGCCGCCTCCAGGCCGGCCGGTCCCCCGACTCGTTCGTGTGGCGCCACCCGCTGGTCAGCCTCGCGCTGATCATCTTCCCGATCGGGTTCGTGTACGACGCGATCCTGGAGATCTTCTGCATCCGCACCGGCCTGTACATCTACTCCCAGGTCATGCCGTTCGGGTCGATCTGGGCCGGCAAGTGGTACCAGTTCCCGCTCATCTGGGAGTCGTCGCTGGTCACCCTCGTCATGATCCCGGCCGGGGTCCTGCTGTACCGGGACGACACCGGGCGCACCCAGGCGGAGAAGCTGGCCCAGCGGGTACGCGGCTTCCGCAACCGGCCGGCGCTGGGCACGTTCCTGGTGATGTTCGCCATCCTCAACGTCGCCTACATCGGCTACGGCGCCGCCTACGCCGTGATCCGGGTCAGCGGCGCCGCGACGTCGGTCGCCTGCCCGTGGCCGTTCCCCGAGGCGAAGGTCTACGACCCCCAGGGCTTCTACCAGAAGGCCGGCCAGCCCGGCCCGTTCTTTCCGGGGATCTGGAGCGGCTGGGAGTCGGGCCAATCGGGCCGCCCGGATGTCGAGCCGCCCGCCGACGGGGGCCGCTGCAGCCCCGAGGACGGCGACGAGGCCGCCGGCGACGGCTAGGGGTTGAGCTGGCCGGTCGGGCGAATCACCAGCTCGTTGATGCCCACCCCGTCGGGGAGGCCGAGCATGAAGGCGATGCTGTCGGCGACGGCCCCGGGTGAACCGGGGCCGCTGCCCGGGCCGTCGCCGGGGACCAGCAGCGGGGTGTCGTCAGGCGGGACGTCGCCGTCGATGACGATGCCCTCCAGCGTCAGGCCCTCGGTCTCGAACATGCCGGGCATCACCAGGCCCACGTTGACACCGGCCGGCGCCAGCTCCAGGCGCAGGGAGTCGCACGCGGCCTCGAGGCCCCGCTTGGAGGCGCTGTAGATCGCGGCGCCGACGAGCGCGGTGATCCCTGCGGTGGAGCCGAGGAGCACGACGTCGCGACGCCCGCTCGCCGGGAAGTGCGTGACTGCGCGGCGGACGGTGGCCAGCGGGCCGATCAGGTTCAGGTCGAGCAGCTCGCGCCACCGCTCCGGCTCGCCGCCGGTGATCGAGCCGGCCATGGCCCGGCCCGCGACTGCGACGACACCGTCGAGGCCGCCCAGCAGCTCCGCCGCCTCGTCGATGGCGCCGGCGAGGCGCTCGTGGTCGGTGACGTCGGCCCGCACACCGACAGCGCGGTCCCCCAGCTCGTCGCGCAGGTCGTCGAGGCGATCCTTGCGACGGGCCAGCATCGCCACCGAGCCGCCGCAGCCGACGATCGACCGGCACGTGGCCGCCCCGATGCCGCTCGACGCCCCCGTGACCAGGATCCGCCGCCCGCCGAGATCCACGGTGAGGCCCATCAGACCAGCACCGGGAGGGTCTCCCAACCCCGCACCATGGAGCTGGTGACGAGCTTGGCGTTGGGTTCGTCGACGGTCCATTCGGGGAAGCGGGCGAGCACCTCCTCGATGGCGATGCGGCCCTCCAGGCGGGCGAGCGCGTTGCCGATGCAGTAGTGGGCGCCGAAGCCGAAGGTCAGCAGCCCGGCGGTCTTGCGGTGGATGTCGAAGCGGTCCGGGTCGGGGAAGCGGCGCTCGTCCCGGTTGGCCGCGCCGATGAGGCACACCAGCGCGCTGCCCGCCGGCACGGTCCCGCCGGCGATCTCGGCGTCATGCGTCACGTGGCGGGCGGCGTGCGGCGTGGGGGGCTCGAAGCGCAGGAGCTCCTCGACCGCGTTGGGGACAAGCGTCGGGTCGTCGGCCAGCTCGCGGCGCTGGTCAGGATGGTCCGCCAGCACCTTGCCGGCCCAACCGATGAGCTTCGCCGTGGTCTCGCTGCCGGCGCCCGCCAGCAGCGTGACGTACACGAGCACCTCCTCCCGGGTGAGGCGGCGCACGGTCCCGGTCTCGTCCTCGAACTCGGCGTTGAGCAGGTCGGTCATGAGATCGTCGGACGGGTGCTCGGCCCGCCAGTCGATGTACTCGGCGAACATGCCACCGCTGAGGAAGTCCGACAGGTCCTCGGTCTCCTTGGGCCGGCCGGGATCGGTCTCCATCCCCGCGTCCATGACGTCCCGGACCATGTCCTGGTCGTCGTCGGGGATGCCGAGCAGCATGCCGATCACGCGCATCGGCATCTGGGCGGCCAGGTCGCTCACGAAGTCGAAGCCGCCCGACCCCACGAGCGGGTCGAGCGCGGTCGCGCAGAAGGCCCGCACCCGGGGCTCGAGGACCGCCACCCGTCTCGGGGTGAAGACCCGGGAGATGACGCCCCGGTGCTTCGTGTGGCGGGGCGGGTCGTCGAAGATGAAGGTGCCGGACGGGAACTCGATGTCGGCCTTGATGAACTCGAGGACGTCGCCCTTGGCGTTGCTGAAGGCGTCCCGGTCCACGAGCCCCCGCTCGACGTCGTCCGCCCGGCTCACGGCGAAGAAGTCCTGGTCTTCGTTGTAGTAGAGCGGCGCCTCGTCCCGGAGCCGCCGGTAGGTCGGGTACGGATCGGCGCTGATCTGCGCGTCGTACGGGTCGTAGGAGAGGTCCGCGGTCACACCCCAACATTACTCACGAACCAAACATCTGGTCGCAGATTCGACCCATCCCGGGCCGAGGTCGGCGCTGGTGCGGGACGCGGCTTCGGCCGCCTGATGACCGAGCGGCCGTGCGGCGTCGGAGCAACGGTCGTCGGGCCGATACGCCAACCTCGCCGCCAGTTGTCCACATTCCGGCGACCTGCTCGCCGCTCCCAGGCGAAAGTAACGACAGCGCACCACACGACTCCCCCTCAGTTGCCGCGGCGCCCCAACCCTCCCCCGCCGCAAAGCCTGGACTCCGGCGAAGGGCTCGCCGCCAAACACCCAGGCAAGACGAACGAGTCGGCACAGCGGACGCCACTTCTTCAGTTGCCGCCGCGGCGCCTCGAGCCTCCCCGCCGCAAAGCCTGGCCTCCGGCGAAGGGCTCGCCGCCAAACACCGAGGCAAGACGAACGAGTCGGCACAGCCGACGCCACTTCTTCAGTTGCCGCCGCGGCGCCTCAACCCTCCCGCTGCAAAGCCTGGACTCCGGCGAGAGGCTCGCCGCCGACACCGATGCAGAAGGAACGAGTCGGCACAGCCGACGCCATTTCCTTGCCCGGGCGGGCAGCGGACAAGCTGCTCGGATGGAGAGCCAGACGAACCATCTCGCCGGCAAGGTCGTGGTCATCACCGGTGCGGGGAGCGGCTTCGGCCGCCTGGTGGCCGAGCGGGCGTGCGGCCTCGGGGCGAAGGTCGTCGGGGCGGACGTCAACACCGAGCAGCTGGCCGAGGTCTTCGACGGCCTGCAGGCCGACGGCCACGACGCCGCCCACCTCGCGACGGACGTCACCGACGTCGCCCAGATGCAGGCGCTCGCCGCGTTCGCCGTCGACACCTTCGGGGCCATCGACGTCATGGTGAACAACGCCGGCGTCATGCCGCTGGCCTTCTACGCCGACCACGCGCAGGCACTGCAGGCCTGGCACACCGCCATCGACGTGAACGTGAAGGGCGTGCTCAACGGCATCGCCGCCGTCTACGACCAGATGATCGCCCAGGGCCGCGGCCACGTCGTGAACATCTCGTCGATCTACTCGAACTTCGCGACCGCCGGCGCCGGCGTCTACACCGCGACCAAGTCGGCCGTGAACGCCCTGTCGGAGTCGTTGCGCGTCGAGTCCCAGGGGAAGATCAAGGTGTCGGTGGTCCGGCCGACCGGTGTCCCCAAGACCGGGCTCGGCGCCTCGGTGGTCAACCCCGCGGCGGTCGTCGGGATCCTCGGGCAGCGGGCGGCCACCGCCATGGACACGATGATGAGGTACCTCATGGGCGAGCTGCCCGCCGAGCTGACCGACGTCGACTCGCCGCAGCTGTGGTCCCTCGAGCCCGAGCACCTCGCCGACAGCATCATCTACGTCATGAACCAGCCCTGGGGCGTCTCGATAAGCGACATCACCATCCGCGCCACCGGCGAGGAGTACATCCTCTGACCCCGAAGGGTTGAGCGACCCCGGCCCGGTGGGTATCGCGGGCGTGGCGGGACACCACGGAGGGTGACGATGACCACCACGCCGACCACGCCCGAGCCCGGGCCCGCCCCCGATCCCGATCCCGCCGAGCTCGAGCCCGCGACGATCATGCAGGTCGGAACCGGCTTCTTCACTGCGAAGACGCTGCTCTCCGCCGTCGAGCTGGGGTTGTTCACCACCCTCGGCTCGGGGGCCATGACCGGGCAGGAGATCGCCGAGCGCCTCGACCTGCGGTCGCGGGCCGTGTACGACTTCCTCGACGGGCTCCTCGCCCTCGGGCTCCTGGAACGCGACGGGCAGGGTGAGCAGGCCCTCTACCGCAACACCCCCGAGACCGCCCAGTTCCTCGACGCCATGAGCCCCACCTACATCGGCGGCATCCTCGAGATGGCCAACGACCGGCTCTACGGCTTCTGGGACAACCTGACCGAGGCGCTCAGGACCGGCGAGCCCCAGAACGAGATCAAGCAGACGGGCCGGCCGTTGTTCGAGGAGCTCTACCGGGAGCCCGACCGCCTCGACCAGTTCATGCGGGCCATGGCCGGCATCCAGGCCGGCAACTTCCACGCCCTGGCCGAGACCGTCGACTTCGGCCGCTACGAGACCGTGTGCGACGTGGGTGGGGCCACCGGCCTGCTGTCGATCGTGCTCGCCCAGCACCACCCGCACCTCCGCTGCACGAGCTTCGACCTGCCGGCCGTCGAACCGATCGCCACCCGAAACATCAAGGAGGCCGGCCTCGACGACCGGGTGACCGTGGCGTCCGGCGACTTCTTCGGCGAGCCGCTGCCCCAGGCCGACGTCGTCACGATGGGCAACATCCTCCACGACTGGAACCTCGACCGGAAGGTCCAGCTGGTCCAGGCCGCCTACGACGCGCTGCCGCCTGGCGGCCTCTTCATCGTCATCGAGAACATCATCGACGACGAGCGCCGCCGGAACGTCTTCGGACTGATGATGAGCCTGAACATGCTCATCGAGTTCGGCGACGCCTTCGACTTCACGGGCGCCGACCTCGCCGGCTGGTGCCAGGACGCCGGCTTCAGCCGGCTCGACATCGTCCCCCTGACCGGCCCCGCGAGCGCGGGGATCGCCCTCAAGTGACGGCCGCCTAGAGGAGCAGCCTCGCCTCGTGGAGGTGGTGATAGAGGGGTCGGCACTCGTCGGCGACGGCGGCGGCTGCTCCCTCCAGGTGCACGTCCCGGGGGCGCGGCTCGGCGAAGCCTGTCGACTGCCAGACCGCGTCGTACCAGTACGGCGCCCAGACGCCGTCGGTGGGGCGGGGGCCCGGGGGCCACGAGAGCATGCGCTCGGTGAACGTCAGGCCGAGGTGGTCGCACAGCGCCCGGAGGTAGCCCTTGGGGTTGCCGAGGAGGTCGGCGGCGTCGATGACGATCGGGGTCGCGCCGGCGGCGGCGAGCTCGTCGTGCAGGCGGACCTGCTGGGGCAGGCCGATGTCGTCGGCGGTGACGTCGGTCCGGGCCTTCGTGTACGAGGCGACCACCTCACCCGGCTCCCGGATCAACAGGACGTTGTCGAGCTGGTGGGTCCATGCGCGATCCATGTCGGGCAGCAGGTGGTGCGCCATGTGCTTCTGGTAGAAGACCCGCACGTCGGTGTCGACCGGGCCGACCAGCGTCTCCACCACGGCCCGCCAGTCGGTCTCGCCGGCGCGGATGACCTCGTCGCGACCGGGGTGGTCGAGGCCGGTGACGGCGAGGTAGTGGGCGTAGAGGGGCTCGTCGACCACGATCGTGTCGCCGCGGTTCTCCCACGAGCGCATGAGCGCGGTCGAGATGTTGCGGGGCCCCGACCACATCGCCAGCCGGATCGGGTCCACCATCGTCAGCCCCCGGCGGCTGCGGCGGCTGAGGCGGCCGCGGCGTCGGCCTCGACCGCCTCCCGGTAGAGGCCCCGCAGGCGGTGCATGACCGGTCGCTCGCCATCGCCGATCACCCGGCCGTCGACCTCCCGCACCGGCACGAGGCCGGCGAACGTCCCGGTCACGAACGCCTCGTCGGCTCCATAGACGTCGGTGAGGCTGAAGTCCTTCTCCCGGGCGGTCACGCCGGCGTCCCGGGCCAGCCGCAGCACCGTCCCCCGGGTGATGCCGCCGAGGCAGAAGGCGCCGGACGACGTCCACAGCTCGCCGCTGCGCACGATGAAGAAGTGGGTCGAGTTGCAGGTGGCGACGAACCCGTGCGGGTCGAGCATGAGGGCCTCGTCGGCGCCGGCCGTGTAGGCCTGGATGCAGGCCGTGATGTCGTTCAGCTTGCTGTGGGCGTTGAGCTTCGGGTCGACCACGTCGGGATAGGGCCGGCGGACGTGGACGGTGAAGAGGCGGATCCCTGACTCGACGACCGCCGGCTTCGGCTCCTTGTGCTCGGGGATGATCACGATCGTGGCCGGGCCGACGGTCAGTCGGGGGTCCTGGTAGGGCGTGCGCTTCACGCCCCGGGTGACCATCAGCCGTACGTGGACGCCGGTGGCGTCGGCCATGTCGTTGGCGGCGAGCGTCTCGTAGATCGCCGCCCGCAGGTCGGCGCGGCTCAGGCCGACGTCCAGGGCGATGGCCTTGGCGCCCTCGTAGAGCCGGTCGAGGTGTTGGTCGAGGAACACCGGGTGCCCGTGGTGGACCCGCAGGCCCTCCCACACGCCGTCGCCGAGGACGAAGCCCGAGTCGAAGACCGACACCACGGCCTTGTCCCGATGTGCGAGTGTCCCGTTCACGTAGACGAGAACGTCGTCGTTGCGGGGGTCGTCGTCGTACTCGTGGGTCCCGTGCACGGGTGGGGTGCTCACTGGGCGACATCTTCTCAGGGCGCGGAGGATCGGGTGGGAACCGGGCGGGACGAGCGGACACAGGTAGGTGTGGACAACCGGTCGGACCGCGCGCTGTGGGACGCTGCCGTCGCCGGCGACCCCGAGGCGTTCGGCGTGCTGTTCGAGCGGCACGCCCGGAGCGTCTACAACCACTGCTTCCGGCGCACGGCGAGCTGGGCCGACGCCGAGGAGCTGATGTCGACGGTGTTCCTGGAGGCGTGGCGGCGCCGGCACGAGGTGCGCCCACTCGCGTCGTCGGCCCGGCCGTGGTTCCTGGGCGTGGCGAACAACCTGCTGCGGAACCATCGACGGTCGCACCGGCGGCGGGGGGCGGCGCTGGCCAGGCTGGCGGTGGGTGCCGAGTGCACGCCCGACGTGGCCGACGACGTCGCCGGGCGCCTGGCGGACGAGGTGCAGATGGCCCGGGTGCTGGCGCTCGTCTCGCGGCTGCCGCGGCGGGACCAGGAAGTGCTGGCGCTGTGCGCGTGGTCCGAGCTGTCGTACCAGGAGGCCGCGGCCGTGCTGGACGTGCCGGTCGGGACCGTCCGGTCCCGGCTCGCCCGAGCCCGCCGACGGCTGGCGGAGCTGTCGGGGAACCCCTCGCCGGTGGCGGACACAGATGGAGTGAGGCTCACCCGAGCATCCCGGAAAGCAGAGGAGGAGCTGTGACTGAACATGACATCCCCCAGGAGCGCGACCTCCCTGCAGGCCGGCTCCTCCAGCTGAAGGACGAACTGATGACGCAGATCCAGAACGACCTCGACGTCGACCGCCCGCCCTCGCCGGCCCGGCTGTCCACTCGCCGGGGACGTCGCCGCCTGGGCCTGGTGGCTGCCGCCGTGGCCGCGGGCCTCGCCCTGGCCACCCCCCTGGTGCTGGGCGGGCACGACCCGGCCAGCGCGAACACGGCGGTGCGCACCGACGACGGCGGGATCCTGATCACCATCCGGGAGGGCAAGCACCCGAAGGAGCTGCAGCAGCGGCTGAACGCCCTGGGCGTGCCCGCAGTGGTCGACTTCCTCGAGAGCGGCACCGAGTGCGACCGCGCCCGCTCGACCGGATGGGTCGACCAGCCCCGCGGCGAGGAGCTGTTCACCTGGGCGGACGACGCCCCTGACGGCGAGTCCCAGCTGGTCCTCCACCCGGACCTGCTCGAGCCCGGCGAGACCGCGGTGTTCGAGTTCTACATCGACGAGGTCGGTGACAACGTGGCGTCCAACGTGGTCCTGAGCATCTCCGACGCCCCCGTCGGCCCCTGCACCCCCGTCCCCAGCTCCGCCATCGTCGACGCCGAGACCGGCATCGCCGGCGGCTGACCCAACCCGATCCCCGGACAAGGTCGAGGTGCCCCAAGCGCCCCGACCTTGCTCC
>Ga0075430_100000788_pt1 | contig 24532 bp, 22 predicted proteins | sample RhiMetdeltSRZDD4_FD_75294 | JGI IMG/M metagenome (GOLD analysis project Ga0075430, IMG submission 75294) | Populus rhizosphere microbial communities from Tennessee, USA - Rhizosphere MetaG P. deltoides SRZDD4 | ecosystem: Host-associated > Plants > Roots > Rhizosphere > Soil | place: USA... | reverse complement strand
CCCTCAAACATCGAAACCTTCGGTGGGTTGGGAGCCGGCTGAGGCGCTTCCGACCATCCGGTTGTTCCGCGTGCCGTTCCCGCGTCGCGCCATCAGGCGCGGCTGCGTCCTCCGCGTCCCCGCTTGATCGGTGCACTGCAGCCCGGCCAATGTGAGTCCTCGGGTACCGCTTGTTCGGTCGCACTGCAGCCGGACCAATCTGAGCGCCGAACTGCCACGAGCCCGTAAGCGTCGACATCGAAAGGTGTTGCCGGACTCGAGCGTAACATTCGTTTACTCCAGCTCGCTCGTTTCCCCTTACGGCGTGCCTCGTCCGTAGGCTACAATAGGCGGTCGTACCCGGCAGGACTCGCTGGCGATGGCGAGCTCACCGGCCCCCTCCGGATCGCCCCGCACGGTCTTGTTCGCAAACCGGTTGACCGATGCTCAACTCCCGGGGTCTACCCTTACAGAACGACAGTGATGCGGCGATCGTCGCCCGCGTCCTTGCCGGGGAAACGGCGGCGTACACCGCCCTCGTAACCAGGTACAAGGCGCAGTACGCGCGGTTCGCGGCACGCATGCTCGGCAACCGAGAGGATGCCGAGGAGGCGTTACAGGATTCGTTCGTTCGGGCCTATCGATCCCTCGCCAAGTGTGATGATCCGGCGCGGTTCGGTTCCTGGCTCTTCCGAATTCTGGCGAATCGCTGTCGAACGTCCGGGGCACGCCGAGGCCGGCGTGAGAAGACCTTCGTTCGCGACGAGATCGCGTTGCTCGACGCGTCCGAGGATCACCCGGAGGAACGCGCAGCATGGCGTGAAGAAATTCAGCGCGCCCTCGATCAGTTGGACGAAGATCAGCGCGAAGCGTTTCTACTGAAGCACGTGGAAGAGCTGGGGTACGAGGAGATGGCCGAGCTGACCGGCGTCGGAGTATCGGCGCTGAAAATGCGCGTCAAGCGCGCCTGCGAGCGGCTGCGGGTGCTCCTTCAGGAGGCAAACGGTGTCTGAGCGCGAGCACGACCCTTTCATTGACGAGATCGCGGAGCAGCTGAGGCGTCCCGTGCGCTTCGACTCGAGCTTCGAGTCGCGCGTCATGGCGTCCATTGATCCGTCGATCGAGGCGCGTCCCCACGCGCGCAGGGTCACCCCATGGCTGCTCCGCCCACGCACGTTCTACGTCTCGCCGCTCGCCGGACTTGCCGTTGCCGCCGGGCTCGTCGCCATCATCACGATGAGCGTACTTCGCACCGTCCCGTCGCAGGACGTCGCGGAGGCGGCCTCTCAGGGGCTTCCGCCTAACGGCATTGCCGTCACTCCCGTCGGGTACGACGCCAACGCGGTCGACATACCAGTAGTCGCCGCGCCGTTCACCTACATTGCGCGCGGCGCGAAGTCGGTGGCGGTTGTAGGCAACTTCAATGATTGGGACCTCACGAAGAACGTGCTGACGTTGAGCAGCGACAGTGTGTGGACCGGGACCATCCGGCTCGCGCCTGGCCGCTACGAGTACCAGCTCGTCGTCGACGGCAAGTGGATCGCCGATCCGAACGCGCAGCGTTTGGCACAGGATGAGTTCGGCGGCACGAACTCCGTCCTCATCGTTTCGCCGGTGCCACGTTGATGCGCACCGTCGCCCGGTCGGCTCTGCTCTCGCTGTTCCTGCTCGGGGCATCGCTCCCGGCGCAGCAGATCGATCCACGCCTCGCGGCGCGGCTCGACCAGCGCACCCGCGCTGTCGTCGTCGCCATCGTCGACTCGGCGCGAGCGGAGGGTCTGCCGACCGAGCCACTCATCGAGAAGGCGCTCGAGGGGGCCTCGAAGCGAGCGCCGAGCGACCGAATCGTCTCGGCCGTGCGCAACTTCTCGATCCAGCTGCGTCAGGCGCGCCGCGCGCTCGGCGACGCGTCGACACCAGCCGAGGTGCTTGGGGGGGCCCAGGCGATTCGTGCCGGCATTTCGACGGAGCAGCTCGAGCGGCTGCGGCGCACTCGCGCTAACGTGCAGATCGCGACGGCACTCACCGTCGCATCGGACCTCGTTGCTCGGGAAGTGCCGGTGGATACCGCGATCTCGATCGTGAGCGGGCTCGTCCGTGCTGCGGCCAGCGACGAGCAGCTGCTCGCCGTCCGCGCCGATATCGAGACGGACATCCTCGCGGGCAAGCCGCCCGCCGTCGCGGCTGCGGCTCGTGGCCAGGCGCTCGAGCAGACCCTCGCCGAGATGCCGCCCGGTGGCGCGGGCTCTCCAGGGACATTACCTTCGCCCTCCGGAACCAGCCGTCCGGGCGACCCCTCCGGAAACCTCAAGCCGCCGTATACGGCGGTAGGCAACCGCGGGACTCCGGACGCGCCGGCCAAACCGCCCGTCTCACAGCGAAGACGTCCGTAGAACCCCAGGCGTATTCTGTGCTTGTCGACGCGCGGCCGGGCTCTTGCCCGAGCCGCGCTCCGTCTATCGTACCCAGCCCTCGTCACTTCCGCCGCGGCCGCGCAGCCCGTCCGCACACGGGAGGCGAGTTTTTCGGCAGTCGAATACGAAGACGGGCGTTACAGCTCCGCGCTCACGATCAACCAGTCGCGCTATATCACGCGTGAGCGATCGAGCACGCTGGCCGACGCGGTGTTCTCGGTGTTCGACGACGGCCATTGGAGTGTGCAGGGGCAGTTGAGCGGCGCGAAGTACTCCAGGCCGATTTCGATCCCCGAGCTCGTCATTCCGTTCGCTGAGGATTATTACATCCCGTTCTTCCGCGCGATGCGCGGCGAGATGAGCCTCGGCGTAACGGGCTCAGCGCAGCAAGGGTTGATGCCCACGATCCACGCTATCCCTCAGGCGCGCGTACACTTCCTCGACCTCGAGCGTGGCATGTGGGCAGGTGGTGGGTTTGCGCGCACGTTCGACGGCGACGCATGGCGAACGACCTTGCTCGGTGATCTGGGCGCGTGGATTCGTCGTGGCGGGACCGTGATCAGTGCGAGCTACCACCCACAGCAGCTCCAGAACGGCGATCTCATGGGCGACGCCGGAGCAACGATCGAGCGAACCATCCGCGGCGTGTCGTTGACCGGCACCTTCGGGTGGCGTATCGGGCAGGCGCGTCGCGTGGACGTCGGCTGGGCGTCGATCGGCGCGACGTTCTCCATCAACCGTCGCCTCCTCGCGACCGCGAGTGTCGGGAACTATCCGGCCGATCTGCTCCAGCAGCTTCCCGGCGCCCGATTCGTTTCGCTCAGCATTCGCCTGCCAACGCGGTCGCAGTTTCAACGGCGCGATGATCGTGTCGTCGAGCCCGCGCAGCCACAGCTGGCCACCGACGGTGTGATCTTCCGCATCACCTCGGCCGATTCGGCAAAGGCTGGCCGAGTGATTCGCGTCCGTGCCCCGGCCTCCGAGCGGGTGGAGGTGATGGCCGACTTCACGGACTGGGAGCCGGTGCCGCTGGTGCGGACGCCCGCGGGCGTGTGGGAGATCAACGTTGCCGTCGCGCCCGGCCAGCACCGGATCAACGTCCGCCTCGACGGTGGCGATTGGGTCGTTCCGACCAATGTCGCGCGCGTCACCGACGAGTTCGGCGGTGTCGTCGGCCTGATCGTCGTGCGATGACCATCCCCCATATCCCCTGCGCCTCGCCTAACGTGCAGCATCTCTCCACGGCCGCCTCGCGCCGTGCGGCCAACACGGTCGCCGCACTGACCCTCGTCACGACGCTCGCCTGCGGCGCCGGCACCAGCGGCACCGCCACTCCGGCCACGCCTGACGTGACCACCACCGCGGCCGTGCCGCCGGTCGTGACGGATCCTCGGCTGCCGCGCACCCGGGCCGAGCGCACGAGCTATGGTGAGACGTCGCACTTCACCGACGTCGTGGCCTTCCTCGACTCGCTGCGCCGTCTCGGGGCTCCGCTCGCGTTCGGCACCATCGGGACGACGAACGAGAACCGCGCCATCCCGTACGTCATCGCGTCCCGGCCGCTCGTCTCCACGCCGGCCGCCGCTCGCGCGTCCGGAAAGCCGATTGTCTACGTGCAGGGCAACATCCACGCGGGCGAGATCGAAGGCAAAGAGGCGCTGCAGGCGCTCGTGCGCGATCTCGTGTACCAGTCGCGTGCGAATGTGCTCGACTCGATCGTGCTGATCGCGGTGCCCATCTATAACGCGGATGGTAACGAGCGCTTCGCCGATCAGGCGCGGAACCGCGGCTCGCAGAATGGTCCGCCGATGGTCGGCCAACGGCCGAACGCGCAGGGGCTCGACCTGAATCGCGACTATATGAAGGTCGATGCGCCCGAGACGCAGGCGTCGCTGCGCACGTTCAACGAGTGGAATCCGGACGTGTTCGTCGATCTCCACACCACGAACGGGAGCTATCACGGGTACGCGCTCACCTACGCGCCGTCGCTGAATCCGGCTGGCGACATCGCCCCCGCGTTCATGGCAGGCGCGTATGCACGTGACTCGCTGCTCCCCGAGCTGCGCCGCCGCGTGCGCAGTCGTCGCGGCTACGAGACGTTCGACTACGGAAACTTCGCGTCGCAGGACTCCGTCGAGAAAGGGTGGTTCACGTACGATCACCGGCCGCGCTTCGGCACGAACTACTACGCGCTCCGCGGTCGTATCTCGGTGCTCAGCGAGGCGTATTCGCACGACCCGTTCGCTCGGCGTGTTGCGTCCACCTACGCGTTCGTGAGCGAGCTGCTCTCGCTCGTGAGTGAGCGCGGCGCGCGGATTCGCGCGATGTCGGCCCGCGCGGATTCAGCCGTCGTCGCATGGGGAAGAGCTGCCGCTGGCCCGCAGATTCCGATTCGCGGCGACCTCACCACCACGCCATACACCGGTGAAGTGATCGTCGAGACGCTCGAGACAACGACGGACACCGCGCGCACCGAGCCCGGGGTCCGTCGCGGGATCCGCCGAACGGGCACCTTCCGTCGCGTCCGGATGCCGGTCTACGACCGATTCGTGTCCACGCTCGCCATGAGACCGGCGTGGGGCTACGCGTTCGCCGCCGCAGACTCGAGTGCTGTTCGCGTGTTGAAGCAGCACGGTGTGACGCTGCAACGAGTGGGGTCGGCGTGCAGCGCGCCGGGCGAGTCGTTCACCGTCGACTCGGTGGTCGTGTCGCCGAACGCATTCCAGGGCCGCCGTGAAGTACGCGTCGAGGGGCGCTGGCAGCGCGGTGACGTACGACTCGAGCCGGGGACACACGTCGTCTCGCTCGCGCAGCCGCTTGGCGTTGCCGCAACGTATCTGCTCGATCCGCGAAGCGACGACGGGCTCGTGACCTGGAACGTGGGCAACCGCGCCGCGAATGGTCGCCTCGAGCACGTGCCAATGCGACTCCTGTCCACGGCGCCGAGCGCCTGCGGCCTGGGTCCTGCCTAGCGTGACGAACGGGGTCGCTCGCCTGTCGCTCCAATGATCGAAACCGCGCCGGTATATTTCGCCCGCCGCTGGAGCAGGACGCATCCCTGCCTGTCGATGACGACCGGTCCCGTTTCGCGACGACTCTGAGCCTTCATGCTGCGGAAGACGCTGCTCTATCTATCGAACCAGCAACGCATCTTCACCTTCGTTCGACGCAACCGGCTCGCGAAGCGCATGGCGAGTCGGTTCGTGGCCGGGGAGACAATCGACGAAGCACTCCCGGCGGTGCGCGCGCTCAATGCGCGCGGCATCACGGCATCACTCGATCTGCTCGGCGAGAGCGTTCACCGCGAGGACGAAGCTCGCGCGACCGCCCGCGAGTACGTACGACTGCTCGATCGAATCAGGGAGCAGGGGCTCGATGCGAACGTTTCGCTCAAGCTCACCGCGATGGGGCTCGACATCTCCGAGGAACTCTGCATCGCAAACATGCAGATGGTGCTCGACCGGGCCGCGAAGTACGGCTCGTTCGTCCGCATCGACATGGAGAGCAGTCAGTACACCGAGAAAACGCTGCATCTCTTCGAGCACCGGCTGTATCCGTCCTACCAGAAGAACGTTGGCATCGTGTTGCAGAGCTACCTCCGACGAACGGCGGCCGACGTCGAGTACGCGAACCGACTCGGGTGCCGCGTGCGTCTGTGCAAGGGAGCATACCAGGAGCCGGCGTCGGTCGCGTTCCCCGAGAAGCGCGACGTCGACGAGAACTACGTCCGGTGCATGCACGCGCTCATGACGAACGGCAACTACCCCGGCCTGGCGACGCACGACGAGCGCATCATTATCGACGCGAAGCAGTTTGCGGCCAGGAACGCGATCGCGAGCGAACGCTATGAGTTTCAGATGCTGTATGGCGTGCGTCGCGATCTGCAGGAACAGCTCGTTCGCGAGGGCTACCGCATGCGCGTGTACGTGCCGTTCGGGACCCAATGGTACCCGTATTTGATGCGTCGGCTCGCCGAGCGTCCCGCGAACGTCGCGTTCATGACCGGCAACGTGGTCAAAGAGATGTTGCGCGGGCGATAGCGCATGTCTGGCCGCTTCCTCCCTCCCGATCATTCGCGCGGCGACGCGAATACGATCGGCGGTTACGCCGCCGTTCACGCCAGGCCAGCGGCGTTCGAGGGATCGGACGGTATGTCGTACAGCGTCGAGATCGTCGTTGACGACACCGGCGTCGCCGGGCGTCCGTACGGCGCGTACCTTCTATTCCTCCGCTGGCGGCGCATGGGCGCACAGGGGGTCGAAGGCCACCTCGAGACGGACTACCTCGCATATGGCTCTACCGAAGAAGCGGCCCGTGACGCCATCGGCCAACTGACACTGACTGCCGTCAAGCGCATGCTCGATGATCTGATCCGTGAGCAGCTCGCAAACCGTCCAACGCGCCGGTGGTGGGATGCCATGAGGGACGAATGAGCGCCACGCGAGCCGACGCCTGATGCACGGGACTGTTCTTTCCGGAACCGGCGGTGTCTGGCGTGTGCTGGCGGACGACGGCGAGACGTACGAATGCGCGCTCCGCGGGCGTGTGAAGCAAGGCAACGTGAAGCTCGCGGTCGGCGATGCCGTGTCCCTCGAGCGCGGCGACCGTGGCGACGGCTACGCCATCGCGGAGATCCTGCCGCGCAGATCGCAGCTCGCCCGACGGACTCCGGGCGGTGGCCACGGCGAGCGGATCGTCGCCGCGAACGTCGATCAGGTCGTCGTCGTCTTCGCGCTCGTGAAGCCCGTGCCGCACACGCGCATGCTCGATCGCTTCCTCGTGATCGCCGAGGCGAACGAGCTCGCCGCGCGCGTGGTCGTGAACAAGGTGGACCTCGCGAGCGAGGATGAAGCAACGACGCTCTTCGCCGACTACCCTGCGGCGGGATATCCACTTCACTTCACCAGCACGAAGAGTGGCGGCCGCGGACTCGACACGCTGCACGCCGCGCTTCACGGGCGCACGTCGGTGCTCACGGGGCCGTCGGGTGTCGGGAAGTCGTCGCTACTGAACGCGCTCTACCCGGGCTTGCGGCTGCGCGTCGGCGAGATCAGCGAGTCGGTGAACAAGGGACGTCACACGACGGTGGGCGCGCTTCTCCACCCGCTTCCCGACGGCGGCTTTGTGGCCGACACGCCCGGTCTGCGCGAGATCGGCATGTGGGGGTTGGACCCCTCGCAGCTCGACGAGTGCTTCCCCGAGTTTCGTCCGCTGACGCCGCTCTGTCGTTTCGGCGATTGCACGCACACCGTCGAGCCGGGATGTGCCGTGCTGGAGGCGTTGGGTCGGCGCGAGCTGAGCGCCGCACGCCATGAGAGCTACGTGAAGCTTCGGCAGGACCTCGCCGAAGCGGCGCACCTCTGGTAGGCGAGCTGCTACGGCGAGAGTCGGGAGATGGTCCATCCGGCTTGCGTGTGCTCGTAGCGCAACCGGTCGTGCAGCCGATCCTGGCGTCCCTGCCAGAATTCGATCTCATCCGGGACGAGGCGGAAGCCACCCCAGTGCGGCGGCAGCGGGACGTCGCCGTCGGCGAAGCGCGCGCTCACATCGCGCAGCCGTTCCTCGAGCTCGTCCCGGCTCGCAATGACCGCGCTCTGATGCGAGGCCCACGCGCCAAGTCGGCTTCCCAGTGGCCGCGATCGGTAGTACGCCTCCGACTCCGCGGGCGTGACGCGTGAGACCGAGCCGCTGATACGAACCTGCCGCTCGATCTCCTTCCACAGGAACACCAGCGCGGCCAACGGGTTCTCCGTCAGCTCGGCGCCCTTCCGGCTGCGATAGTCGGTGAAGAACACGAACCCCTGCGCGTCCACGCCTTTGAGCAGGACGACGCGCGCCGACGGCACGCCGTCGCGGGTCGCGGTCGCCAGCGTCATCGCGTTAGGCTCCGGCACCTGCGCCGCGACGGCGTCGGCAAACCACGTCTCGAACTGGCGGACCGGATCGGCGTGCGCCTCGGTTTCGCGCAGGGCGGCCATCGCGTAATCGCGACGAAGCGCGGCGATGTCCAGTCCGGTCATCGCTCGCCCTCGTCGGAGACGGAGCTCGGTGGGGCGAGAATCTGCGGCACCAGGCTGGCCGCGGTTCCGCGGATGGCGACGGTTGCCACACCGGTGAGTGGCGTGTCTTCCAGGTTTATCTCGATCACGTGGCCCCCTGCGCGCCGGGTCAGGTCCGCAAGGCCAGCGGCTGGATGAACGACTGCACTCGTCCCGACGACGAGGCAGACGTCGGCGGCCGATGCGACCCGAATTGCTTCGTTCAACACTGCTGAGTCGAGCGATTCACCGAACCACACCACGCCCGGTCGCCCGATTGCCCCGCACGCGCTGCAATGCGGTATCGTGGACAACGACGTCGCATCCACGGGCTGCCGGTCGTCCCAGCGTTCGGCGCAGCGCGTGCACCTCGTCTGGAACAGCGACCCGTGAAGCTCCAGCGGACGAGCGCCATCGGTGCCGGCGGCGAGGCCGTGGAGTCCGTCGACGTTCTGCGTGACGATACGAACGTCGGTGTGGCGACGAGCCGCCGCGGCGAGCGCATGGTGGGCCGCGTTAGGTTCGCAGCCGCTTACGAGCTCACGACGCCATCCGTACCATTCCCAGACGAGGCGCGGGTCCCGGGCGAACGCGTCGGGCGTGGCCAGGTCCTCGGGCCGGAAGTTCTTCCACAGCCCCCCCGCGCCCCTGAACGTTGGCACACCGGACTCGGCGCTGATGCCCGCACCGGTCAGCACCATTACACGAGTGGCGTCGCGGACCAGCGCGCGCGCGGCCAGGACGGACCTGGACGACGTCACGTTCTCCGTCGCTCGCAGCGTCACGCCTCCTCCACGATACGGCGCAGCGCCTCGACTTCGTAGGGCTTGTCGACGACGGCATCCAGTTCCAGGCCATCGATCCGCTGCCTGACGGCGGGAGTCGCCGTGTCCCCCGTCGACAGGATGAACCGCGCCGACGCGCACGTGGGCAGCGCCTGGAGCCGGCGAATCACCTCGGCGCCGTCCATTCCAGGCATTCGCAGGTCGCAGATCACGACGTCGAAGCTCGATCGCTCCGCTACGCGCAGTGCTTGTGCGCCTTCGTGCGCAGGCACCACCGCATGCCCGCGCGAGGAGAAGTACCGGACGAGCAGCCCGACGATCACCTGCTCGTCGTCGACGACCAGGATGTCGAGGGGCCGGTCCGCGCGTTGGCTGGCAGGTGCGCTGGCGACCGTTTCGATCGTCGTGAGCCCGTGGTCATCATCGCGCCTGAACGACGGCAGGGAAATCGCGAACGTCGTACCCGAGCCCACGCGCGTTTCAACGTCGATCGTTCCGCCGTGGCCGGTCACGATCCCGTGCACCACCGACAGCCCGAGCCCGGTTCCCTCGCCCTCTTCCTTCGTCGTCCAGAACGGATCCCAGATGCGTGGCAGCTCGCCCGGCGAGATGCCGGGACCGTTGTCGCTGATCTCGAGCCAAACGGTGTCGCCCCGCACGGAGGTGCGGATCACGATCATCGGCGTTCGCGCCGGGCCGGATGAGACGCGCCCCGCGCCGACCGACGTCGTCATTGTCTCGAGTGCCTGGCGGGCGTTCACGAGCAGGTTGAGTACGACCTGCTCGAGTTGCGCGGGGTCGGCCGCCACGAACGCCGGCTCATCGGCGAGCACGAGCTCGCACAACACGCCGTGCGTTTCCATGGCGTAGCGCTGCGTGTCGGCGATGTACCGCACGATGTCGTTCAGATCCACACGATGTCGCTCTGCCGATTCCTGTCGTCGCGCGAACGTCAGAAGGTCCTTCACGATCTTCGCCGCGCGCTTCGCCTCACGATGAATCGTGTCGATGGCGCTGCGGTCATCCTTCGGCAGGCTCGTCTTGAGAAGGATCTGCGCAAACCCGGAGATCGCCGCGAGCGGGTTGTTGAGCTCGTGCGCCACGCCCGCGAGCGTGTGTCCGAGGCTCGCCATGCGCTCGGCGCGCCGGACGACCGCCTCACGACGCAGCCGCTCCGTCACGTTCTCGGCGATGCCCTCGTACCACATCACGATGCCATGGGCGTCACGCTCCGCCCGCGACGACAGTCGGACGGCGATCGGCGTGCCGTCTTGGCGTCGCCACGTGACGTCGAACCATTCGGGTTGCGTTCCGCTGTCGATCGCGGTGAGGATCCGATCGCCCTCGTCCTCATCGACGTACAGGTCGCGCGAGATGTCGATGGCCTGCAGCTCCTCCGACGAGTCGTATCCGAGCATGGAGACGAGCGCCGGGTTCACGTCGACGAAATGACCGCCCGGCGTGGCGCGAAAGATCCCATACGCCGCTCGATCGATGAGCGCGCCCATGCGAGCTTCGAACTGCCGGAGCGCTTCCTGCGCCTGTTTCCGACCCTCGATGTCACGCGTGACGCTGAGGAGCCGATCGGGAACGCCGGAATCGTTTCGCAACAGCGTCGTATGTGTCTCGACCCAGATGTACGTGCCGTCCTTCCGCAGACAGCGCCATTCGACGAGCGGTGTCTCTCCGCGGAGCACGGCGAGGTACGCATCGCCCGCGAGACGCGCGAGGTCGTCGGGGTGCGTGAGCGCGAACACGTCCTTGCCCACGAGCTCCGACGGTGTGAAGCCGAGCGCCTTCTCGGTCGACGCGGAGTAGTAGAGTGCCGTCCCGTCGAGGTCCTGCAAGCACACGATGTCGTCGATCGATTCGGCGAGCAGGCGGTACTTCGCTTCGCTTTCCATCAGCGCGAGCCCGGCCGCTCGATGTTCGGTGAAGTCGCGCGCGGTGATGCGGTAGCCGACGACGGTGCCGTCATCTTCCAGCACCGCATCGGCTCGCGCCTCGAGCCAGATCCACGTGCCATCCTTCTTCCGGACGCGCGCGATTTCGGTGACGGGTTCGCGCTCGCGCACGTTCTCCACCGCTCGGGCGATACGCTCGCTGTCGGCATCGTCGAGGAGCGTCCACCACTCGCGACCGACAATGTCCTCCGGGGCGTAGCCAAGGACGTGCTCGCACGACGGGCTCACGTACGTCAGCCGCCCTCCGTGCAGCGCCACGAGCGCGATGACGTCGCTCGAATTCTCCGCGATCAGCCGGTACAGCGTCTCCTGGCGGCGCAGCTCCATCTCGACCGAGACGCGCGCGGTGACATCGCTGAGCGTTCCACTCACGCCGACAATGGTGCCCGTGCGGTCGAGCATCGGAATCGCCCGCAGCTCGAGCCAATGTACGTTCCCCGCGATGCACCGGAATCGCACGAGCTGCTCGCCCACGGTGGTCCGGCCATCGAGCAACGATCCCAGCAGTGCTTCGGCTTCCGCCGCGTCCTCCGGCACCATCTCGGCCGTGACGAGCTGGCCGACCGATTCGCTGGGGGTGCGGCCGGTGACCGTTTCCCATGCGGCGTTCAGGAAAGTCCAGCGCAGGTCGCCGTCGACCTGGAACACGATCGTCGCCAGATTGTCCACGAGCACGCGGTACCGTTCTTCACCGCGTCTCAACACTTCCTCGGCCGCCTCTCGCTGCTGGGCGTAGTCCTGCAGGACGGAACGGAGCGACGTCGTGTCGCTGGTCAGCTGCTCCACGGTTTCGTCCCGACGACGGAGCTCGGCCACCAGCCCGCGACGACGCGTACGTTCCACGACGACGAGGATGATGGATCCGACCGCGGCAACGGACGCTGCGACCGCAATCACGGCGGGCGAGACCAGGATCAGACGATCACTCCGGAGGAAGGACGGACGATGGCAATTGATACGCGGTCGGGCACGCCTGCGGGAGGGGCCGACGACCGGCGACGGGAGACAGACGCCTCAGGGACGCCTCCTCCGCCGGACTCGGCGGATACGGGGTCGGGAACCGAGGGCGTCGCGGACCGGTTAGTGCCCGGGATGACTGCGCCGACCGCATCGCCCACGGAGAACGACCTTCGGTTCGAGGCCGAAGCGCTGCCGTGGATGGACGACGTGTACCGGTTCGCGCTGTCACTGACCCGCGACGCCGCCGACGCCGACGACGTCGTGCAGGAAACGTATCTGCGGGCGTATCGGTCGTGGCACACGTTTCAACCGGGAAGCGACGCGCGTCGGTGGCTGTTCACGATCACGCGGAATGTGTTCCTCCGTGCTCGCGAGCGTGACCGCCGGCTCGTGGACCTGGAGGACGGCGACGTCGAATCGCTCAACACGTTCGCGGCGCACGGCGACATGATGCGCGATGGCAGCGATCAGATTCTGTCGCGGATCGACCTCGCGCCGGCGCTGCGCCGCGCGCTGGACGAGCTCGATGAGCCGTTCAAGTCGGCGGTGATTCTGGTCGACCTCGAGGACCAGTCCTACGAGGCCGCCGCGGACATCCTTGGTGTGCCGATCGGAACCGTGCGATCGCGGCTCTTTCGCGGGCGCCGAGTTCTGCAGGACAAGCTCATCACCTATGCTCGCGACGCCGGGTTTTCGACCGCGCAGCGCAGCAAAGCCACAGACAAGCATGAGTGAATGCAATCGGGAAATAGACTGCCGTACGGCGGTCCAGCAGCTCTGGGATTATCTCGACCACGAGCTCACCGCAGAGCGCATGGCCGAGGTGCGCGGTCACCTGGAGCGGTGTAAGTCATGCCTCCCGCACCACGACTACGCGAGAACGTTCCTGGCGGCGCTCTCCGAGGCCCGCGAGGGCGATGCGAGAGCCCCCGACGTCCTCCGCCGCCGCGTGATGGACCGCCTCCGCGCGGCGGGGTTCAGTGCCTGAGGAGGTTGTGTGAGCTGGTGCAGTTGCGCTGGGGTCAGATTCGAATTCCGGACGCGATGGTTGGGCTCCTCGCGATGCATGCGGAAGTCGAGTCTGACCCCTTTGGCCGTTACCCGGCAGGCTTGCCGGTAATGTCGACGACCGTGATGGTTCCAACTCCGGCGGCCCGTAACGTCGGTTCGATCGTCTTTCGGTCTCCGACGATGACGATGGCGAGTCGGTCGGGGTCGATGTACTTCTGCGCGACCCGCTGCACGTCCGCCTGTGTGACCGCGCCGATGCGCTGCGTATAGCTGTTGAAGAAGCTGAGCGGCACGTCGTACGTCACGAGGCCGGAGAGCTGGCCCGCTATTCCGCCTGTCGTCTCGAACCGGCCAGGCAGTTGAAGCTGCAGGTATCGCTTAGCCTTCTCGAGCTCATCGACCGGAATCGGTTCACGTATCGCGCGAAGCTCCTTCATGAACTCGATGAGCGCCGAGTCGGTCTTCGCCGCGACGATCTCCGCGCTGGCGGTGAACGGGCCGGGCGAGCGACGCATGCCGAACCCGGAGTTCGCGCCGTAGGTGTAGCCCTTCGTCTCTCGCAGATTGTTGTTGAGACGACTCGTGAACGATCCACCGAGCACCGTGTTCATGACGGTGAGGGGAAAGTAGTCCTCGGTATTTCTCGCGACGCCGACCGCGCCGATGCGGAAGGACGATTGTGCGGCGCCCGGTTTGTCCACGAGATAGACCGTCGTGCCTTTTGCGGCTGGGGGTTGTCCGTAGTTCGGGAGCGGTACGGGGCGACGCTCCCAACCACCGAACAGGGCTCCGACTCTGCGCTCGATGTCGTCGGGGCGGACGTCGCCGACGACGAGCAGCGTCGCGTTGTTGGGGCGGAAGTAGGTGTCGTAGAACCGGCGGACATCCGACTCCTGAATTGCGTTCGTGCTGGGCTCGTCGCCGGTCAGCGGCCGGCCGTAGGCGGCCGACCCGTACACGATCGCGGCGTACGCCCGGTTCGCGATCTCGGGTGCGCGATCCTTGATCTGGAGCAGGCTCGTTAGGCGCGTCTTGCGCAGACGCTCGAGCTCCGCCGCCGGGAATGCCGGTCGCAGGATGACGTCGGCGAACAGCGCGAGCGCGCTGTCGAGCTGTCCGGTTGCTGTGTGGAGCTGGACGGTCGTCGCGTCCCACCCGCTTCCGGCGAAGATCTCGACGCCAAGAAACGCTTCCTGGTCGGCGATCTGGAGGGAGCTTCGTGACGTCGTGCCCTCCTTGAGCAGCGTCGTCGCGAGCGTTGCGGTGCCGAGCTTGCCCGGTTCATCGGTCTCGCCACCGTTCTTGACGACCAGCACGAAGTCCGCGAGGGGCAGCTCGTGCTGTTCGACGATCATGAGACGAAGGCCGTTCGGCAGATCCCGAGTGACGACTGCCGGAAGCACCAGTCCCTTCGGATCACCTAACGTCGGTGGCCTGGTCAGATCGACGTTTGCGGCCGGCGCCGGCATCGGCGCGCTGCTCGATGACGTCGTCGTTCCGGTTCCTGGCGTCGAGCAGGCAACGAGCGTGGCGATCGCCGTGGCGGCGAGCGGAGCGCCGTAGCGCCGGCGAAAGCCGGTCATTGAATCACCCCCGTGACCATCAGGTCACGCTTCCCTTCGGGCACTACCGTCAGCGTGACACGCGGCTTCGCGAGATACGCCGTGGCGACGCGCTTCAAGTCAGCGGTGGTCACCTTGTCGTAACGGGCTGCGTCCTGTCGCGCGTAGTCGGGTGTGCCGAGGAAGTAGTTGTAGTAGTTGAGCTGGTCTGCCTTGCCGAGCACGCCGGCGAGACCGTCGAGGAACTGGGCGCGTGTCGTATTCTGGGCGCGCGCGAGCTCGCGATCCGTCACGCCATCCCGAATGAGCTTATCGATCTCCTCGTTCACCAACTTCGCCATCTCCGACGGCGAGTGGCCAGGCTTCGGCGTGACGGTGATGCGGAAGCTGCCGTCGACGCGCTGGCCGCTGTGGAATGCGCTCACGTCCTGCGCGACCTGCATGTCGTACACGAGTCGCTTGTAGAGCCGCGAGTTCTTGTCGCCGGCGAGGACGTACGCCATGAGGTCGAGCGACGCGTCGTCGGCGTGAAACGCCTTCACGGTGCGCCATGCGTAGTACAGCCGCGGCAGCTGGACCTTGTCCTCGAGCACGAGGAACGTGTCGCGCGGCACCGGCTGCGACGTGACCGCGGGGCGCGGCGGAATCGCCGGCCCGCGCGGGATGTTTCCGAAGTACAGCTGCACGAGCTTCTTCACCGAGTCGGGCTGGAAGTCGCCGACGATCGAGAGCGTGGCGTTGTTCGGCGCGTAGTAAGTGCGGAAGAAGTTCTTCACGTCGTCGAGCGACGCGGCGGTGAGGTCCGTCATCGAGCCGATCGTCGAATGCGCGTACGGGTGCCCGGCGGGGAAGAGGACGGCGCTCATGGTTTCGCCGGCGCGGCCGTAAGGGACGTTATCGACGGCCTGACGGCGCTCGTTTTTCACCACGTCCCGCTGCAGGTCGAGCTTGGCGAGGTCCATCGTCGGCAGGAGGCGACCCATGCGGTCGGCATCGAGCCACAGCGCGAGCGGCAGCGCGTTCGACGGCATCCATTCGTAGTAGTTCGTGCGGTCGCCGTTCGTCGAGCCGTTGTTGTTGGCCCCGGCTGCCTCGAGCCACTGGTCGAACTTGCCCACCGGCACATTCTCCGAGCCCATGAACATGATGTGCTCGAAGAGGTGGGCGAATCCGGTGCGACCCCGTTGCTCGTCGCCCGATCCCACCTTGTACCAGGTGTTCACGGCGACGACGGGCACGGAGTGATCCTCATGGAGGATCACCTCGAGCCCGTTGGGCAGCGTGTATTTCTCGTGCGTGATCGTCGGGACCGCCTGCGCGATGGCGGCGGTTGGGGCGAGGAACACGGCGGCAGTTGCCCGGCGAACGAATCGCGTCACGCGCGACCGCTCGCCCGGGCTGGCCGCGGCGTAGGGGATGCGGGGATTGTTAGGCATGCGTCCGATCGAGAGGGCTGATTTCGGCAAGGGCCGAAACAGACAAGCAGTGTTCGGAAGCAAGACACTGCGCCCGGCGAAGGCAAGCCTTTGGGGACGGAGCGTTTGCGGTCGGAACGGCGACCGCGATGCGAGGCCCCACCGGCGCAGTTGACATAGGGTAGGGGGGTATGCTAGCTTATACCCCCAGAGGCTATCAGAGAGAATTTATGAGCAAGGTCGAGCTGGAAATCCAGGGTATGTCCTGCGGCCACTGCGTGGCCGCCGTTTCCGAGGCGCTGCGCGAGCTCCCCGGCGTCACAGTCGAGAGCGTCGCCATAGGCTCGGCCGCTGTCTCGTACGAGCCCGATCGCGTCTCGGTCGACGACATCACGCTGGCAGTCGAGGACGCCGGCTACTCGGCGCAACCAAAATGACGACACAGCTCGCGCCTAACGCCAGCGCGGCCGCGTCCGAGCGCATCGACATCCCGGTGTCCGGGATGACGTGCGCCGCGTGCCAGGCCCGTGTGCAGCGCGTGCTGTCGCGCCAGCCGGGGGTGCAGGACGCGTCCGTGAACCTCATGACCCGCACCGCCAGCGTCACGTACGACCCTGCGGCCGCATCGCCCGACGGACTCGTCGACGCCATTCGCTCGACGGGCTACGGAGCGGAGCTGCCGAGCCCCGCGCAGACGGTCATCGAAGCGCAGGACGCGCAGGACCAGGCGCAAGGTCGCGAGTTCGACGAGCTGCGCCGCAAGGCGATCGTGAGTCTCATCGCGGGCGTCGTTGCGATGATCTTCTCCATGCCGCTCATGGCGTCAGACGCGCATCCCGGCATGACGACCGTGTCCGATCCGTTCATGCGGTGGGCGACCGAGTCGCTCGCCCCGATGATGCGAGCTGCGCTGCCGTGGCTGTACGCAATCGACCCACGCGCGCTCTCGTACACGCTGCTCCTGCTGACGGTCGGCGTGATGGGCTGGGCCGGGCGCCACTTCTACACGCGGGCGTGGGCTGCGCTCGAGCATCGCTCGGCCGACATGAACACGCTCATCGCGGTGGGAACGGGCGCGGCCTTCGTGTTCTCGGTTGCCGTGACGGTTGCGCCCGGCTTTTTCCTGAGCCGCGGCGTGTCGCCGGACCCGTACTATGAGGCGGTGATCATCATCATCGCGCTCGTGCTCGTCGGCAACGCCCTCGAAGCACGGGCGAAGCGTCAAACCGCCACCGCGCTCCGTGGCCTCGCGGCGCTGCAGCCGAAAACCGCGCGCGTGGAGCGCGACGGTGCGGACGTCGAAGTCCCGGTCGAGCTCGTGAGCCATGGCGACATCGTGACGGTTCGGCCGGGGGAGCGCCTGCCGGTTGACGGCGACATCATCAGCGGGTCGAGCGCCGTCGACGAATCGATGCTGAGCGGCGAGTCTGCCGCGGTGAAAAAGCAGGCCGGGGATCGCGTCGTCGGCGGCACGCTCAACCGCACCGGCGCATTCCGCTACAAGGCCACCACGTTGGGTGCCGACAGCGTGCTCGCGCAGATCATCAAGCTGATGCGCGAGGCGCAGGGGTCACGTGCACCAATTCAGCGGCTGGCCGACCGCATCAGTGGCGTGTTCGTGCCCGTCGTCATCGGTATCGCCGTCGTGACGTTCATCGCCTGGTACGTGCTCGCCGACACGGCGTCCGGGGTGCGTGCATTCGCCGCGGCGATTTCGGTCCTCATCATCGCCTGTCCGTGCGCCATGGGGCTCGCCGTCCCGACGGCTGTGATGGTGGCGACCGGGAAGGGCGCGCAGTTCGGCATCCTCATCAAGGGCGGGGAAGCGCTGCAGCGCGCTGGATCGCTCGACACGATCGTGCTCGACAAGACGGGTACGGTCACTGAGGGACGCCCGGCCGTAACGAACGTCATCCTGCGCGATGGCTCGCGGACGGAGACCGAGCTGCTCGGGCTCGTGGCCGCGGTCGAGCGACTCTCGGAGCATCCGCTCGCGCACGCCATTGTCACATCGGCCCGCGAAGGTGGCCACGCGTTAGGCTCGGCCGAGTCGTTCGCGTCGTACCCCGGGCGCGGCGTCAGCGGCGTCGTGGACGGCGCCGCGGTCGCGGTCGGGAATGCTCGGCTCATGGAGGAATGGGCAATCGACATCGCTCCGGTCGCCGCCGATGCAGAACGACTGATGAGCGAGGCGAAGACCGTCGTGTTCGTCGCCGTCGATGGCGCGCTTGGTGGGCTGATCGCCGTTTCGGATCCGATCAAGGCCGGGTCGCGTGAGGCCGTCGCGGCGCTCCGACGCATGTCGCTCGACGTCGTGCTGCTCACCGGCGACAACGAGCGCGTGGCCGCGGCGATCGCGCGAGGTGTCGGTATCGAGCGCGTCGTCGCTGGCGTCCTGCCCGACGGAAAGGTGGCCGAGATCAAGCGACTGCAGTCCGCCGGGCGTACGGTCGCCATGGTCGGTGACGGCGTGAATGACGCGCCGGCGCTGGCACAGGCCGATGTCGGCATCGCCATCGGGTCCGGTACGGACGTCGCCGTCGAAGCGAGCGATATCACGCTCATGCGCGGCGACCTGCGCGGGGTCGCACAGGCGATCGCCCTGTCCCGCCGGACGATGCGCGTCACGAAGCAGAACCTGTTCTGGGCGTTCATCTACAACGTGGTCGGCATCCCTGTGGCCGCCGGGGTGCTCTATCCGGTCCTCGGCATTCTTCTCAGCCCGATTCTCGCGAGCGCGGCGATGGCGTTCAGCTCGGTGAGTGTCGTCACGAACAGCCTGCGTCTTCGCCGATACGAACCGAAGGTCGCATGAGCACGCGCACATCGAGGATTGATGAACGCCGGCAGGCGTCAAAGGAGGAACAGCCAATGGCCCACGCACACGCGCACGACCACGCCGCTGACGCGACCGTCGTTGGTTGCGGTTGCGGTGTCGGCGACGACGCATCGGGTGAGCGTCGCGCTGTCGCGGTCGATCCCGACATAAAGGCCCGGAACGTCCGCCGGCTGCGCCGCATCGAGGGGCAGATCCGCGGGCTACAGAAGATGGTCGACGACGATCGCTACTGCGCCGACATCATGACACAGATCTCGTCGGTGCACGAAGCGCTGCGGTCGGTCGGGCGCGAGCTGATGCGGAACCACCTCAAGCACTGCGCGACCTCCGCCATCGCAGCGGGTGCGGAGAAGGCGGACGCGATGTACGACGAGTTGCTCGACCTCATGTACACACACGCTCGCTGATGCGCTCGATCGTCAAGGCAGCGTCGGTTCTCGCATTCGCCCCATGGGTCGCGGTGCCAGTTGCCGCCCAGACCGACTATTACAACACGGGGACCGGCCGACCGCTTCGCATCGAGGACGCGTATCCGGTCGAGTTCCGCGCGATCGAGATGAACATTGCGCCGCTCCGGCTCGAGCGCGCGCGTGGCGGAGTCTACCGGTGGTCTGTGCACCCCGGGGTGGCGCTTGGTCTATTGCCGCGCACCCACCTGGAGGTCGGCCTGCCGCTCGCGGTTGTCGAAGCCGCCGCTGGCGCGAGCAGAACCGGCATTGCGGGGGTCGAGATGGGGGCGTTCCACACGCTGAACGCGGAAACCTCGATCCCGGCGATCGCCGTCGGCGCTGACGTATTTCTCCCCGTCGGAAGCCTCGCCGGCGAGGATGCCTACGCGACATTCAAAGGGATCATGACGAGAACGCTGCCGTGGGCGCGCTTCCACGTGAACGCAGAGCTGACGGCAGGTCCGAGCATTGCACGTGCCGACAGCGCTGCGGGAACGGAGCACGCCGACATCTCACGCTGGCTCGTCGGACTCGCTGCGGACAAGACGTTACCGCTGCGGTCGCTGCTGATCGGGGGCGAGGTGTTCGCCGACCAGCCCGTCGATCCATCTGCCGCTGTTGCCTGGAGCGCTGGTGCCGGCGCGCGGTTTCAGCTCACGCCGCGATGGACGCTCGACGGAGGCCTCGGCCGCCGTTTCTCCGGCGATGACCGGACATGGTACGTCACGTTAGGCTCCGCGTTCGCGATCGGGATCCCATAGTGATCATGACCTACTCGACATCCGCAACTCCGGCTGAAGTTCACCGTCCATGCCGTGGCGGCGTCTCGTGGACGGTTCGACTCGCGGTCCTGCTGTCCGTCGCGCTGGCGACGCCAGCGGCCGGACAATGGGTCGCCACGTACGATCAGTTCTATCGTCAGTCGTCGCACAACTGGCAGTTCCGTCGCAATTATCCTGCGGCCGACCGCCTCTTCAACGCGTTCGACTATGGGCACGCGATCCTCTACGAGCGGCTGCTGACCGCGCCGAACGCGCCCATCGCGCAGCTCGAGCAGCGCGAGTACGACTTCATCACCCGGCGACTGCTCGTGTCGCCGCCGCGCGTGCCGCTCGAGGAGGCGGCGATCGAGGTAGAGTACGCGAAGCTGGTGCCCGAGGCGAAGCAGATGTTCGACTGGGCTCACGTGCTCCACAGACAGGTCTACGATGTCTGGGCCGACGAGCGCATCGCCCTCGAGCGCAAGGACGCCGAGGTGAGCCGGCTTCTGAAGTACTATCGGTCGCGGCCTGACATCGCGTTCAGCACGAAGCCGAAGAGCATGGAGCTCATGGAAGGGCAGCCATACTCGCTGTCGTTTCGGCGAAGCTACCCGAAATTCAATGGGTTGATCTGGGCATATCACTGGCTGCAGGTCGGCCTGTACGAGCCGCTCGTGACGGGAGAGACGAGCGAGGCACGACAAACAGGCGTTGCCGCCGCGTTGACCCGGTTCCGCCAGATGCTCGAGAACCCGCCTTCGCGTATGCCGAGCGTGATGCCGATGACGGCGGCAATCGCGCCGGAGTTTTCCCGTCGCTATCCGGAGATCGCGATCATCTTCGACAACCTGCACGCGATGCACGACGTCATTTCGGACGTGCTCGCCGATGCCCGCGTTCCTCGATCGCGGAAACGCGCGGAGATCCTGTTGGCCGCGCGCCGCTATCGCGACGACACCACCGCGGTCGTGAGCGAGGCGGACTGGCGATCGATGGCGATCGCGATGGGTCTCGCGGAGCAGGGAGGTCCGGCGGTCGGGCCGGTCGAACCGGCGGCGAAGCGTGACACCGCGAGCGCGTCGAGCGGCCACGCCGGTCACGGCGCGCGCGTCGATTCCACCACTCGCCGCGACTCGACAGCAGTGCCTGCCGCGGGCGCCGACCCGATGGTGCGCCTGCTGATGGCGTTGCTCGAGGATCCGGCGATTCGCGCCCGCATTGCGGCCGACCCGGCCCTCCGCCGCGCAACGGAACAGGCGATTCGTGCGCTGCCGCCGGAGCACCGGGACCACCTGCTCGAGATGTTGGGCGAACGACCGACACCAGACTCCCTGCAATCGTCAGGCAACACTCCCCGGGGCTCGTCCCGGCCGGGCACTCCGTGACCCGTCTGCGTTCGCTGCGCACCGGTGTCGTGGCGAGCACCGTGCTCGTCGGCTCGCTCGCCTGGACGGCGCCGATCCGTCATCTGCACGTGGCGCTCCGCGCGTCCGAGCCCGCCGCGAACGACACGCTCGCGACGCCGCCGCGCGCCATTCGGCTCGAGTTCACGCAAGCGATCGAGGTCCCACTCTCGCGTGTGACTCTCACCGGTCGCGATTCGATCGAGTTATCGCTCTCTCCGGCCCGCGCGGCCGATTCGACCGATCGCGCGATTGTCGCCGATGTCGCCTCGGCGATGCAGGCAGGCTCGTATCGTGTTCGCTGGACCGTCACGTCGCGTGATTCGCACACGATCCGCGGTGAGTACGCGTTCACCGTGCTTCGCGCGGCGGCCGACACATCGCTCGCAGCGACTCGCGCCATCGATGCCGACTCGAGCGCGGCCTCCACGACGGGCGAACAGACAGCAGGAGACTCGGCCGAATTCGACGCGCAATCGCCGGCCTACGTCCTCGTTCGCTGGCTCACTTATGCCGGGATGCTCGGCGTCATCGGCGCGCTGCTCTTCCGCGTGGCGGTGTTGCGCACCGCACAGCGGCGCCACTCGATGGACGACCCCGCGACGGCGATGGCGTTCCGGACCGCGCTTTCCGGCGCGCGAGTGGGCGGCATCGTTGCCGCGGTGGTGCTCCTGATCGCTGCCGTGCTGCGACTCGCCGCCCAGCTGCGCACCGTTGTCGGCGAGATGACGTTCGACCCCGCGATGACGAGAGCGTTGCTCACCGACACCGAGTGGGGGTGGGGCTGGATCGCGCAGGTCGTCGCGGCACTGACCGCGTTAGGCATCGCCGCTCGCCGCGATGACCTCACGTCGAACGTGAGCATCGCGCCGGTGGAGATCGTCGGCGGGCTCGCGGCTGTCGCGCTGGCGGTTTCGGCTGCGCTGTCGGGGCATCCCGCCGCTGCCACGCCCGCGTGGCTGGCGGTGGGGCTCGATGCCGGGCACGTGCTGGCGGCCGGCGGGTGGATCGGAACGCTCGCCTACGTGGCGCTCGCCGGCGTTCCGGCGACGAGTTGCATGCAGCCCGACTGCCGTCCGCCAGTCGTGCGTGACCTCATCACCTCGTTCTCGAATGTCGCGGTCGTCTGCGTGGCCGCCATCGTACTGACCGGACTCGCCGCAGCGTGGATCCAGATGCAATCGGTTCCTGCCCTCTGGACCACACCGTATGGCCGCGTCCTGCTCATCAAGCTGGGTCTGTTCGCACTCGTCGGTGCGGTCGGCGCGTACAACTGGCGCGTCACGACGCCGCGCGTGCTCGCGACGGGAGGCATCTCGCGCCTGCGCGCGGCGATCGCGTTCGAGCTGGGATTTGCGGTGTTACTGTTGGGCGCGACGGCAGTGCTCGTCGCGACACCGCCACCGGCCGAGGCGATGGGCGTTCCCGCCTCGGCGGTGGCTCCCTAGGTCGCAGCGCGGCGGACCTCCCGCGAGGTCAACTCCATTTCGACCGCGGCGAGTGCTTTCTCGATGGCGGCGCGCAGCGATGTCCCGCCGTCCGGGATCGCGCCGAACTGCCTGACGAGCAGCGTTCCATCGGTCGAGATGAGGTAGCTCTCGGGAACGCCGATTCCCTGATACAGCCGTCGCACGGCACCTTCGGGATCTCGACCGATCTCGAACGTCGCCCCCTTGGCCGACACGAACTCCCGAACGGGCGCGTCGTCGCCCTCATCCACGCTCACCGCGACGATGCGGAGTCCGCGCGGGCCGTACTCGCGTTGGAGCGCCTCGATCTCCGGGAACTCCTTCTCGCACGGGCCGCACCAGGTCGCCCACACGTTGAGGAGGGTAACCGGCTGCCCCGGCTCGATGCGCGCAGTATCGCCGGCGAGCGTGCGGACGGTGAGCTCCGGTACCGGCTCGCCAATGGCAATGGGGCGGAAGGGCTCGTCGGCATCGCCCGATCGAGCGCAGGCCGCTGCCACGGCCACCATGGCAACTGCGGTGACGCCGAACAACGGCGAGCGCCTGCGCAGTTGTGCAGTTCTCATTGCAGCCTCCCGGTTCGGACTCGCACCGCCGACTCCCCGACCCGCGAGAGCCCCTTGACCGCCTTCGAATCCTTCATATTCGGTGCCGACGCACGCTCGTGCTCGTGGTGGGCCTGCGACTGCTCCGACCAGGCGATCGTGACGTGACGATCGCGAAGCGAGAGCACCGGGAACGTCGCGGCCTGCCCGTCTGCGCTGATGAGCGTGGCTGGCCCGAACTCCTCGCCGCCGTCGGTCGAGACGCGCATGACGACCTTCGGCGTCTTCACGGTGCCGTCATCCCAGACCGCTACCACGCGGCCCGCGCTCTGCGCGAGTTGGACGTGTGCCGGGGCGGAAAATTCGCCGACACCGAGGGCGATCGGCGCGTGAAACGTCGTGGCGCCATCGGTCGACCGTGCGTAGTACACGCCTGCCTTCCCCTGAAGCCCCGTCCACCACGCGATATGCACGGTGCCGGCCGAATCGACCTGCATCGAGGGCCCCGCGTGGGGGCATCCGTCGAACACCCAGTTGTCGGCATGAACGCGAACCGGCGTCGTCCACGTGACGCCGTGATCCCGCGACTTCGCGACGACGACATCGCGCACGTTCCCCGGGAGAACCGTGCGCCACGCGAGGTACAGCGTCCCGTCGCGTGCGGTCGCGATGGTAGTGCGGCAGCAGGGACACGACTGCGTGGTGTCCGCGAGTGCCGGCGTGGTCCACGTCACCCCGCCGTCGGTCGATCGCGTGAGGAACGTCTTCGACTTGCCCTGGTTCGATTCGAGCCACGCCACGTACAGATCAGCGAGGGGCCCGACGTGCAGCGCGTGGAAATTCCGGGTTCCAAACGCGCTGTCCGACGCGATCGTCACCGGCGCCGACCACGTCGCCCCGTCGTCCTTCGAAGTCGCGAGGCGAAGGGAGCTCATTGG
>Ga0075430_100000787_pt1 | contig 24544 bp, 24 predicted proteins | sample RhiMetdeltSRZDD4_FD_75294 | JGI IMG/M metagenome (GOLD analysis project Ga0075430, IMG submission 75294) | Populus rhizosphere microbial communities from Tennessee, USA - Rhizosphere MetaG P. deltoides SRZDD4 | ecosystem: Host-associated > Plants > Roots > Rhizosphere > Soil | place: USA... | reverse complement strand
GTCTTGCGCGCGCGTAGGGCGCGTCGCAGCGCGGCCTCGAGATTCTTCGCTTCCACGTGTTCCGCCTGCGCGCCGAGACTGCGCGCGTGGGCGGCGAAATCCACTCGCGGCGCCGCATCGTCCAGCAGGTTGTTGAAGGATGCCCCGCCGGTCGCCGCCTGCAGGCGCTCGATGCAGCCGAAGCCGCGGTTGTCCAGGACCACGATGGTGAGCTTCGCGCCGAGCGCGACCGAGGTCGCAATCTCGGAGTTGAGCATCAGGTAGCTGCCGTCGCCCACCACAACGCACACCTCGCGCTTCGGCTGCGCGAGCTTGACGCCGAGGCCGCCGGCGATCTCGTAGCCCATGCACGAGTAGCCGTACTCGAGGTGATAGCTCGTGGAATCGGACGCGCGCCAGAGCTTGTGCAGCTCGCCGGGCAGGCCGCCCGCCGCGCAAACCACCACCGCATTGCCGGGGAGATTCTTGTTGACCACCCCGAGCACTTGCGCATCGGTCGGCTTGCCGCGGCCTGGCGCGGTGATTCGCTCGACCTCGCGGTTCCAGGCGCGGGAGAGCCGTGCCGCCTGCTCGGTCCAGGCCGCGGGCGCGCGCCAGCCGCGCAAAGCGCGCCCGAGCGCTTCGAGGCCGGCGTCGGCGTCGGCGACCAGCGGCACCGCGCCATGCTTGGCCGCGTCGAACGCGCCGACATTGAGCTGCACCAGCTTTGCATCCGAAAACAGCGCGCGCGAGCCCGTGGCGAAATCGCCGAGACGCGAGCCGACGGCGAGGACGACGTCGGCTTTCGCCGCAAGCGCATTGGCCGCGATCGAGCCGGTGACGCCGATTGCGCCGGCATTGCGAGCGTGGTCCCAGGCGAGGCTTCCCTTCCCCGCCTGGGTCTCGGATACGGGAATCCCGTGCTCCTCGGCGAACGCCGCGAGGCGCTTTTCTGCCAATGCGTACTTGGCGCCCCCGCCGGCAACGATCAGCGGCCGCCTGGCGTTCTTGAGGGTCCGGGCCGCGGCTTCGAGCTCGGACGCGTCGGGAAGCGGCTTGCGGATCCGGTGCACGCGTCGGCGGAAGAACTCCGCGGGATAGTCGTACGCCTCGGTCTGCACGTCTTGCGGCAGCGCGAGGGTAGCCGGGCCGCAGTCGGCGGGATCGAGCAGCACGCGCAGCGCCGCCGGCAGGCTCACCAGGAGCTGCTCGGGCCGCACGATGCGGTCGAAGTAGCGCGAAACCGGCCGAAAGCAGTCGTTCACCGAGGCGCCCGGATCGCCGAAGGCTTCGAGCTGCTGCAGCACCGGGTCGGGGCGCCGGCTCGCGAAGATGTCGCCGGGGAGCAAGAGGACCGGCAGCCGGTTCACGTGCGCCACGGCCGCAGCGGTCACCATGTTGCTCGCGCCGGGACCGATCGAAGTAGTGCAAGCCATCATGCGGCGGCGCGCGTGCGCCTTGGCGAAAGCGATCGCGGCGTGCGCCATGGCCTGCTCGTTGTGCGCGCGCAGCGTGGGCAGCTTGCGGCGCGCGGCGTGCAGTGCCGGGCCGAGGCCCGCGACGTTGCCGTGGCCGAAGATCGCCCACACGCCGGCGAAAAGGGGAGCGTCGTCGATGATCTGGTTCGCCAGGAAACGAACCAGCGCCTCCGCCATCGTGATGCGAACCGTCGCCACACGCCTCCCCTCGAGCGATCTATTATTACAAGAAAATGACGCAAGAAGCCCCGCTTTGCATTGCCCAGTTCGGCGCCGGCCGTATCGGCCAGATCCACGCCTCGAACATCGCCGTCATGAAAGACGCGCGGCTGCGCTACGTGGTCGACGTAAATCTCGACGCCGCGCAGAAGCTCGCCGCGCGCTACGGCGCGAAAGCGGTGAGCGAGCGCGAAGCATTCGCCGACCGCGAGGTCGACGCGGTGCTGATCGCCTCCTCCACCGATACGCACGCGCGCCTCGCGATCGAAGCGGCGCGCGCAGGTAAGGCGATCTTCTGCGAGAAGCCGATCGACTTGAGCCTGAAGAAGGTCGACCAGTGCCTCGCCGAGGTGGAAAAAGCCGGCGTGCCGATGTTCGTCGGCTTCAACCGGCGCTTCGACCCGAGCTTCGCGGCGCTCAAGCGGCGCCTCGACGCCGGCGAGGTCGGCGCGGTCGAGCAGGTGGTGATCTCGAGCCGCGACCCCGGCCCGCCGCCGCTCGCCTACGTCAAGGTCTCGGGCGGCATGTTCCGCGACATGACGATCCACGACTTCGACATGGCACGCTGGCTGCTGGGCGAGGAGCCGGTGGAGGTGTTCGCGATGGGCGAGTGCCTGATCGACCGCAAGATCGGTGCCGCCGGCGACATCGACTCGGCGATGGTGCTGCTGCGCACCGCTTCCGACAGGATGTGCCACATCAACAACTCGCGCCGCGCGCTGTACGGCTACGACCAGCGCATCGAGGTCGCCGGCGCCACGGGCATGCTGCGCGCCGAGAACCTCGGCGAAACCACGGTCGAGCATTTCACGGCGAAGGGCACCGTCGCCGACCGGCCGCTCGATTTCTTTCTCGAGCGCTACGCCGACGCCTATCGCGCCGAAATGGCTTCGTTCCTGCTTGCTCTGAAAAATAGGCAACCGATGCCCGTGGGTGCGCGCGACGGCCGCCAGGCGCTGGTGCTCGCGGAAGCCGCTTTAAAATCGCACAAGAAAAAAGTGCCCGTGAAGATCGGCAATGGTTAATTTCGCGCTCTTCGGCGCGGGACGCATCGGTCGCATGCACGCGGAGAACCTCACGCGGCGCAGCGACGCGCGGCTGCTCTACGTGGTCGACACCAAGTCCGAGGCGGCGCGGGCGCTCGCGGCGCCGCTCGGCGCCCGCCAAGCCACGCAGGAAGAAGCGCTTGCCGATCGCAACGTGCAGGCGGTGCTCATTGCGACGTCGACCGGCAGCCACGCCGATCTTTCCATCGCCTCGGCGCAGGCCGGTAAAGCGATCTTCTGCGAGAAGCCCGTGGATTTGACTTTGGAAAAAGTCAACCAATGCATCGCTGCGGTCAAGAAAGCGAAGGTGCCGATGTTCGTCGGCTTCAACCGGCGCTTCGACCCGAGCTTCCGCGGGCTGAAGGCGCGCCTGGACGCCGGCGCCATCGGCACGCTCGAGCAGGTGATCATCACCAACCGCGATCCGGGGCTGCCGGACCTGCGGTTCCTCGCGAGCTCGGGCGGCCTGTTCCTCGACTTCACGATCCACGACTTCGACATGGCGCGCTGGCTGCTCGGCGAGGATCCGGTCGAGGTGTTCGCGTGGGGCGCGGTGCTGGTCGATCCGCGCGTGCGCACCGAAGGCAAGGACATCGACACCGCGATGCTCCTGCTACGCACGCGGTCCGGGAAGATGTGCCATATCAACAATACGCGCCGCGCGGTCTACGGCTACGACCAGCGCATCGAAGTGTTCGGCTCGAAGGGCATGCTGCGCGCCGCCAACCTGACGCCGACCAGCGTCGAGAGCTTCGGCGCGCAGGCGGCCTGCGCCGACAACCCGTGGCCGAACTTCCAGACGCGCTATGTAGCCGCCTACGCAGCCGAGCTGTCGTCGTTCATCCAGAGCGTGGAGAAGCGCAAGCCGGCCGAGATCCCGCCCGAGGACAGCCGCAAGGTGCTGCTCCTTTGCGAAGCGGCCCTCCAGTCGAGCCAGACCGGCAAGCCGGTAAAAATCAAGAACTAGCTGCCGCTACCCCGGGTCCTAAGAAACCATGGACCAGGCCGAGCGCAAGGACACCGCCCAGCACGCGCTGGTGTACGTCGCCGTCGCGGTCGCGGTGGTCGTAGTCCTGGTGCTGCTCTGGTATGCGATCGACGTAGTCCTTTTGGCCTTCATCGGGGTGCTGTTCGCAATCCTGCTGCGTGCGCCGGCCGACTGGCTTTCGGCGCGTTTCGGCTGGCCGGAAGGACGCTCGCTCGCGCTGGTGGGCGCGCTGTTCGTCTGCGTCTTGGTCGTAGGCGGCGTGCTCTTCGGCCGCGGCATCGCGGCCCAGGCGCTGGCGCTCGTCGACCGCATCCCCGAGATCGTCGAGAGCTTCAAGGAGCAGCTGGGGCAGAGCGAAATCGGCCAGCGCGTGGTCTCGCTCGCGGAATCGAGCGGCATGTTCTCCGGGGGCGAGGGCGCGCAGTTCCTCGGCCGCGGCCTGGGGCTCATCGGCTCGACCTTCGGCGCGGTAGCGAACGTGCTGATCGTGCTGTTCTTCGCGGTATTCATGGCCGCGCAGCCGCGCACGTACGTGGAGGGCGCGCTCCACCTCTTCGCGCGCAGAAAGCGCGACCGGATGCGCGAGGTGCTCTACGAGATCGGCAACGTGCTGCGCCGCTGGCTGGTCGGCCAGTCGCTGCTCGCCGCCTGCGTGGCGATCCTCACCGGCGCGGGCCTCCTGCTGCTCGGCGCGCCGTTCCCCTTCGCGCTCGCGCTGCTAGCGGGCCTGATGGAATTCGTGCCCTACATCGGCCCGTTTCTCGCCGCGGTACCGGCGATCCTCGTCGGCTTCTCCGAAGGACCGCAGCTCGCGCTCTATATCGCGTTGCTGTTCGTGGGCATCCAGCTCACCGAGAGCTACGTGCTCGCGCCGCTGGTGCAGCACCGCGCGGTGCACATCGCGCCGGCGGCGATCCTGTTCGCGCAGGTGCTGATGGGGGCGATAGTCGGCGCGCTGGGCGTGGCGGTCGCCACGCCGCTCGCCGCGGCGATCATGGTGGCGGTCAGCATGCTCTACGTCGAGGATGCGCTCGGCGACAAATCGGCCAAGCCGAAGGACTAATTCAGGTCCATCGAGCCCATCATGCGGTACCACTCGTCGTAGCCGTCGCGCCAACCCTTGAAGTATTCCGCCTCGGGTACTTCGACACCGAAGCGCTGCTTGCATTCGGACGAAAGCCGCGAATACTGCTGCGGATGACCGCCGAAGCCGTCCGCATAGCCACGCTTTTCCCAGTCGACCCCGCGGCAGTCGGACTCCCTGAGAGGAAAAACCGCGCAGCCGGCGAGGCCGAGCAGGAGGAAGAGCGGGATTGCGCGCAGCATCAGAAGCGCCTGCGGTCGATCGAGCCGATGAGGCGATACCACTCGTCGTAGCCCGCGTTCCAGCCTTTGAAGTATTCCGCCTCGGGCACGTCGACGCCGAAGCGCTGCTTGCACTCCGAGGACAGACGCGAGTATTGCTGCGGGTGCCCGGCGTAGCCGTCGGCATACCCGCGCTTCTGCCAGTCCACGCCGCGGCAATCGGACTCTTCGAGGGGGAACAGGGCGCAGGCGGCGAGGAGCGGGAGCAGCAAGGCTAGTCGCATTTCATCGACTTCAGCCGCACGTGCTCGTCGTTGCCGACCCTCCAGCCCGCGAGATAGTCGGCCTGCGAGACCTGCACGCCACGGCTCGCGCACTGGCGCACGAGAAGCAGGTCCTGCGGCGGATGACCGCCATAGCCGTCGCGGTATCCACGCTCCTGCCAGTTCGGGTTGCTGCAGTCGGCCGCGCAACCGGACAAGGCGAGCGCGAGCAGCACGATGGGCGTGGCGCGCATCACGAGCGCTTGTTCTGCATCGAGCCGATCATCCGGTACCACTCGTCGTGGCCATCGCGCCAGCCCTTGAAATACTCCATCTCCGGCACCGCGACACCGAAGCGCTGGCTACACTCCGAGGACAGACGCAGATACTGCTGCGGGTGGCCGGCAAAACCGTCCGCGTAGCCTCGCGTCTGCCAGTCCACCCCGCGGCAGTCCGCCTCCTGCAGCGGAAAGAGCGCGCAGCCGGCGAGACAGAGCGGGGAAAGGACCGCAAGCTTCCGCATGCCCGGCAAACAACAGCTAGCCGGCTTTGATTCCGAGCATGCGCTCGACATGGCGCGCGATTATGTCGATGTCCCTATGAAAACAAGGGTGTGGCACCGTAGATACCGTCAGGCGTACCGCGCCTGGTTCTGCTACTTGCATGGAGCGCGGGTTATTCACAGGAGCCACCAAAGCCAAGAGCGAAGCAGCCAAGAAGAGCGCCAAGGATGATCCACAACGGGCGCCATGGCGGCCCGCACCTTCTTCCGCAAGTGGTCAGATCGTGTCCCGTGCGCGCTGCGCGCGGCGCACCAGCTGTTCCCATAGCCCCCTCTCGGTTGTCCGCGCGCTGCCTGTAGCCGGAGCAGGAGCCGGGCCGTCGGTTCGTCTCAAGTACGCGGGATGTCAGCGTTCTTTACAGAACCGCACTTGGGATGCATAGATGCAACGCAGGGAACCGAGCGGAGTATCATCATGTAGCCGGTTGGGGGGAGGGAATGGCCGGAACGCGTGTGATGCCATGGTTTTCGTTTTGCGCCGCGGCGATTGCGTTCGCATTGGCTCCGACAAAGGAGTCGGCTGCGCAAATCACCACCGATGGAAGTCTCGGCCCGCCGGCGCAGACACTGACCGGGCCGAACTATACGATCGATTCGACGCTTGGCACGACGCGAGGCAGCAACCTGTTTCACAGCTTTGGTTTGTTCAACGTGCACGCGGGCCAAAGCGCGACGTTTACCAACAGCCAGCCCGGGTCCGTCTCGAACGTGCTCGCGCGCGTGACGGGAGGCCAGTCGTCCTCCGTCGACGGGTTGCTGCGATCAATCATTCCGGGCGCGAACCTCTATCTTTTCAATCCGAGCGGTGTGGCGTTCGGCCCGGGCGCGGCGCTTGATGTGCCCGCTGCCTTTCATGTCAGCACCGCCGACTACCTAAGGCTGGCGGACGGCGGAATATTTCACGCGAATCTCCAGCAAGCTAGCGTCCTTACGGCGGCACCGCCGATGGCCTTCGGATTTCTGAACCCTGGCCCGGCTGCCATCTCGTTCGACCGCTCGACGATTGAGGTGCGCGAAGGCGGGACTCTCTCTGTCATTGCGGGCGATGTATCGCTCTCGGGAGCGACGCTCCGCGCTCCGGGCGGTCGCATGCAGATTGCGAGCACGGCATCGGCCGGAGAGGTGGTCCCGTCCAAGGCGGGCGAAACGCCCGACCTGCAGATGAATTCGTTTGCCGCACTCGGGCAGATCCAGCTCACCCATGACGCGAATGCCACAGTGAGCAGCCCAGCAGGCGCGGGCACGGTCGTGATCCGCGGCGGCCGCCTCGTGGTCGATAGCGCGTTCATCAATGCCAATACGACCGGCAGCGGGGACGGCGCTGCGCTTGGTGTAGACATCCGCCTGGCAGGCGAGGCAGTCTTCACGAATGGCGCGGAGATGCTCGCCTTTAGTAGCGGCGCGGGCCGCGCAGGTGAAATCCAGGTGTCTGCGGACAAGCTGCAGGTGGCCAATGGAGCATTCGTCAGTTCCGGCACGTTCAGCACCGCGCTCGCGAGAAATATGAACTTCAACGTTGGGGCGCTCGAAATACTGGATGGTGGCCAGATCGTCATTCAAACCCGCGGTCCGGCGGACGCCGGCAATCTCGACGTCGCTGCGCGCAGCATTCTCATGTCCGGCACTAATGGGTCATTCAATACCGGCTTGTTCGCGGGTCAGTTCGGCTCGGTGGGAACTGGCAGAAGCGGCAACGTGAGATTGGACGGCGGAAGCATATCAATGGTGGGCTCCAGCAATCCGAACCTTGTCACCGGCGTTTTCGGCAGTACGTTCGGTCCGGGTGCCGGCGGGACGGTCGAGGTTAACGCCCAAACCCTTGACATGCGTAGTAACTCCGCCGTCCAGAACACCACGTTCGGCGCAGGAGCGGGCGGAGTGCTGGCGGTAAACGTGAAAAATATTTCGATAACCGGCTCAAGCAGTCCGAACATTTTTACCGGCATCTTTGCCAACACGTTCGGTTCCGGCCAAGGTGGATCGGTTCAGGTGGTTTCTGACCGCATACAACTGACGAACCATGCTGCGATCTCGGCCGCCGGCTTCGGCGCCGGCGATGCGGGAAGCGTGGCCGTGCAGACCGTCAGCCTGGATATCTCCAGTGGCTCGAGCATCTTCACGAACGTGCTCTTTGGCTCCGGCAATGCCGGCAACCTGTCGGTGACGGCGGACAGCCTACTAATCACCGGCTTTCGCGATTCGGTGAATCCCTTCGCGTCGACTTTCGATTTCACGGGTCTTTCTACATCGACCGGGACGTTTGGTCAGCGCGGCGGCGACATGAACGTCATGGCCAAGACCATAGTGCTTGAAGACAAGGCCGGAATTTTCAGCTCGTCCAGTGGTACGGGTGCTGCTGGCAATATCCATATCGCTGCTGAGAGTCTGCGCGTTAGCAACCGCTCCGCCATAAGTACCAACGCTTTCGGTGCAGGGCCTGGCGGTAACATAGATATCGTTGCTGGGAAAGTTACCGTGGAGGGCGCCGGCGCTCCATTGGGACCTAACGATTCCCTCGTTTCGGCGATTGCTTCACAAGCCGGCATCGACGGTGGAGCGGCGGGCCACATCAGTATCAGGGCTGGTCGACTGGAAGTGCTGCACGGCGGAAAGATAACGACGCAGACCTTTGGTGCTGGGAACGGCGGGAACCTCGACATTACGGCCGACAGCGTACTCGTGTCAGGAGTTAACCCTGAACTTCAGGCTCATTTGCGAGCGCTTCCAGGCGGCATGGTCGATGGCGCTCGCTCGGCCATCGTGGCGAGCTCGGAGCGCTCTTTGATCGGGGATCGGGCCACCGGAAACGCCGGCGAAATCCGCGTCGCAGCCCGAGACATCCGTATAAGCGCTGGCGGGTCCATATCCAGCACGACTAACACCGCGGGCGTTGGCGGGAAGATCGAACTCATCGGAGAAACGGTGTCGCTCGCAAGCGGCGCGCTGGTATCGGCGGAGAGTTCCACCTCAGAGAATGCGGGGAAGGCGGGCGACATTCTTATTACCGCCCGCGGCACTGTCGATATCATGGCCAGCTCAATTACGACCGCCGCGGATCATGCTGCAGGCGGGTCCATAACGATCGAAGGAAACGAAGTGTCGCTAGTGGACGGCGCACTCGTTTCAGCTAAGAGCTCCGGCCCCGGTAACGCTGGAAACATAAACATCGTGGCCGCGCAAGAGTTGAGATTCGCAAACAGTGTAATTTCTACGGAGGCGGTCGAAGCTGATGGTGGCAACATTAAGTTGATGGCGCAGCATATGGTGTGGGTAGCGGATTCGCAGGTCACCACGTCGGTAGAAAGCGGCACGGGTAGCGGCGGTAATATTTCAATAGATCCGCAATTCGTAATCCTGAAAGGCAGCTCCATCACGGCAAATGCGTTTGGTGGGTCCGGCGGGAACATCACGATTGTGGCCGACAACTACCTGAGCGATGCGTCGAGCGTAGTCCGGGCTTCGTCCGTCCTCAGCACACCGGGCACAGTGCAGATTCAAGCCCCCGAAAACAATCTCGCCCGTGACATCGCCCAGTTGCCGCGCGAGCTAACGGACGCGAGTACGCTGCTGGCGGCCAGCTGCGCAGCGCGGCGCATGGGTGCGCCGAGTTCGTTCACGGTCGCGGGGCGCGGCGGCGTACCGGTAGACCCGGACGCTTATTTACCAAGCTACATTGCGGACGGCGCGCCATTCGCTACCGCCGCCCTCAATGCGGAACTGGGCGCTGTCCCCGCGGCGCTTGCCCTGTCCATGTTCAGCTCTGACTGCTGGCGCTAACAAGACGTCGGTCGAATTTGTGTACTCTTCGCGGCAAGCTGACTGACATTGAACGACAGCGCTTCATGCGGGACATCATCATTGCGGCTTGTGGCATTGCCGTTGTCGCTCTACTGGCCGTGCTCGTCTACCAGAACTATCAGCGATTCCATAAGCCATTGCTAACGACAACCTACCAGGCATTGACGCTCGTTAATGGCGAGGTCTTCTACGGCCGCATCGACCATCTCGGCACTGATCACCCGGTGCTACGCGACGCGTTCACTGTGCGCATCGAACAGGATGCACAGTCTCAGAAATCTAGGTACGTCATCGCCAGGCGCGTCGACAGCCCGACAGGTGCAGATCACATGGTGTTCCCTGCCACTGCGATTGTGTCCATTGAGCCGGTGCGGCCAGATTCGGAAGTTGGCCGACTGATGCAGAGTCTGAAAAAGTAGTAGCGAGTAAACGAAATCCACCTCTAAACGTTTTCCGAATTCGTCGGTATACCGCCATGCAGCGTCCCTTTGTACCTCACTCCCGAGTATGGTGGGTCAAACGGGCCTCCATTCGGCGGCGACTATGCCGATAGCTTTGAGATGGGCGCTTGTGAGCGTCACGTCCACGATCTTCTGTTCGCCATGCACTCGTAGGTGATAGGCGCCGAAACCGATCTTCATAGGGAAGCTACGGCACCTGGACGGCCGGCCGGACCTACCGGGACGTGCTGAGAAGACGTTCAACGTAACGCGCGATGAGGTCGACTTCCAGGTTGACCTTGACGCCGGGCTCGAGCCGCGACAAGGTGGTCGCTTCCAGCGTGTGCGGGATCAGGTTGACCTCGAAGCCGTCGCCCTCCACCTGGTTGACCGTGAGGCTCACGCCATCCACGCAGATCGAGCCCTTGCTCGCGACGTATTTCGCTAGCGGCCGCGGCAGGCGAAAGGCGACCACGCCGCCGCTGCGCGCGGTGACTTCCCCGACGCCGTCCACGTGCCCGGCGACCAGGTGCCCGCCGAGCTTGTCGCCGAGCGCGAGCGCCTTCTCCAGGTTGACCGCGCCCGGCCGGTCGAGGCCCGTGGTCACGCGTAGCGTTTCCGCCGACACGTCGGCCGTGAATCCGCGGCTGCGCAGCGCCGTGACCGTGAGGCAGACGCCTTGGACGCAGATGGAGTCGCCGACCGCCAGGCCGGCGAGGTCCAGGCTGCCGGCGTCGATCTCGAAGGGGTTCGCGCGCACGATCCGCCCCACCGCCTGCACGATGCCGGTGAACATGGCGGGGAAGCCTACCGCAAACTGCTTGTCTAAAGCCGGACGGCCCGCTTCTGCAGGAGCTTACCGAGATGCTTATCGAGCGACAGCGCGGAGAACGCCAGCAACGCGACAAAGGCGCCGACTACCAGCGCGTTCGCGCTCGCCACGGCGGCGCCGGCGAATTCGAGGACGAACGGCGCGCCCATGAGCCAGGCGCCGACGGCGAGGTTGAGCCACTCCGCCGGCAGGTCGTCGCACGCCACGCACTCAAAGTGCGAGCCGAGGGCGAGCACCAGGCCGATGATTACGGCATTCGCGGTGGCGGCCTCGTGCTCGGCGTAGCCCGCGAGCCAGGGCGAGACGGCGAGCCAGAGACCAAGCGCGAAACTTGCCCAGTCCTGCCATTTGGTGACCATATCGAATTTGACCCTGGAAGCATTGCACTCGTTCAGGCGCGGGGCGTAGTCTCTTTGCGGTACAGGACGTAACGATGCAACGACACGTGGAGCTGATCGGCGCGGCCTGGGGCCTCGGCGGAGCCGATCCGGGATGCGCAGAAGCGCCGCGCGTTCTGATGCCGCTGCTGCGCGAGCGGCTGGCCGCGCAGGGCGTGATCAATTTCACGGGGCCGATCCTCGAGCCGCCGCCCGGCGAGCGACGCAAAACCTTCGCCGTGAGCAAGCTATGCGGAGAGCTCGCCGCCGCGGTCGCGGCGGCACGCCGCCGCGACCGCCTACCCTGCGTGATCGGCGGCGACCACAGCTGCGCCGGCGGCACCTGGACCGGCGTGGCGCGCACGCTGCAGGGAAGCCTCGGCCTCGTCTGGATCGACGCGCACATGGACAGCCATACGCCCGCGACCAGCCACACCGGCCGGCTGCACGGCATGCCGCTCGCGTGGCTGCTCGGGCAGGACGATGATCCGCTCTATGGCCTCGCCGCCGGCGTGCTCGAGCCGCGGCACGTCTGCCTGGTGGGCGTGCGCAGCTACGAGCCGGAGGAGGACGAGCGGCTGCGACGGCTCGGCGTACGCGTCGTGTTCATGGACGAGGTGCGCGCGCGCGGCATCGACGCGGTGCTCGAAGAGGCGCTCGACATCGCGGCCGCGGGAACCGAAGGCTTCGGCGTGAGCATCGACCTCGACGTGATCACGCCGGAGGAGGCGCCGAACGTCGGCACGCCGGTCAAGGGCGGCGTGAGCAGCGCCGCTCTCGCTGGTGCGCTGGAGAAAATCCCGGCACGTCCCGGGCTCACCGCGGTGGAGCTGGTGGAGTACAGCCCGCGGCTCGACCGCGACGGCCGCACCGCGCGCGTAGCGCTCGACCTGCTGGGCGCGGCGCTAAGCGGGCCGCGCCAGGACGCGGAGGTCATTACCGCATCGGTCCAGCGAGACGACCCTTAGCTTGAGTCTCTCTTCGAGGGAACTAAAAGCCGGCAAGTCGAGCATGCCCTGCGCACCGTCGCCGAGGAAGCTCGGGTTGAGATAGACCAGGTATTCGTCGACGCAGCCTTCGCGCACGAGCGAGCCGTTGAGGCGAAAGCCGGCTTCCACGTGCAGCTCGTTCACGCCGCGCCGCGCAAGCTCTTCCAGCATCTTCGGCAGTTCGACTTTCTGATTGGCGTTCGGGAGAGAAATGACTTCGGCATTCGGCAAGTTTCCCGCCCTGCCGGAGAAAACCAGCACCCGGTCGCCGGAAAGAATGCGCGCGCCATGCGGCGTTTCCAGCCGGCTGTCGACGATCACGCGTAGCGGCTGGCGCGGCGTCTCGACCTCGCGCACCGTAAGGCGCGGATCGTCGGCGCGCACGGTGCCGATCCCGGTCAGGATCGCGCAGGCGCGCGCGCGCCAGCGGTGGCCGTCGCGCCGCGCCTCCGGGCCGGTGATCCATTGCGATTTGCCATTCGACAGCGCAGTCCTGCCATCCAGCGTGGCGGCCAGCTTGACGCGCACCCAGGGACGGCCGCGCGTCATGCGCGACACGAAGCCGATGTTCAGCTCGCGCGCCGCGTCCGCCATCAGCCCGTGCTCGAAGCGGATGCCGGCGCTCTCGAGCGCGTTGCCGCCTTCAAGGGATTTCGGATTCGGGTCGCGCATCGCCGCCACTACGCGTTTCACCTTACATTCAAACAACTTGGTGACACACGGCGGCGTGCGGCCATAGTGGTTGCAAGGTTCGAGCGTTACGTAGACCGTCGAGTCCGCGGCGCGGGCACCGGCGGCGTTCAAGCCAACCACCTCCGCGTGGGGCCCGCCGGCGCGCTCGTGCCAGCCTTCGCCGACGATCTTGTCGTCCTTGGTGACAACGCAACCGACGCGCGGATTCGGCGTGGTCGTGTAGAGGCCTTTTTCCGCGAGCTCGAGCGCGCGCCGCATCATGGCGTGGTCGAACTCCGAGAAAGAGCTTACTTGCGTCGTCTTCTACCTGCCTTTACCTCTTGCACCGCTTCGCGGAAGTCGTCCGGCGACTCGAAGCTGCGGTAGACCGAGGCGAAGCGGATGTAGGCGATCTTGTCGAGCTTGGCCAGCTCGCGCATCACGAAGTCGCCGACGCGGTTGGTCGGCACCTCGCGCTCGCCGAGCGAGCGCAAGCGCTCGATCACCCGGTCGACCGCCTCGTCCACGTCTTCGGTCGACACCGGCCGCTTGCGCAGCGCGAGCATCATGCTGCCCATCAGTTTGTCGCGGTCGAAGTCGGTGCGGCTGCCGTCCTTCTTCACCAGGCGCGGCATCTTGAGGTCGACGCGCTCGTAGGTGGTGAAGCGCTTCTCGCAGGTAACGCACTTGCGCCGCCGGCGCACGGTGTTGGCTTCGAGATTCGCGCGGGTGTCAACGACCTGGGTGTCGTCCGATCCGCAGAACGGGCACTTCATGCGTAGACCGGAAAGCGCTCGCAGAGCGCCTTGACCTCCGCGCTCACCCGGCGGCAGGTCGGATCCCCCGCGGGATCCTCGAGCACGTCGGCGATCAGGTGCGCGAGCTTCTCCGCCTCGGCTTCGCCGAACCCGCGCGTGGTCATCGCGGGCGTTCCGATGCGGATGCCCGAGGTCACCGTGGGCTTCTGCGGGTCGTTCGGAATCGCGTTCTTGTTGAGCGTGATGCCCGCGCGGCCGAGCGCCTCTTCGGCGTCCTTGCCGGTGATCTGCTTGGCGCGCAGGTCGACCAGGAACAGGTGGCACTCGGTGCGGCCCGAGACGATGCGCAGGCCGCGCTTTTTCAACGTTTGCGCCATCAGCTGCGCATTGCGGATTACTTGCGCCTGGTAGTCCCGGAACTCGGGCTTGAGCGCCTCGCCGAACGCCACGGCCTTGGCGGCGATCACGTGCATCAGCGGTCCGCCCTGCATTCCGGGGAACACCGCCGAGTTGAGCGCGCGCTCATGCTCACTCTCGGCGAGCAGCATGCCGCCGCGCGGCCCGCGCAGCGTCTTGTGGGTGGTGCTGGTGACGACGTCGGCGATGCCGACCGGGCTCGGGTAGAGCCCGGCGGCGACCAGTCCGGCGTAGTGCGCGATGTCGGCCATCAGGATCGCGTCGATCTCCTCGGCGATGCGGCGCAGGCGCTGCCAGTCGATGGCGAGCGAATAGGCCGAGGCGCCGGCGACGATGACGCGCGGGTTGTGCTCGAGCGCGAGCTTCTCGGCTTCGGCGTAGTCGAGCACCTCGTTCGCGTCGAGGCCGTAGGACACCGCGTGGTAGAGCTTGCCGCTCGAGTTGACCGCCGCGCCGTGCGACAGGTGCCCGCCGTGCGCGAGCGACATGCCGAGGATCGTGTCGCCAGGCTTGAGGAAAGCGAGATACACCGCCTGGTTCGCCTGCGACCCCGAGTGCGGCTGCACGTTGGCGTACTGCGCGCCGAAGAGCTGCTTGGCGCGCTCGATCGCGAGGTGCTCGGCGACGTCGACGAACGCGCAGCCGCCGTAGTAGCGCTTGCCCGGATAGCCCTCGGCATACTTGTTGGTGAGCGCCGTGCCCTGCGCCGCGAGCACCGCGGCGCTCGCGTAGTTCTCGGAGGCGATCAGCTCGACGTGCTCCTCCTGCCGCTGGTACTCGAGGCGGATCGCGTTCCAGACTTCGGGATCGGACTGCGCCAGCCGGTCGGGAGCGAGCATTTTTTTACCAGGAGGGAAAGGCGCCGATTTTACAGCCGTTGACCGCACAGCAGCGCGCGGTGCGAAGGGACGCGACATCGACTAGCATTGCTTCGACGCGGGTTCGATGACAAAGCGCAGTCGACGGCTGGATCGACGAACGTTCCTTGGCGGCTTCGCCGTGGGAGCGCTCGCGCTTGCCCAAGCTGCCCTCGCCCAGTCCGCTCGCAAGGTCACCCGGATCGGAGTTCTCACCGTGGGCTACGTAACCGCCGATATGGTCGGCCCCAAGCCGCGCTCGCCGGTCGTCGCCGCGCTCCTGCGCGGTCTCCAAGAGCTCGGCTATGCGTACGGAAAGGATTTCGTGACCGAAGTCCGTGGCGGCGAAGCAGGACCGGAGCACTTTCGGCGGCTCGCCTCGGAGCTGGTCCGCCTCCGGGTAGACGTCATCGTTGCTCCAGGGCCGATGCTGCCCGCACTCAAGCAGGCAACGTCGACAATCCCGGTGGTAATGGCGGGCGCCCTCGATCCGGTCGCCCAAGGACTCGTCAAGAGCCTCGGCCAGCCGGGCGGCAATTTCACGGGCTTCAGCCTCCAGTCGGCCGACGCAGTTGCGAAGCGGCTCGAGCTCTTGAAAGAGCTCGTTCCGGATGCATTGCTGATCGCCGTCCTCTGGGAGCAGACCGTGATCGAGCAATGGCGCGTGGCCGAAGCCGCCGCCCGCGAGCGTGGCTGGCGACTGCTGTCGATCGAGGTTCGAAACCACGGCGAGATCGAGCCGGCCCTGCGCGCGGCGCGCGATGCGCGCGCGGGCGGTCTCCTCGTGCTGTCGGGAGGGATCCTCTACCTTCAGGCGCGGCGCCTCGCCGAGCTCGCGATCAAGAGCCGACTGCCGGCCGTCTACTCGCTTCGGCCGCAGGTCGAAGCCGGCGGCCTGATGTCCTACGGCGCCGACATCGTCGACACCTGGCGGCGCGCAGCAGTCGTCGTCGACAAGATCGTCAAGGGCGCCAACCCCGCCCAGCTCCCGGTGCAGCAGCCAACGAAGTTCGAGCTGGTGATCAATCTGCCGGCTGCACAGTCCATCGGTCTCGCGATTCCGCCGTCCGTACTGCTGCGGGCGGACGATGTCCTGCAGTAAGAGAACACGCTTCCGCTTGGCCGCGCCCCGTTAAATTTGACGCAGCGGCGCCCAAGCGCAGACGCTATAGTCGGCGACAGAAAAAGGAGGGCGTGCAGGTGCCAATCCTCGGAGCGGTCGTACTGCTGATCCAGCTGTGCTTCGCTTACCACGCGCTGAAGACCGGGCGCCCGTACTGGTGGCTGTTCGTAATCATGGCGTTCCCGGTGGTGGGCTGCGTGCTCTACTACTTCATCGAGGTGTTCCCGAACACCCGCGAGAGCCTCAAGGCCGAGAAAGCGGTGCACGCGATCGTCAAGTCGTTCGACCCGGACAAGAGCCTGCGCGAGCACGTCGCCAACCTCGAGGACTGCGGCAGCGTCGAGAACCGCATGTCGCTCGCGCGCTCGTGCATGGACCGCCGGCTCTATCGCGACGCCGCTTCGCTCTACCGCAGCTGCCTGAACGGCGTGCACGAGACCGACCCGGACATCCGCTTCGGGCTCGCCGCCGCGCTGCTCGGCACCGGCGACTCGAAGGAAGTGCTCGGCGTCGCGCAGGCGCTGCGCGCCTCGCATGCTTCGTTCCGCGCCGCCGAGGTGCGGCTCGTGGCGGCGAAGGCGCTCGAGGGTCTCGGGCGCCTGGAGGAGGCGCTCGCTGAATACCGCGTGCTCGCCGACACCTACGCCGGCGAAGAAGGCCGCTGGCGCTACGGCGCTCTCCTCCAGCGCATGGGACGCGGCGCCGAAGCCGGGGACATCTTCAGCCGCATGCTCCGCCACGCGGAGCGCATGCCGGACCACTACCGCGAGGCGCAGCGCGAGTGGCTCGCGCTCGCGCGCGAGCAGGTGCAGGGCTAGCCGTTTCCCGGCGCGCGCTTCTCTTCCTCGCCGTTCCGGCCGCATTGGCCGCCGCGGTACTCGGCTGGGGCTACTGGCACATCTCTTCGCACGCGGCGCTGCATGCGTCGCTCTACGACCTGGCCCTCAAGAACGAAAGACAGGCTTACGGACAGGTCGTACCCGCCGTTGTCGTGTTCAAGGACGACGGAGGCGGAGTGCTCGCCCGGGGAAGGATCGAAGCGCCGCTCGGCGTGTTCTCGATCGAGCACCCCCAGGTCGGCGACTGCCGGCGCGAAGAGCGCGAGCAGCCGCGCACCGGGTGGAAGCAATGTTTCGAGACCCAATCGCGCTGGCTCGCCACGTGGGTGCGCCGGACACGCAGCGCGGAGGTGAGCTTCGCGGGATGCAGGATCGATCGCGTGCCCATCGCGTTCGACGAGTACCGGGACGAATGGTGGCTCTGGTGGATTCCACTGCCCCACGTCGGCGGTGCGCCGTACGCTTCGTTCCACGCCAACCTCTGGGTCGACAGCAGGACTTGCCGGGCTTCGGCTCCCGTGCGCTAGCGCTTGCGGCCTTCCAGCCGGTAGCGCAGCACGTGGTCCGTGCCCTTGCCCGAGGTCGGACCGCCGAGGCCGATGTAGCCGCGCTCGCCGAGCACCGCTTCCTGCCGTCGCAACTGCACCTCGTTGGTGTTGCCGTCGATCATGACGAAGGTCCCGTTGGACGACTGGTCAACGATGACGAAGTTGCCGCCCTTGCCGTAGATGCGCGCGTGCAGGCGCGACGCGAGCCCGCTGTTCACCACCACGTCGTTTTCCTTGTCCCGTCCGAGCTTGACCGAGGCCGCGGGCTCGACCACGAAGGTGTCCCCGCCGTAGCTCAGCTTGAGGATCGCCTCGCGCGCGTGCGCCTTTAGGCGCATCAGGCCCGAGCGGCTGAACGCCTCGGTACGGTCCGGATCCTCGCGCCACACCACCTCGCACAAGTGCACCGGCTCGATGCGGCCGCGCACCTGCACGGGAAACATTTCCCGGCAGGACTCACGCAGCGCGGGCGATAGCGCCTCCACCGTCTGCTGGGTGGTCACGATCTGGTGCGGATTGCCGAGCACGACCAAGCGCGCGCAGACGTTCACGATATCGCCGAACACGTCACCCTGCTCGGTGACCACCGGTCCCCAGTTAAAGGCGATCTTGATCGCGAGCTTGGCGTCCTCGGCAGGGTCGGCGCCGATGGCGGTCGACTGCAGATCGCAAGCCGCGCGGAACGCGGCGTCGGCGTCCGGGAACTGGCACACCATGGCGTCGCCCAGCGTCTTCACCACCTTGCCGCCCTGCGCGTTCACCTTGTCGGTCAAGACCGCGAACAGGCGGTTGACCAGCGCGAGCGCTCGCTCGTCGCCGAGCGCTTCGTAGATGGTCGTGCTGTCGCAGACGTCCGCGAACAGGACCGCGAGCTGCTCGCTGGCCATGCGTCAGATTCTAAGGGGCGGGGCGAGATCTCCGGGGGTGTCGATGTCACGGATCACGCCCGGATCGCCGACGGGGATCTTAATTAGCACGCGTTCGTTCTCTCCAACGAGTTTGCGGGCGCCCTCGTCGCCTTTCAAGGCCAGCAGGTCCGGCAGATACTTCTTTGACACTCCCACCGGGTGTCCTCTGCGCGCGCGGAAATAGGGCGCGGCGAGCGCCGCGCCGGCGGCGAGCGCGTCGCGCACCGCGGCGATCGTCGTGCGCCGCACGAACGGCATGTCGGCGAGGGCGATTAGGTACCCGTCTGCGTCGGGGCAGGAATGCGCCGCGGCGCGTGCGGCGCAAGCGAGGCTCGCGCCCATGCCTTCGGCCGCGTTGTCGCACACCACGACTTCGCAGCCTTCGTTGTTCAAGGTTTGTAAGAGCTCGGGACTGTCCGGGCGCACCACTGCGACCACGTGCGCGATCTCCGGCCGGAGATGGCGCGCGGCCTGAACCGCGATCGCCACGCCGTGCGGCAGCTCGTGGCGCAGCTTGTCGGAGCCGAACCGCGTGGCGGAGCCCGCGGCCAGCAACAGCCCAATGATTTTCAGGTCTGCTTGACTTCGCAGGCGGAGGGATCGAAGCGCCGCTCGGGCTTCGCCGCCCAGGAGGGCTCCTTCACGCCGTGGCGCACCGCGGTCATCTCGGCGAGGATCGCCACCGCGATCTCGGGCGGGGTCTTGGAGCCGATATAAAGCCCGACCGGGCCGCGCAGGCGCGCGATTTCCTCGGCCGAGACGTCGAATTCCTTGAGCCGCTCGCGGCGCGCGTCGTTGTTCTTCTTGGAGCCGATCGCGCCGACATAGAACGCCGCCGACTTGAGCCCTTCCATGAGCGCGAGGTCGTCGAGCTTCGGATCGTGCGTGAGCGCGATGAGCGCGCTGTGGCCGTCGAGCTGCAGCTCGCGCACCACGTCGTCGGGCATGCCGCGGTCGAGCGGGACTCCCCGGAGATCCCAGCCCGCAGCGTATTCCTCGCGCGGGTCGATCACCACCACGTGGTAGTCGAGCATGTGCGCCATCTCGGCGAGGTAGCGCGTGAGCTGCCCCGCGCCGATCAGCACCAGGCGCCAGCGCGGGCCGTGCACCGTGGACAGCACGCGGCCGTCGAACTCGAGCACGTCCTGCCAGCGCCCCGGCTCGAGCGTCGCGCGTCCGGTGTCCATCTCGAGCTTGCGGCGCACCAGTTGCTGCGAACCGATCCTTTGCAGAAGTTCCGGCACGCCGCTCGTATCCGAGAGCGGCTCCATGACGAGCTGCAGCGTGCCGCCGCACGGCAGTCCCCAGCGCGTCGCTTCCTCGTTAGTGACGCCGTAGGTGAAGAGCTCGGGCTTCTTCCAGCCGGCGAGCTTGGCCTTCACCTTGTCGATCAGATCGTCCTCCACGCAGCCGCCCGAGACCGAGCCGGCCACCTGGCCGTCGTCGCGCACCGCGACCATCGCGCCGATCGGACGCGGCGCCGAGCCCCAGGTCTTCACGATCGTGCCGAGCGCGACCTTGCGGCCGCTCTTGCGCCATTGCTCGGCGGTCCGCAGCACCTCGATATCGACGCTATCCATGCGGAAATGTTATCCCAACTCTGCAGCCGCCAGCCGATCCATCCTTGATGAACATGGCCGCGGCGTGGCTCGCCGCGATCTCGCGCACGATCGCGAGCCCGAGGCCGCTGCCGGTGCCGGGCGTGCCCGGCACGCGGTAGAAGCGCTCGAGCACCCGCGCGCGCTCCTCGCGTGCGATTCCCGGTCCATCGTCTTCGACCTCGAGAAAGGCGTGCCCGTTCACGCGCCCGGTGCGCACCGTGACCCGCCCGCCGCGGCTCGAGTACTCGAGCGCGTTGTGCACGAGGTTGGAGAGGGCCTCGCGCAGCAGCAAGGCATCGCCGTCGACCGGCGCGGATTCGAGCTCGAAGCCGAGATCGATGTCGCGCGCGAGCGACTGTCGCAACCAGGCATCGGCCTCGCCGCCCGCGATCCCCTTCAGGTCGACCTTGGCGCTCACCGAGCGCGCGCCCGGCTCGGCGCGCGCGAGCGCGAGCAGCTGGTTGGCGAGGCGCGCGGTGCGGATCGTCGCGCGGTGCACCTGCTCGAGCTGCGCGCGGCAGGCTTCCGGCATCGGCTGCGCAAGCGCGAGCTCGGTGTGCGCCTGCAGGCCGGCGAGCGGCGTGCGCAACTGGTGCGCGGCGTCCGCGAGAAAGCGCTGCTCCTTCTGGCTCGCCGCCGACACCTCTTCCAGCAGGTCGTTGAGCGCGCTGACCAGCGGCCGCGCCTCGGCGGGCGCGCCCGCCGCGTCGATCGGGCGCAGGTCCCCGGCCGAGCGCGCCTTGATCTCGTCCGACAGGCGCGCCAGCGGCTGGAGGCCGCGCTTCACGCCGAACCACACGATGATGAGCGTGGCGAGCGCGATCAGGAAATCCGGGAACAGGCTCTGCAGCAAGAGATCGCGCGCGAGCTGCTCGCGCTTCACCATGGTCTCGCCCACGAGCACGGTGCACGCCGAGCGGCCGCAGGGCGCCTGCACCGAGACCACGCGCACCTTCTTGCCGTTGTAGCGGGTGTTGTGCGCGATCGCATCGCCCGGCGGTGCCGGCAGTTCGGCGTCGCCCGCGATCTCGAGCCCGGCCGGGCTGATCACGCGGTAGTAGATGCTGTCGAAGCGGTCGGTGCGCAGGACCTGCTCGACCGCGGCCGGCAGGTCGAAGCGGTACTCGTTCTGGCCGACGCGCACGTGCGAGCCGACCGCCAGGCCGATGTCGACGAGCGCCTGGTCGTAGGCTTGCGTTGCGGGCTCGATCGAGGGGTAGTACGCCACCACCGCGCCGACGGCGAGCAGCGCGGCGATCGGCGGAAGCAACAGGCGCAGCAGGTGCGCCCGAAGGCTTCGCCCGGGCATGGCCGCTACTTGAACTCCTCCAGCATGTAGCCGAATCCCCGCACGGTCCGGATCCGGATCCCGGCGGGCTCGAGCTTGGAGCGCAGGCGCGAGACGTAGACCTCGATCGCGTTCGGCGAAAGGTCGTCGCCCCAGCCGGCCACCGCCTGGATGATCGCCTCCTTCGACACGATCTTCTCCACCTTGGCGAGCAGCACTTCGAGCACCGCCCATTCGCGCGCCGCGAGCTCGAGCGGCTCGTTCCTCAGAAAAGCGCGCCGCGCCACGGTGTCGAGCGTGAGCGGGCCGTGCGCGATACGCGGTCCGCCGTGCGCCTGCGAGCGGCGCAGGAGCGCACGCACCCGCGCGGTGAGCTCGGGCATCGCGAAGGGCTTCACCATGTAATCGTCCGCCCCCAGGTCGAGGCCACGCACGCGGTCCTCGACCGCGTCGCGCGCGGTGAGCACCAGCACCGGCGTCGGCCCGGTCTTGTCGGACGCGCTGCCGCGGAGCCGGCGCAGCACTTCGAAGCCATCCATGTGCGGCAAGCCGATGTCGAGGATCACAAGATCGAACTTCTCCTGCGACGCGGCGGCCACCGCGTCCTCGCCGCGCGGCGTGACGTCGACCGCGTGGCCCTCGGCTTCGAGAATGCGCTGCAGCCCGGAAGCAAGCGGGGCGTCGTCCTCGACGATCAGTAATCGCATAGGGTGTGGCGCAAATGATAACGCCGCGCTAGGATGTTTTCCCCCCGAGGAGGATTCGCAACATGATCAAGGTATCCATGAAGGTCAATGGCAAGCCCGTTTCCGCGGAGGTCGAGGCGCGCACGCTCCTCGTGACCTATATCCGCGAGAACCTGCGGCTGACGGGCACCCATGTCGGCTGCGATACGGCGCAGTGCGGCGCCTGCACGGTGCTGATGAACGGGCGCGCGATCAAGAGCTGCTCGATTGTTGCAATGCAAGCAGAAGGCGCCGACCTGATGACGATCGAGGGCGTGGCCAAGGCCGACGGCACCCTGCACCCGATGCAGCAGGCCTTCAAGGAAAACCATGGTTTGCAATGCGGTTTCTGCACCCCGGGCATGGTGATGAACGCGCTCGACTTCGCGAAAAGCCATCCCAACCCCACCGAGCAGGAGGTGCGCGAGAGCCTCGAGGGCAACCTCTGCCGCTGCACCGGCTACCACAACATCGTGAAGAGCATCATGGCCGGCGCGCGAGCGATGGGAGGCAAGCTATGAACGCCCCCGCATCTTCCTCCGTACTCGGCGCGCGGCTCACGCGCAAGGAGGACTACCGCTTCCTCACCGGCACGGGCCAGTTCACGGACGACGTCGCCCTGTCGAACCAGAGTTACGCGGTGTTCGTGCGCTCTCCGCACGCGCACGCGAAGATCAAGTCCATCAAGACTGACAAGGCGAAATCCGCCAAGGGCGTGCTCGCGGTTTATACCGGAGAAGACTTGGCGAACGCGAAGGTCGGCGGCCTGCCGTGCGGCTGGCTGATCACCGGCACCGACGGCAAGCCGATGAAGGAGCCGCCGTTTCCGCCGCTCGCCCAGGGCAAGGTGCGCCACGTCGGCGAGCGCGTCGCAGTGGTGATCGCCGAGACGCTCGCGCAGGCGCGCGACGCCGCCGACAAGGTGAAGGTCGACTACGAAGAGCTGCCGGCGGTGGTGGATCTCACGAAGGCGAGGAAGGCAAGCGCCATCCACGACATCGCGCCGGACAATACCTGCTACGTGTGGGCGCTCGGCGACAAGGCAGCGACCGACGCGGCTTTCGCTAAGGCGGCGCACGTGACCAAGCTCGAGTTCTGGAACAACCGCCTGGTACCGAACGCCATCGAGCCGCGCTCGGCGAACGCCACCTACTCGCGCGCAGGTGACGAGTACACGCTCTATGTCGCGAGCCAGAATCCGCACGTCGAGCGCCTGCTGATGACCGCGTTCGTGCTCGGGCTGCCCGAAAGCAAGGTGCGCGTGGTCGCGCCCGACGTCGGCGGCGGCTTCGGCTCCAAGATCTACCTCTACGGCGAGGACGTGGTGGTGACCTGGGCGGCGAAGCAACTGAACCGCGCGGTGAAGTGGACTGCCGACCGCTCGGAGTCCTACGTCTCCGACGCGCACGGCCGCGATCACCTTACCGTCGCCGAGCTCGCGCTCGACAAGGACGGCAAGTTCCTCGCGATGCGCGTGAAGACCACGGCGAACCTCGGCGCGTACCTGTCGACGTTCGCCTCGTGCATCCCCACCATCCTCTACGCCACGCTCCTCGCCGGCCAGTACACGACGCCGCTCATCTACTGCGAGGTGACCGCGGTATTCACCAACACCACGCCGGTGGATGCGTACCGCGGCGCCGGCCGGCCGGAAGCGACCTACGTGGTCGAGCGGCTGGTGGAAACCGCGGCGCGTGAGATGAAGATCGACCCGTTGGAGATCCGCCGGCGCAACTTCATCCGCGAGTTCCCCTACCAGACGCCGGTTGCGCTTTGCTACGACACCGGCAATTACGAGGCCACTCTGGACGCTGCTTTGCAGTTGGCAGACGTAAAAAACTTCGGCAAGCGGAAAGACGAATCTGCGAAGCGCGGCAAGCTGCGCGGCATCGGCTACGCCTGCTACATCGAAGCCTGCGGCATCGCGCCCTCCAACGTCGCCGGCAGCCTGGGCGCGCGTGCGGGATTATTCGAGGCTGGAGAGATCCGTGTTCATCCGACCGGCACCGTGACCGTGTTCACCGGCTCGCATTCGCACGGCCAGGGCCACGAGACCACCTTCGCGCAGGTGGTCGCCGACCGCCTCGGCCTGCCGATGGAGAACGTCGAGGTGGTGCACGGCGACACCTCGAAGATCCTGTTCGGCATGGGCACGTACGGCTCGCGCTCGATCGCGGTCGGCGGCACCGCGATCGTGAAGGCGCTCGACAAGATCGTCGCCAAGGGCAAGAAGATCGCCGCGCACCTGCTCGAAGCTTCCGAGTCCGACATCGAGTACGACCGCGGCGAGTTCAAGGTCGCGGGCACCGACCGCAAGAAGATGTTCGGCGAGATCGCGTTCGCCGCGTACGTGCCGCACAACTACCCGCACGACAAGCTCGAGCCCGGCCTCAACGAGAACGCGTTCTACGACCCGGCGAACTTCACCTTCCCGGCCGGCACCTACGTGTGCGAGGTCGAGATCGATCGCGACACGGGGCAGGTGAGCGTGGACCGGTTCACCGCGGTGGACGATTTCGGCAAGATCATCAA
>Ga0075430_100000782_pt1 | contig 24618 bp, 20 predicted proteins | sample RhiMetdeltSRZDD4_FD_75294 | JGI IMG/M metagenome (GOLD analysis project Ga0075430, IMG submission 75294) | Populus rhizosphere microbial communities from Tennessee, USA - Rhizosphere MetaG P. deltoides SRZDD4 | ecosystem: Host-associated > Plants > Roots > Rhizosphere > Soil | place: USA... | reverse complement strand
GCCGCCCATCGCTCCGCGCACCCCGTGCGCCCTCGCCTCGTAGCTTGCGGCGAGCACCACGCCGCCGCCGACGATGACCGGCCTGCCGCGCAGCCGCGGATCATCACGCTGCTCGACCGAGGCGAAGAAGGCGTCGAGGTCCGCGTGGAGGATCGTGGCTTCGGCCGACACGAACACATGTTCGCATCTAGGGAGGACGTTCCGAGGGTCCCAGCACCGGCTTCAGGTCGAGCACCGGTGTCCCGTCGACCGCCTCGAGGTCGCGCACCCGCAGGCGCGGGCCATCGAGCGCCAGCACCTCGACCTCGTGCAGCCCGATCGGGTTCGGACGGTCGGCGGAGCGCGTGGAGAAGACGCCGCGCGTGGGGTTGGCGGGATCGTCGCGCGGATGCACGCGCAGCACGTCGCGCTGCGCGCGATGGAGCCAGGTGAGCACGATCACGCGATCGCCGGCCGCGATCCCGCCGAGACCGTCGACGAGCGCCGGATCGATGGCGATCCACGCCTCCGGCGCTCCCTCGTGGCCCTGCTTGGGCGCGGCGGCGGGATCGGTCAGCGACGACTCGACCACGCCGATCGGAATCGGCTCGAGCCGGTCTTCGATGTCGGTCACACGAGCCTCAGCGCTGGCGGTGGAAGATCCGCACCGCCTCCCCGTCGAGGCTGGTCTCGTCGTAGCCGATGCCCATCGTGTCGAGCACCGTCGGGAGCACGTCCACCAGGCGGATCCGCTTCTGCGAGTCCTTCGAGCCGATCCCGGGACCCGAGAAGATCATCGGGATGCTCTGCACGAGCTCCTGGTGGCCGCCGTGGTCCCCGAGCGTCCCGTAGGTCGCGTCGGTCTGCATCAGCCCCACGACGTCCGGCCCGTACGGCGCGGCCATCGTGTCGACGAGCGACTCGCCGTAGCGCGCGAACCAGGCGCGCTCCTGGCCGGTCGGCTTGTTCGTCGCGAACAGCTCGTAGTCGTCCTCCGCGCCGTTCAGCTGGAAGCTCGCGATCACGCCAGGCATGTCGAGCACCGCCGCGGCCGCCTCGCGCTTCGCGTCCGTCGAGTTGTCGTTCAGCCAGGCGGCCACCTGGGCGTCCTGATAGCCGAAGCGGAGGTTCGTGTCCGTCACCGGATCTCCACCGGCCGGGGTGAGGGCGTTCCGCAACGCTGCGACGGCCGGGCTCGGATCGCGATAGTTCTCGTCCGCGTCCCTGCCGTAGTACCAGTTGCAGTCCGAGCGCAGGCCGCTCGAGCCGTTCACGGGGTCGCAGCGGATGCCGCTCGAGGTGGCCGGTCCGTCGAGACGGCCGAAGAACGGGTCGCCGGTCTGCGCGGCGTGGTCGGCGGTGATCACGATCAGCGTCTCGTCGCGGATCCCCTTCGCCTCGAGCGCGTCGACGATCCGGCCCACCTGGGTGTCAGCGTTCTTGGCCGCGAACGGGAGATGGCTGATCCCGGTTGCGTCGTCCTCGGGGCCCCACATGTGACCCATCTTGTCGATCGCGCCGAGGCTCACCAGCATGCCGCGCCAGTCGGGATCGGCCCCGATCACCCGGATCGCCGCGTCGGCCGACCAGTTGTCGCCGCCGATGTGCAGGTCGTCACCGCCCGGCACGAAGCGGTCTCCGTCGAGTGGGTAGATCGCGCCCGGCAGGATGCCAGCGGTGCCATACGCTCCGGCCTCCTGCCAGGTGGACCAGCGGCTGCACGGGAACGCGAGGCCGAGGTACCCGGGCGGCTGGTTGCCGCTCACGAACTCGGGCTGGCGCCAATTCCCAATGTGATAGTTCGGGTCGCAATTGGTCGATGTCCCGCTGCCGCGGATCTGGAAGAGAAAGTCCTCGGGGTCCGTCTGGTCGCCGTCCGCTGCCGAGCTGGTGTGCCCGGCGGGGCACACGGCGGTCCGCTTCTGCGCGATCGAAACGAACTTCGAGGTCTCGCCGAACTCCTCGTCGAGGTAGTCCGGCAGCTTGAGGTAGCCCCCGGCCTCGATCATGGCCTGGAACTGCGCGCAGCTCATGCTCGAAGTCACGTAGTAGTCGCCCGGCGTGCCGAGCACGCCGTCCACGTCACGGTGCACCTCGTTCGACCAGCCCATGTGCTTGGGGAACTGGCCGCTCGTGATCACGTTGTGGCTGATCACGGTCTCGGCCGCCATGTGGCCGACGAGCGCGTTCGGGAAGCTCTTGCCCTCCTCGATCAGCTGCTGGACCCGCTCCATCCCGTAGCGCTCGATCGTGTCCGGCCGCGCCTGGTCGAGCATGATGATCACGACTCGCGTGGGCCGCTCGGCGGTGCCCGCCGCGGGCACGGCGGCGAGCGCGGAGACCAGCACGGCGCCCACCAACGCGAGGACGAGCCGACGACGACCGTGCATGAGCAGACCTCCTCCGATCGGTGCGGACCCCTCCGGTCGCGCGCCACCCGCAGCTTCTACCTCACCCGCGAGGGCCCAGTCAACCATCTGACCCAAGCTAGGCTTCGGGCCCGCTCCGGAGAGGTGACCGAGCGGCTTAAGGTGCACGACTGGAAATCGTGTGGGCGGGTCAAACTGCCTCGTGGGTTCGAATCCCACCCTCTCCGCTCCTGGTGGGATTGCATCCCACCAGTTAGGGGATCAGCGCTCCACAGAAGCTCTCGCCGAACAGCTGTGGGTGCGGCCCGTGGACATATGCGACGGTCTCATCCAGATCGCTGTAGACGATCTGCCCGGCGTCTCGCTGGACGATGCCGCCGGGTCCCTGGATGTGGACAGTCGCGCCGGTGTCGCGCATCGTGTCGTCGGCGTAGATCGTCCGCGTGAAGGTGTCGCGCTCGAAGATGGTCTTGCCGTTGGCGCTGATCGTGGCGTCGTAGTTGATGTGGAGCATGACCTTGACGAAGTTCCCGTCTCGATCGAAGTACGCGCGGAAGGAGCCGTACTCGAGCTGCGAGAAATGGACGGGGAACTCGCAGGTTGTGCCTGCGGGATCCGTCCCCTCGTCGGGGAAGCTGAATGTCCCACGTTCAGGCGCGATTGCCGCCGCCGATGAGATCAGCGATAGCGACAGAACAGCGCCCAGGCAACAGGCGAGTGCGAGCGCGCGCGTTGAGCTGCCGTCCTTGTCATGCCGATCGAACATGGGATCCTCCTGGGTCGTCTGGAGGCCGGCCAGCCCGAGGCTCCTGCCGGGCCGGGCCGTCCCCGGACATCGGGCCACCTCTGATAGAGGGACTCGTCCCAACCTCAGTCTTGTGACACAACCGATTCCTCCATCGTCTCCGGGATGAAGCGCTCGGCGGGAAGCGGCTCACGCCTCGCATGCGTCGAGTTCTTGCCGCCGCGGCTGATGAGGCGTTGCCAGTCGAACGTGGCGGATGCTTGGCCAGCTACTCGCAGTGCCGTTCTGCTGTGATGGCGGAGTGCTCCCCTGGGTCGAGGTCGCGTTGGAGGAGTACAAGACCCTGCGCCAAGAGTCGTTGGCGGCGATCGAGCAGATTCAGAGAACGCTGCAGATCGGGCTTGTTGCGATCGGCGTGATCACCGGGTTCGGCGTCGAAGCTACCGCCGGGAGCAGCGAGTCGGACACCGATATCGCGGTCAGTGTGGGCCTCGTCTGCGGTCCGCCGCTATTGGCGGCTTTGGTCGCGGTCATGTGCTTGGAGGAGCTGCGGCGAGTGGTGGCGGCGGGTGTGCACGTTGCAGACCTCGAGCGGCGGATTGCCGCTCGCATGGGCGAGGGCGATGCGGCACCGCTCACCTGGGAGACGGGGATCCAATGCCAGCACGCCCGCCGCCACGGCTATGCGGGCCACTGGTGGAGGACCGCTGCCCTCTTCGGCGCCGCGGTACCGGTGATGGCGCTCGGGATGGTTGCCCTCTCCGAAAACGAGGACCACTCCTGGCTGTGGCTGGCCGGGGCGTTTGCCTTGCTTCTGATCGTGGCGACCGTGCTGTTTCAGGGCTGGCGGCACCACGGACTGGAGAAGCAGGCACGAGCCGCCATGGATCCTCCGGATCACGGCCCCGCAGTTACACACTCGAGGTCAGACAAGCCGAATAAAGGGAGCGGGCTAGGCTAGGCCGGACAAGCGCGAGCGCCGGCCATACTCCGTCCATGCCCGCGCCACTGATCGAGTTTCCGGCCGACGATCCCGACCGCGCCCGCCAATTCTGGCTCGGAGTTCTCGGCGTCACTCTCGCACCACGGCCCGCCGCGGCGGGATCCGGTTGGCAGGCCGACACCGACGGCCTGCGCCTCGGAGTCCACGAGCGTGGACCGGGCCCGGGCGACACTGCCTCCCTGCCCTACTTCACCGTCGCCGATCTCGCCGCGACACTCGAGCGCGTCCGCGAGCTCGGCGGCTCGATCATCCACCCCGGCGATCGGTGGGCCGTGTGCCGTGACTCCGAGGGCAGCCCGTTCGCGCTGGCCGCCGCGCCCGCCGGCGGTGGGTAGCACCGCGGTGGCTCGTTGCGCCCCCACGGCCGGAGGGAGATACTGCCTTGCCGATGTCTCAGGAGTATCTGCTGGCCGATCAACCCTCGGAGTTGGAGCGCCTGCGGCTACAGTCGCTGGTGTGGGAGCCCGCCGGGCGGCAGCTGCTCTCGAAGGTCGACGGCGGCTCCGGCGGGCGCGCCTTGGACGTCGGGTGCGGGGCCCTGGGCTGGCTTCGGATTCTCAGCGAGTGGGTTGGGCCCTCCGGCCAGGTCGTGGGCACCGACATCGACGAGAGCCTGCTCGATGCCGCTCGTACATTTCTTGAGGCCGAAGGAATCTCCAACGTAGAGCTCGTCGCCGACGACCTGTTCGAGTGCAAGCTCGAGCCGCGATCGTTCGATCTCGTCCATGCCCGCTACGTGATCGCTCCGCTCGGACGCGGCCGGGATCAGGTGGCTTCGTACCGGCGGTTGGTCAGGCCGGGTGGCTTGCTGGTTCTGGAGGAGTGGGATCTGGGCTCGTGGCATTTCAACCCGCCTGCCGCCGCGGCCGAGCGACTGATCCGATTGCTCTCCGAGATCTTCGCCGGCCTGGGCGGCGAGGCCGGCCGCGGACTTCCCGAACTGCTCCGCGGGATCGGTATCGAGGAGCCCGAGATCGACGCACATGTGAGCGCGCTCAAACCGCGCCACCCGTACCTGCGTCTACCCCTTCAGTTCAGCGTCGCGCTCGAGTCGCGCCTGCTTGAGAGGCTGAGCGAGGACGAGCTTGCCTCGCTACGCCGCGAGGCCGAGAGCGAGTTGGCCGAGTCGGGCAGATGGGGTACGACCTTCACCCTCATCCAGAGCTGGGGCAGGGTTGAAGGTTGAAGGGATGGTGCGCGGGCGCCGAATCCCGCTCGCTCCGCTCACGGAACGAGCGAGTCAGCGCCGCAGCTTCGATCAGCGCCTGTTCGTTCGCTTTCCCACCCTCTACCGTCTGCTCGCCGACGCCTGCATGCGGCTGCCGCCACGATCTCGGCTTCGGCGGTTGATGCTCGCCCGCGTCGTAGGCCGGGCTTACGCCGCAGCTAACCGGCGGGACTTTGAAGTGGTGCTCGTGGGGTGGGATCCCCAGAGCGAGTATCGGCCCAGCGACGAGCTGATGCCTCCCGACCTGGAGCTGGTCTTCCACGGTCATGACGGGTACCTCCGGCTCTGGCGCCATTGGCTTGATGCATTCGAGGACATCCGCTGGGACCCCGAGGAGATCCTCGACTTCGGCGACGCGTTTCTCGTCACGGCGCAGCAGAGGGGACGTGGATCTGGCAGCGGCGTGGCCGTGAGCGAGCTGGTGTTTCAACTCTTCGAGCTGCGACGGGGGTTAGTGGTCCGGCAGCAGGACTTCCTGGATCGCTCGAAGGCCGTCGCAGCCGCCGAACTGAGCACGTAGTCCCGAGCTTTCGCCCTGACGACCGCCTCGCCGCCCCCCGCCGGGCTGGTCAGATCGTCTGGCCGGCGCCCTGGCCGATGAATCTCGACCGGCGAGCTTGCCTGGTGGTACGAGTACCCGCCCGGGTTCGGTGCCGGGTAGACGGTCGCGCCGAGAAACACGCGATCGGGCTCGGCAGTGTTGGCGGCCTGGTCGAGCGCACCCTGCATGCTCGCCACGTCCGTTCCGCCGCAGCTCGTGTTCGGGGCGACGCAATAGCCCGTCGCCCCGGCGACCGCGGGCAGCGCGCCCACCGCGAACAACGCGGCGACACCCACCGCCAGTCGGCGGGCAAGCCACCCGCCACTCAACCGCCGGTCGGGTCGTTGGCGTCTCATTTCGGGGCCCTCGGCAGCGGGCGCGTTCATGTCGAACAAGCTCGTCCACCCGCACCTTTCCGGCCAGAGGGCGAACCGCCAAGGTGCGTCGGTTCCTGCCAGGCGCGCGACGGATCACTCCCAGCTCAAGTGACGGGCAAGGCCGCCGTTGCCGTGCCGCTACCGCGGCCTCCTCGTCGACCCCCCCGAAGCGCGTTCTAATGCTGCCAGCCCTGGCTTTGGTCGCTGGTGCAGTGAAGCCACATCTCCCAGTGCTGGGGCGAGGAGGGGATCGCCCAGTTCGTGACCATCCCTTGGTGGGCTCCGACGACGTAATCGTCTGCGCGGACGAGCCTTGTCGCAAAGAAACCGACATTCCCGATGTTCACGATCTCGACCCCAAACGGTGCGTTCGTCCCGAAGGGCACGTAGTCGCGGTTTAGCAGGTACTCATGGTCGGGCGGGCACTGGCTCTCTGCGGTTTGCTGACTTGACCAAAAGTCGCGGAGACGTCCCTCATCGGCCCGGAATTCGCAGTTCACTTCGGAGTTGTTGTCGCACCCGTTGGGGTCCCGAGGCGCTTGTGCGGGCTCGGCTGCGGCGGGCGGGGAGCGGCGATACACCACCTGGGACCCGCGGGCGCGGCGACAGGCCGGCGCGATGGAGTCGCCGCGATCGACGAAGACGCGATCAACCGACCCCCGTGCGCACACCACCCGGTCACGGCCGCTTCCGGTGAATATCGTCGCGGCGGTGCCTCCGGCGTCGATGATCAGGTCGTTGCCGGGGCCGCCGTAGATGACGTCGTTGCGGGGGCCGCCATGGATCAGGTCGTCGCCGCGGCCGCCGCGGATCGTCGCATTTCGGCGGAGCGCCCCCAGCTGGTCGGGGCCCCTCCCGCCCACGATCGTCTCGCCAGATCCCAGACCGATGATGAAGTTCGGGCGGTTCGGGACACCGAAGATGTTCTCACCGGGATCGGTTCCGACGATCGTGTTACCGCCCACCAGCGCGCCCGGATCCTTGGCCAGCAGCCGACTCGCCAGACCACCCGGGCCGGCAGCCGACGCCACGCCGGCTTCAGCGCCCACGGCAACCAAGGCAACCAGGAACAGCGCGACCGTCCCGCGCCCGATGCATACGCCCCGCATGGTCCCCTCCTGTCCTCGGCTCTTGGGCTGCGCGCACCGTACAACGAACGGCCGCGCTTCGGAGTTGGACGACGATCAGCAGCCCACCCTCGGAGCGCTGCTCCTCAACGGATCCGAGAGCCGTGCCGTCGCCGATCGCGTGCCTGCGGAGACCTCCCTATCGTCCCTTGCGACCGTCCCGTGAGCCTCAGCTGGAGCGTGGCCGGCGGCCGGCTTGCCGCACGCGCGCGCCGCATCCCCCGCCGCTCTACGCCGCGGCCTCGACCCCGTGAGGCAGGCCGGAGTTCTAATCAGGCGACTCGAACGAGTGCCCCGCGGAGGCGGGCGATCGCCTCGCTCTCCGCCGTGAAGAGGACATTCACGCGGCGCGCCAGGTCCGCGAGCAGCGAGTCCACCGCACCGGCTTCTAGCGGGAGCGCCGCGTCGAGCTCGGCCTGCAGCTCCCACAGGCGCTCGGCGGCCCGGCTCGACTCCTCCCAGCCCGCGTCGCCATCGCTTACCACGGGCTCGTAGACGCCGGCAAGCGCGTCTCGGAGCGCGGCGAAGGCGGGCACGTCGAGCGGCAGCGCGGCGTCCGCCGCGCCGTGCCACTGCGCGGCGATGACCCGCCAGTCCTCCGCCCGCTCGCGGAGAGGCGAGGCCTCGAGCACGACGGCGGCGTCGGCCAGGAAGTCGGCGTAGAGGCGGCGGAGGTGGCCGCCGAAGGTCCCGAGCGGCTCGATTCCCTCGAAGATGGACAGCAGCGCGCTCACCAGCCCTGGCCGCTGGGCGAACACGCGCGGCCAGGCCTTGTCGTTGTGCGTGTCCGTGAGCATCCGCGCCCACTTGCGCCAGGCGGGGAGGGAGAAGGAGTCCGAGCGCTGCGAGAGATGCTCGACCTGGTCGTGCAGGCCGGCGAGGACGGCGCGCCCAACGGTGCGCTCGTCGAGCGCGCCCGTCGGCTCCGGGACGATCAGCCGGTGCTTGTAAGAGGGCACGCGGGCGCGGGCCGCGGCGAGCCGGTCGCGGGCGATCGACAGCGGCGCGAGGGTGCGGTCGTCGACGAACACCCGGTCGCCCGCCAGCGCGTAGGTGACCACGGGATAGCCGCCGTGGCATTCAAGATACGCGGGAAGGTGCCACCACCCCGCGACCTGACGGTCGATCCAGGTCAGTGGGGGTGTGCCGGCGGCGAGCGCTTCCTCGAGATGGGCGGCGGCCGCGCGCGGTCCGGACGTCTCGTGCAGCCGGGCCGGGACGCCAAGGCGGTCAAGCACCCGCATCGCCCACCGGCCCGGGTATTGCCACTCCCGGCGGAATCCCAGGACGAGGTCCGCCGCGTCGTGCTTTTCGAACTCCCACAGGATGTAGCCCGCGCCGAGCCCGCCGCCGATCCCGAGGACCATCGCCTCCGACAGCTCCGCGCCGCCGTGGGCGAGGACGTGCGCGAGCGCGGCGGTGTCCGGGTGCACGCCGCCGCGCAGGACGTAGCCGCGGTCGTCTGCGGGCGAGGGCGCGTCCGTTCCCACCAAGTGGCGGCGCGCCGTGGTGTAGCGCTCGCCAGTGCGGGCCATGCGCTCTCGGATGCGGGCCTTGCGGTGCTTCTGGCTGGTCATCGGGTCGATCTCCTCGGGCGCCCCGGCGGCGGGCCCCACGCTCCGCGCACCGTAGGGCGCGAGAAATCGGCACCGACCACTGCCCTCCCGAGGACGCGGATCCCCTTTGCCTCCGCGCGCCGGGCCGCGTGGGGACCCGGTCAGGAGGTGCGGCGTGGGAGACGCCGTGGCGCAACGCTAACCGGCGCCGCGGATTCGCACAAGCGCCCGCGTCGACGAGCTCTTCGACGCGTGCGAGCGTCCACGATAGGGGCGCGATCCTGCCGCGTCAGCGCGGCTATGCGTCCCCTGCAGGTTTGTCGCCGGGCCCTGGGTCAGCTAGTGCTTCTCGCGGATGCTGTGGAGGGCTGGCGCAGTCCATGGTCGGCGCGACGGGCGGTCGCGGGGGAACGTCATAGCCTTTGTGGCGTGGTGTCTTTGGTTCCCGAGATCCGGTTCTTGTCGGTTGGGGGTCGCCGAGTCGCTTACGAGGTGGCCGGTGAGGGGCGGCTCTTGCTCTGCCCGGCGTGGTGGGTCAGCCATCTCGAGCTTGATCGGGGCGACCAGGCGTTCGTGCGGTTCTGGGAGGCGATCGGCGATGGGTACTGCCTGGTCCGCTACGACCGGCTGGGCGTTGGCGTGTCGGACCGTGAGCTACGGGACGAGGATTTGACCGTGGACGGGGAGGTCGAGGTCATCCGCGCGCTGTTGGATGAGCTTGGCGCGGAACGGGTGGGGTTGTTCGGCGGCTCCTCGAGCGGTTGTGCCGCGATCGCGTTCGCCGCTCGTTATCCCGAGCGCGTCGAGCGTCTGATGCTCTACGGCTCATACGCGGAAGGTCCCTCGATCTCGCCGCCGGCGGTGCGCGAGGCGGTCGTCGCGACCGTCCGCTCGCACTGGGGCATCGGATCGCGGCTGCTGGCGGACCTCTTCCTCGGCGAGGTCGGCAGCCAAGAGCAAGAACGGTTCGCGCGGTTTCAGCGGCTGGCCGCCAGCGCCGACGCGGCGGCCAGGCTGCTGGAGCAGGTGTATCGCAACGACGTTCGCGACCAGCTGCCGCTGGTGAAGGCCCCCACCATGGTCGTCCACCGCCGCGCGGATCGCGCGATCCCGTATCGGCTTGGTCGCGAGGTCGCCGCGGGGATCGCCGGCGCGACGCTGGTCCCGCTGCAGGGGAGCGCCCACTTCCCGTGGGCCGGGGATGCCGATGGCGTGGTCAGGGCGCTGCGCGTGGTGCTGACCGAGCAGAGCTCAGCCGAGCGTCCGGCCGAACAAGAGCCGGCGGCGGCATTGCTGTCGCGACGCGAGCGCGAGGTGCTCAAGCTCCTGGCGCACGGGCTCACCGACCGCGAGATCGCCCAGCAGCTGATCGTGAGTCCCCACACGGTGCACCGCCACGTGGCCAACATCCGTCACAAGCTCGGCCGCGGATCTCGGACGGCGGCGGTCGCCGAAGCGGCTCGCCTGGGACTGCTCTAAACAGGCGCTAGGGCGGCTGAGCCAGCGGCTCGGAGCCCCGTCGGATGCGTCGATCACCGGAACGGGCCATCCCGCGCCAATGACCGTTCCGGGCGATGCGCGGCCGAGCCCCGGCGCCGTACCGTCGCGGGCATGACAACCGACACCTTGCAACTGCGTCCCGTCGCCGACTCGCGCGCATGGGCACGCGTGTTCGCCGCGACGTATGAGCCGTTCCTGTGGCTCGGCGAGCGCGCTGGCATGCGCCGCCACCGCCACGGCCTCCTCACCCACGCGCGCGGACAGACCTTGGAGATAGGGAGCGGCACCGGCCTGAATCTCCTCCACTACCCGGATGACCTCGACAGTCTCGTGCTCGCAGAGCCCGACCCGTCCATGCGCAAACGGCTTGAGGACGCGGTCCGCCGCAGCGGGCGCAACGCGGAGGTGATCGACGCCCGCGCGCAGCGGCTGCCGTTCGGCGACCAGACGATCGACACGGTCGTCTCAACGCTCGTGCTGTGCACGGTCGACGCTCCCGACTTGGCGTTGCGCGAGGTCGAGCGCGTGCTGCGCCCCGACGGGCAGCTGCTGTTCATCGAGCATGTGCGCTCCGACTCGCCGCTGCTGGCCCGCTGGCAGGATCGCCTTGCCAGACCGTGGCAGCGCTTCGCCGAGGGGTGCCGGTGCAACCGCGCGACGCTCGAGCTGATGGATGCGCGCGGGTTCCGCCTCGACGTGCAACCCGCCACGTGGCGGGCGATGCCGCCGATCATCCGCCCGCTGGTCGTCGGTCGAGCCACCCCCGGCGCACGACCAGCCGTTCCAGACCTCAGCGAATAGCCAACACACCCGAAACCCAACCTAAAAAGGGCACCCCAATGCGATCCATTCTCAAGCGGCTCTCGGGCCGCCACACCACCGCCGTCGCCTACCTGGCCCGGGGGCGCTCGGTGCCGCGCGCGCCGACGCGGCCATCAACTGCACGCATGCCGGGCCCGAGCCCGCCGGCGGCGGCGGGACGGGCGGTCAGGACCTGCTGCCCACCGGCGGGGACACCGCGCTCAGCTTCACGCTGTCGGCCGCCCGCACCCAGCGCGTCCTTCGCCAGCACGGGATCCGCATGCGACTGAGCTCTCCCGATGAGGCCAGCACGGTCACGGTGACAGCCACCGCCGTCCTGCGGCGCGGCGCTCGCCCGACCCGGCTGCGTCTCAAGCCGCTGACAGCGACTGCTGCGGCGGGGACCGCGCGCGGCGTCCACCTGGCGCTCACCCGCAAGCAGCGCGGGGCGCTGGCCGCCGCCATGCGGCGCGGGCAGCAACCCGTGTTCAAGCTGACCGCCCGCGCACGCGACGCAGCAGCCAACACCGTCATCCGCGCGCTCCGCGTGAGGAGCGTGGGCTGAATCCTGGTGGGCCTTCTAGGCGAGCCCGTGACGATGGCGTCTTGAGGCGCGGCGACCCCGGGGAGCGCTCGTGCCGTAAGCGGCAGCGCGGCTACTCGCGCCGAGGAGGGGCCATGTCCGAGCTGCCGCTGGACCGCGCTGGTCGGCGTCGTTCAGCGGCGACGATATCGGGATTCCACGCCGGTCGCCCGCCGCAGGTTTATGCCGACCGTCTCGTGGGTACCCCGGGCCTCGTTGCCAGGGGAGGAAGCATGCTGAAGAGCGTCCTGTCGGTGCGCCTGTTCGCACCGGTCCTGTTGTCAGTCTGCGCCGCGCTGTGCGTGGCTGTACCGGCCTACGGGAAGCCGCCTGCCCCTGGCGCGCCAGGGGCGATCCACGTCTGGGCTCCCGCCGACAAGCACGGCTTCGGCACCGCCCACCAGCTCGACAGCAAGGCGTGGTTCACGCTCCGGCAGGGGTCGCTGAGCGAGGTCTATTACCCGGACCTAAGCACGCCGGGCTTCCGCGGGCTGCAGTTCGCGGTCAGCGATGGCAAGGGACTACTGGAGCGCGAGACAGTCGACGACGACCCGCGCCACATCGAGCCGCTGGCGGACGGCGTTACCTCGCGCGTCGAAGCGGTGCCCGGATCGTTGGAGTTTCGCCAGATCACCGAGGGCACAGGCTGGCGCCTGACGAAGACGTGGATCACCGACCCCTTGCGCGCGACGGTGCTCGCCCGGGTGCGCTTCGAGTCGCTGACAGGCAAGCCGCTGAGGCTGTACGTGCTCGCCGATCCGGCGCCGGGCAACGATGGCAACGACGACCGCGGGGTCAGCCCGGACGAGCTGCTGATCGGGTACGACGACGTCGCGGCCAGCGCTGTGGCGGCGATGCCCGCGTTCGAGAGGGCGACTAGCGGCTACCGCGGCACGGCCAGCGACCCTTGGGAGGATCTGCAGGATGACGGTCAGCTGAGCAACTACGACGCGACTCAGGCGGGCAACGTCGTGCAGGGCGCCCGCGCGGGGATCAACGGGCAGCGTGGCAACCAAACGATGACGCTGGCGATCGGCTTCGGCGGCGACGCCGCCGCCGCGCGCGCGACGGCGAGGAACTCGCTCGCGACCGGCTTCGCCGCCGCCGAGACGGCGTACAACGCGGACTGGCTTGCGTACCGCACCTCGCTGAAGGACGCGCCCGACAGCGTGGAGGGCAACGCGCACCTGGAGCGGCTCTACGACCAGTCAGTGCTGGTGCTGGCGGCGTCGGAGGATAAGACCTACCGCGGCGCGTCGATCGCGGCGCCGAGCATGGCGTGGATCTGGGGCACGCTGACGCTGGAGCCGGAGCGCCGCTTCTCGGGCCCGTACCACCTCGTCTGGCCGCGCGACCTGTACCACGTGGCGACCGCGCAGCAGGCGGCGGGCGACCACGCGGCGGCGGACCGGCTGCTGGACTACCTCTGGCGAGTGCAGAAGCCGGCGGGCGACTGGTGGCAGAACACGTTCGTCGACGGCCAGGAGAAGTGGACGACAGAGCAGCTCGACCAGGTGTCGCTGCCGATCGTCCTCGCCTGGTGGCTGGGCCGCACGGGCGCGACGGACTGGGCGCACGTCAAGCGTGCGGCGGACTACCTCGTTAACAACGAGGACCGGCCGCGGAGCAACCAGGAGCGCTGGGAGAACCAGGACGGCTACTCGCCGAACACGATCGCAACGGAGATCGCCGGCCTGATCTGCGCCGCCGACATCGCGCGCAAGAACGGCGCTGACGACAAGGCGGCCGAGTACGAGGCGCTCGCCGACGAGTGGCAGGAGAAGGTGGAGAGCTGGACCGCCACCACGAACGGCCCCTACTCGCCGAAGCCGTACTACGTGCGCGTCACGAAGGACGGCAACCCGGACGACGGCAGCACCTACAACCTCGGCGACAACTTCAACCGACCGGTCGACGAGCGCGAGATCGTCGACAACTCGTTCCTCGGCCTGGTGCTGTTCGGCGTCAAGACGTGGAACGACCAGACGATCCTCAACTCGCTCGAGGTGGGCGACGGCAACGAGACGACTCCGTACCCGCTGAGGGTCGACACGCCGAGCGGCCCGGTCTGGCACCGATTCACCTACGACGGCTACGGCGAGCAGCTCAACGGGAACGATTGGGACCTGTTCTTCGACGACCCGGCGCGGCAGACGCGCGGGCGCCTATGGCCGCTGCTCACCGGCGAGCGCGGCGAGTACGAGCTGATCGCCGGGCGCAGCGCCGACATGCACCTGAACACGATCGCCAACACCGCCAACGACGGGCTGATGCTGCCCGAGCAGGTATGGGACGACGTCCCGCCGCCGGGCGAGGTGTCCGGCAGGCAGACGCGCTCGTCCGCGCCGCTGGCGTGGACGCACGGCCAGTTCGTCCGCCTGGCGTGGTCGATCGACGCCGGCCTCCCGATCGAGCGGCCGGCAATCGTGGCCTGCCGCTACCAGCAGGAACTGTGCCCGCCAAATTGACCGATCTCCGGCGCGGCTCATGGAGCGCGCCAAGCTCTGCGGCCGATGAGTCGATCAGCGGCGAACGCGGCGCTAAGGCTCCAAACCCGGGCCGATGAGCGAGCGAGAGGGCAGGGCCATGCGCGATGGGAGCCGACCCGCTCGGAGCTGGCACGCGCACTAGGCCTTCGGGTGTGAAGTCAGCAACCGGCAGATGGCCAAGCGAGTCGCGGGCCATATCTGGGCGTCGGCGCCATTGGTAGCGCGGCGCCCGAGGCGCTCGCGGCACTGACGGGTCAGCACACGCAGGGCAAGCTCGCGATCGATGTTCGCTGAGAGCGATCGAGCTCGGGATCATCTCGCTCGGCGATCTGGCGGCCGACCCGGGCGGCCGGTCGCCGCGCTCGACCGGCTCGACGAGACGCTCGCCTATGCGCGCCCCGACGGACTCAGCGTCGCCTTGGACGCAACTGGGCACCGCTACAGCTGCGTCTCGCGCATTGCGACAGCGGCGTGAGCCGGGCTCCTAGAACGCGCGAACGGCAGAACCCTCGATCGCCTTGACGCGGAAGGGACGGCCAAGACGCTGCCCGCCGTTGCTTTCGTCCGATTCGACTGTGCCCGAGACGCACACTCATTGCGTAGAGCAGCAGAGGGGCCGCTGGAGCTCTCGCGGGTCCGATCCTTGCGCTAAGCGGCGAGCGCCTCAAGTGGGCCGCAGCGGATGTCGAAGCGCTCGCGCACGGTGTCCAGCGCGCGCTGGTGGTGCGGGCGGTCGCGCTTGTGGCGGGCGACGAAGGCGACCGTCGAGGCGAGCCGGTACGGCGCGGGGGAGAGGCGGTCGAAGTCCAGCCCGCACTGCCGGAACGCCCGGCCTGGCAGGGCGTCGCTCATCAGGCTGAGGTTGTACGTCCCCAGCGTCGCGAGGACGTAGGGCACGGCCGGCCGTGCCCGCTCGAGCAGACCGGAGAGGTCGAGCTCGTAGAGCGGCGTGTCGCCGAGCCTGCCGGCGAACATCATGTGGGCCATGAAATAGCCCATGAAGGAGGACAGCAGCATGGTCGCCGACCGTGTGCTGAGCGTGAGCACGTTCCCGCTCGGCGACGCGTACGGCTCGTACGGGCGCTCGCTCGGTCGGAAGAAGCCGGTGCAGTTCACAAGCCACGTCCCGGCCGGGACCGTGAGGGTCTCGCCGGAGCGCAGGACCAGCTCGGCGGCATCCCCGCAGTCATGGACGTCGACGAGGTACCCCGGCACGACGGCCGCCAGCCCGTTCGCGATCGTCCTCAGCTCCGCCCGCGAGAGCAGACCGTAGAGGTAGTTCTGCGCGTCGGGCATGAGGCTCAGGCCAACCGTCTCGCGCAGCCAGCGCCGAACCTCATCCTCGTTGGTGCCGTCGAAGCGGCGGGCCAACTCGGCGTTGATCATGTTCGGCGTCGCCCGCGGGCGCCAGCGGGCCCGGCCCCGGGGGAACAGCCGGTCCCGCGACGAGAAGAACGTCCCGGCGCCGGCCAGCATCCGCACCTCCCGTCCCGGCAGCTCCGTGACGAGCCGGTAGGCGGTATCCATCGCCGTCTTGCCGCCACCGATGATCCACACCGGCGCCGAGTCCGCTCGCAGCCCATCGAAGTGCTCGTCGAGCGAGGTCGGGGTGATCGACCGCACCCGCTCGCTCGTGACCCCGAGCGGGAGGTCCGGGCCGATCTCCACGCCGTAGCCCTTGATCAGCCGGGCCGTGTCGACGACGTGGGCGGCGCCGTCCTGGTCGCGCGCGCGCACGAGCACGCGCCCGTCCTGCTCCTCGTCGGACATGAACTCGCAGCCGTAGCGCTCCTCGACGTCGACGCGGCGGCGGACCACGTCGACAACCCGGGCGAAGTGGTCGACGACCTCGTCGCGCGCGGCCAGGTACGAGCGGGCGTGGCCACCCTGCCACGGGACGGCGCCCGCGGTGAAGAGCGGGTGCGGCTGATGCAGGCGCACGTAGGGATAGGTGTCGCGCCACATGCCGCCGGGCCCCGGCCGCTTCTCAATCAGTACGACGCGGTCGCTGCGATCCAGATAGCCGCTCGCCACCACGAGTGCATTGAGGGCCGAGATCCCGGCCCCGACGACGCACAGGTCCGCGCGCGAAGGGGTCACCGACCGAACCTACCCTGGAATGGACCCGCTTCGCCAACGACAGGCTGACCTTCGACGTCCTCGACGCGGGACCGCGGGACGGCGAGCCCGTCGTGCTGCTCCACGGCTCCCCGACCCCAAGAAGGGCAGGCCTGTTCGACCCGATCAAGTCTCCCGGATCGCGCCCGGGTCGCGCGACCACCAGGAGCCTCGAACACGCGGGAGGAGGAGAGTGTGGCGCGGCCGGACGCTGGTACATGTCGTCGAAGGTGTCGCTGAAACGACGTAGTGACCGGGTGGCTCCCCGCCAAGGGTTGCCCAGTCAGCGAACAGACGCCGGTAGGGCTCCCGCAACTCAGGGAACGCCGCCAGGAGTTCCTCATGCACCGTGCCGTACCCATCTTGGCCACCCAGACCGTACCCAGTGCCCGCCCTCCAGCTCTGCCGAGCGTTCAGAAGGTCGAAGACCTACTCGCCCCCCGCTGACTAGCGCAGCGCGTAGCTCGCTGCTGCGTTGACGCAACAGCAGCGGCGCGGCCGAAACGGATGACGCTCTCGCGACGGACGAGCCTCGGCGGTCTCGATGCGCTGTTTCGGACTGGGCGTGACGCTCGCTTGGCGGATCACGCGGCACGCGGTCGCGCTTGTCCATCGTCACGACCGCCCCCTTGAGCAGGATCCCGCGCCCGGGGAGGCGTGGCCGCCCCCGGCGCCATCGCGGGACGCCGAGCGCCCCGACGGTCAACCACGCGGCCAGGATCGACGTGACCCGCGCGCCTCCCATACTGCTGAGCTACGCTACGGCGCCGCGCCCTTGACCCTGAGCTCGCCCCAGTTCGCGAGCAAGTTAACCGCCGGAGGGGAGATGCCTGGAGGGGAGAAGGTTCGCTGTGTGGCGGTCGGGAGCGTGCCGTCCTGATTGAGGCTTGGCGGCATCGTGAACAGCTGGTTGCCCTGGCCCAGTACCGGCCTCTGGAAGACGACCTGCTGGCCGTCGGGCGACCAGGTCGCGGTCAGGTCCGCCACGGTGTTGTTCGTCAGTTGCACTGCGCCGGTGCCGTCCGCGTTGATTAGGCAGATCTCGAAGTCGGCGGCGCCGCCTCCGATCCTGCAGCTGTAGACGATCCTGCCGCCGCTTGGAGACCAGGCGGGTGCGCGCTCCTCGAAGGTGTTCCAGGTCAACGCCGTGCGGTCGCTGCCGTCGGTTTTCGTGACGTACAGCTCGGCCGAGTTCGACAGGGCACCCTGTCCGCTGGGGATGTCGTCGCCAACGTCGTGGGCGGTGTATACGAGCTTCCGCGCGGTGGGGGACCAGTCTGCGTCGTCGTCGATCTTGTCGGGTGTGTTCGTGACGTTGAGGGGCTGCTCGATGCCCGTGAGCAGATCGTCGAGATTGGCCACGAAGATGTCGCTATCGGTGGCCGCCGCGCCGGGGTCGGTCCGGCTCGGACAGCCGAGACCCGATGCCGAGGCGTGGAAGGCGATCTCCTTGCTGTCCGGCGACCAGGTCGCCGAGCTGCTCGCGCTCCTAACCAGCGTCTGCTCGCCGCCGGCTCCGTCCATCAGGAACAGATCCGAGACGAAGACCGAGGTCGGGCCGCAGGGTGAGAGGTAATCCGCACGGTTGCGGTTGCTGTCGAAGACAATCTTCCTTCCGTCGGGCGACAGCGCCCCGAAACCGTCGCCGTCCGTGTTCTGCGTCAGGCGCCGGACATTCGTGCCGTCCGGGTTCATCAGATACACCTCGAACCGGAGCATCGGCTGGTCCGCTACCAAGCCCAGGTTGTCGCGGTTGCTGGTGAACGCGATCGTCGACTCGCGGTGAAACTCGCCCGCGGACACCACGGGCGGCACTGCCACAGCTGCGGCGACGAGTACGCCGACGAGGGTTGCGAGCTGTGCGGTTGTTCTCATGATGGTTGTCCTCTATTGCGGCGGGATGAACGTGCACGGCCGGACCATCCCGATCACCGGGCTGGGCCCCTCGGGGTTGATCGGCGACGTGAACACCTGTTGGCCGGGGGTCCCGAGGTGGACGTGGGCGTGGAAGCCGTAGAAGCCCTGCAGGTCGCTCGTCTGGTCGCCCTGGATCGCGCAGGCCTGAGGGCCGAGCTCGACGAGCTCACCGGACGGGGTGGTGATGAAGTGCTGGTGCGGGTTGACCGGCGGTGGTACGTCGGCCCCGGCGGGACTTACGCCGACCGCGGCCAGCGCCACGACGGTGGCGAGCGATGGGACTGCGATACGCCTGCTGAGCATTGGCTCCTCCTTCAGAAGGTGACCGTGGTGTCGTTCGAGCAGATCTGCGTCCCGACCTCGCAGACCGTGTAGCGGTAGCTGCCCGACCCCTTGCCGCCCGGCGCATCCATGTATGTGCCCGCCGACACCGTCGCCACGCGGGCGCCGTTGCGGAACACGTCGTAGCTCACGCCGGCTGCGCGGTTCCAGGACAGCTCGACCTTCTGGACCCCCTTCGCTTTAAAGCCCCGCGCCGTCAGGCCGATGAGCGCGATCGCCTTCGAGGTCGCGCCGGCGGCGCTGTCCTCGTCGGTGACCGTCAGCCTCACGGTGTAGGTGCCGGTCTGGGCGTAGCTGTGCTGGACGGTCTCGCCGGTCCCGTTGCCGCTGTCGCCGAAGCTCCAGCGGTAGGCCTGGATGGTGCCGTCACTGTCGCTCGAGCCGCCGGCGTCGAAGCTGCAGCTCAGCGCGGTGCAGCTGAAGCTAAAGGCGGCGGTGGGAGCGGCGTTCGGCGGCGGGGGCGGCTCGATCGTCACGACTTTCGAGTCCCGCGTCCAGCCCCCGTCATCGTCGATCACCGTCAGCTCGACGACATAGCTGCCCGGCGCGGCGTAGGCGTGCTCGGCGGTCGCGCCCCCGGCCCTGGTTCCGTCGCCGAACGTCCACGAGTATTCCGTGATCGTGCCGTCGCTGTCGCTCGAGGCGCTTGCGTCAAAGCCGCAGCTCGACCCCGCGCAGCCGACGGTGAACCTCGCCGCGGGAGGCGCGTTGGCGGGTGGCTGCTCGCCGGTGCACTCCAGCGACTCGAACCGGTACCACTGACTGGTGGGAGCGTCCCACCAGTACTCGCAGGGACTGCCGATCCCCTGAGACGGCAAGTAGTAGTCGCCGTAGAACTCCCCATAGAAGACCGGCTTCGAGCCGTCCCAGTAGAAGTAGTCCATCCAGCTCGACGCTACGAAGTTCGCGTTGCACTGGGGTTCGCAGGTGGGATAGTGCGAGTCGCAGCGGTACTCCCACCAGCTGGAGCCGGTCGCCCAGGTGTTGGCGTGGGCGCTCTGGAGGTACCAGTCCCCGCAGACCGCCTCCGGCGTGACTGGGTCGGCGATCGCCTCCGCCGGTGGGGCGTCGGGACCGGCGGCGGGCAGCGACGGCAGCGGTGGCGGTGCCGGCCCCACGTCTGTCGGAATCGGCACCGTGATCTGTGCTTGCGCGGTCGGGACGCCGGCGGCGAGCGCCACTAGCGCGAGCGCGGCGATCGTGCCGCACGAGCGGCTATGGGCGAATCGCACCTTCATGCCTCGCCTCCTTGGCGGGTCTGGAGCGCGGCCAAGCTCGTCCAGCGTGCAGCACCCCGGCCCGGTCGCCGACCAGCAACTTCTCCGGCTCAGGTGGCGCCTGTCCTCGTAGCAATAGCGGCGCGGCAATGACTGGAGCGTCCAGCTCCACCGACCACTCGAGCGCGCCGGTCGCCCCGTCCAGCGCGTACAGCCTGCCGTCGCTCGAGGCGACGACCACCAGGCAGGGACCGGGCGGGATCGCGACCGGCGGTGCGACAACCGCGCCGCCGGTCCGGAACACCCAGCCGACGTCCGGGTCCCCGGGCGGCTGAGCGTAAGCGTTGCCGTCCGCCGAGCCGAAGAGGACGCGGCCGCCGCAATAGGCGGGGGATCCCTCGATCGCGCCGCCCGTGGCATGCCGGTCGTAGATGATGATCCCCGACACCGTCGCCGGCGAGAGGACGTTCTCGAAGCGGTCCCAGCCCGAGCGGGCAACGTCGAAATGGAACTGCGTCCAATCGGTCCGGACGACTAGCCGGGCGCTCGCCACCAGCCCGCTCGAACGACCCCGCGCGGAGACCTGGTGGTCGCCGGGCGTGGCCGTGGCCGGCACGGCGAGCTGGGTGGCCAGCTTCCCGCGCGGGTTGGCGGTCTCGGTCACGATCCGCTCGCCATCGAAGAACAGATCGACAACCTCGCGCGCCGGGAAGCCGCGGAGCTGGACGCGAACCTCGCTCGTCGGCGGACCCACCTCCGGGGTCAACGACAGGGTCGCGCCGAGCGCCGGCGGCGCCAACGGCAGTGTGAGCACGACGATCCCGAGCGCGACAAACCTGCTCTGGCTCCGGCGCGTCACTCCGCCAACCGCCTGTCCAAGGTGCGAGCCCGGCTCTCCGGCATGCCTCGATACGAGCGCATCGGCGCCGCCGCCGCAACGGGGACGTCCCCGTATCCACCCCCGTACTTAGCTCGAGATTGAAGTGTGCCCGGGTGGCTCTGGCGAAGCAGGCATGGCGGCGCATGAGCGCTCGACCGCGGCGATGAGCTCGAGCCAGCCGACGAACCGGACCTCGTCACCGTGGTCGGTCCACAGGCGGCCGCTGATCGGGCGTGACCTGCGGTCGACCTCGATTCGCACCGGACTCAAGTCGCGTCGTTTCGTCAGAACCTCAGCCTCGCTGACCGTCGCTCCGCTCGCGACGGGGGCGACCCCGTACCGATCCCTGTGATTCCCCGCCGGGTCCCGTTTGGGGGGAGCGGTTGTAACCACTCCCTGGAGGCCCCTAGACTCGCGAGTGGGCTCGAAAAACCGGTACGGGTAAAGGGGCGTTCGCCACGGACACCGTCGCCAGCGAAGGACTCATGGAGCGCGAGACCGAGCTCGCGCGCCTCGCGGCACTCCTCGCCGCCGCGGAGAGACTTGCTGGTGGCGCGGTGCTCGTCGAGGGACCTGCGGGTATCGGAAAGACGCGGCTGCTCGAGGCGGTCCGGACCTCGGCGGCCGAGCGCGGCTTTCGGGTCCTCACCGCGACGGGCAGCGATCTCGAGCAGGACTACCCCTACGGGCTCGTCCGCCAGCTCTTCGAGCCCGTCCTCCCTGCGGAGCCCGAATCGCTCGCTGGCATGGCGGAAATGGCGAGACCCGTGTTCGCCGCGCCACGGAGTGAGAACGAGTCCACGGCTTCCCACGATCGCTCCGAGGCTGTCATGTATGGCCTGTACCGGCTTGCCGCGAACCTCGCGAGCCGCGGCCCGGTGCTGCTTACGATTGACGACGCCCACTGGGCCGACAGCCACTCGCTCGTGTTCCTCAACTATCTCGGGCGGCGACTCGCCTCGTTGCGCATCGCGCTCACCGTGGCGAGCCGACGCAGGGGTGACAGCGGGGAGCTGCTCGGCCGACTCGCGGCAGTCGCCGAGCCGGTCCCGGTCGGTCCGCTCAGCGCCGGCGGGACCGCGGAGCTGGTGCGCGCGCTGGTCAGCGGGACCGCCTCCGACGAGCTATGCGACGTCTGCCACGCCGCCTCGGGCGGCAACCCGTTCCTGGTCCGCGAGCTGGCCGCCTCGCTGCGCGACGAGGATCTCGGGCCAGACGCCCTGGACCGCCTCGAGGGGCTGGTCCCCGACGCCGTGCGGCGACACGTGCTGGTACGGCTGTCGCGCACCGGCCACGACGCTGTGGAGCTCGCGCGCGCGGTCGCGGTACTCGGCCGCGGGGACCTGCGCGACGCGGCGAACTTGGCCGAGCTCGATGGGGCGGCGGCTGCGCGCGCCTTCGATGCGCTCGTGGAAGCGGACGTGCTGACGCCGGGCCTGCCCCTCCAGTTCATTCATCCGCTCATACGCGAGGCGGTGTACTTGGATGCGAGCACGCCCTTCCGTGAGCAAGCGCATGCCCGCGCCGCGCGCCTGCTCGCGACAGGCCAGCACTCGCCCGAGCGGGTAGCGGTCCAGCTGCTCGCCTGCGAGCCGGCCGCGTCGGAGTGGGCCGTCGGAGCGCTTCGCGCGGCGGCGAGCGAGGCTCTGGTCCGCGGAGCACCGCACGCTTCGGCCCGCTATCTCGCTCGGGCGCTCGCAGAGCCGCCGCCGGGCGACCTGCTTGGAACGGTGCTCCGCGAGCTCGGCGTGGCGGAGGTCAGAGCGGGGCTGCCTGAGGCACGCGGGCACCTCGCCAACGCGCTTGAACTGACACACGATCCCCTCGACCGCGCCTCGATCGCCCAGGAGCTCGCTGCGCTCTACAACTGGATCGGCCGTTTCGAGGAGGCGGCGGCTCTGCTCGACGCTGCGATCTCCGGGCTGGAGGAGCAGCATCAGGAGGTTCGGCTCAGCCTCGAGGCCGAGGCGGCGGTAGTCGCTGTCACCGTCCTCGACGCGCGCAGGCGGCTGGCGCCACGAATGCGCGCGCTGCGAGCCCAGGCGAGCCTGCTCGCCGACCAGCCGGCGGCCGCCCCGGTGCTTGCGCTACTCGCGACCGACCTCGCTGAGAGTGACGGCAGGGCCGACGAGGCGGTGGCGCTCGCAGAGCGGGCCTTCGTCGACGGGCGGTTGTTCGGGCGGTCGGGCCCGATGCTGGCGATCGGCGCGTCGGCGCTCATCAGCGCGGATCGGCTCGTGCAAGCGGATGTCATCCTGAGCGCTGCGATCAGGGAGGGCGAGTCGCGCGGCGCACTGCAGCAGCTGCGAGACGCCTACGCGACGCGTGCGCGAGCGCGGCTCCGCAGCGGCCGAACCGCGGAGGCGGAGAGCGACGCGCGCCACACCCTCGACCTGTCAACGCTCGAGGAGCCGCTCCGTCCCCACGGGCTGGGACAGCTGATCGATGCGCTGATCGAGCAGGGACGGCTCGAGGAGGCAGAGTCGCTCGTCGCCGCGGAGGAGCTGGCTCTTCACGACCCCGCCTCGATCCTGTACCAGCCGCTCCGCGCCAGCAAGGCACGCCTGCTCTGGACCCGCGGGCGACCGGCCGAAGCGTTGGAGCTGTTCGAGGAGCAAGGACGCTGGGCCGAGGCTTGGGGGTGCCGGAACGCCGGTTGGATCTCTTGGCGTGCGAACGCGGCGCTCCTCCACAGCGCGCTCGGACGGTCCGACCGCGCGCTCGAACTCGCGGAACAGGACCTCGAGGCCGCGCGCGCCTTCGGGGCGCCGCGTCCTCTGGCGATCGCGCTCCGCACCGTCGGCTTGATCGACGCCCAGCGCGGGCCCAGCCTGCTGTCCGACTCGGTTGACGTACTGGAACATGAGGAGCCGAGGCCACAGCTGGCCCGCAGCCTCGTCGAGCTGGGCGCCGCCCTGCGCCGGGCCGGTGAGCGACGCGCCGCCCGACCGCCGCTGCGACGCGCGCTCGACCTGGCGGACGACTGCGGGCTTGTGCTGCTGGCACAACATGCTCGCGACGAGCTCGCCGCCAGCGGGGCCCGGCTGCGACAATCGCACACAACCGGCGCCGCCGCGCTCACGCCGAGCGAACGGCGCGTGGCGAACCTCGCCGCCGAAGGTCTCGCCAATCGCGAAATAGCCCAGCAGCTCTTTCTGAGCCCAAAGACCGTGGAAATGCACCTCGGCCACACCTACCGCAAGCTCGGCATCCACTCACGGGCCGAGCTCGCCAGTGTCCTGGCGAACGCCGTCTAGCTCTTAGACAGAGCGACTGACCGACCTCGAGCGGCTCAAGCCCCGCTGAAAACGCCTCAACGCGGACGCCGACGGCGAGACGACTGCTTCGTAGCCGGAGCGGTTGCGTCGAGGTCGCCGTCGCGTGAACGGAGCGCGCCGCCTGTGATAACGGCGGATGCCGGCTGAGCCACAACTGGCGCCCGGGGCGATCGGACGCCCAACCCCCGCTGGACGCGACCCGTTGCGCGGCAGATACTGGCCGGGTATGTCGAACGCGAATTGGCCGGGTGTATCGGACGAGAACGTGGCGCTGATGCTGCGCGCGGTGGATGCAGTCAACCGGGCTGATGGCGACGCGTTCGTGGCTTGTTTTCACACGGATGTCGAATGGGAAGCGAGTGACGACCGGTTTCCGGGGTTTGGAGGGGTTTACCGCGGGAGGGCTGGCGTGCGACGGTGGTTGGAGGAGGCGCTCGATCCCTGGGAAAGCGTTCGGCTCGACCTCGAGGAGATCTTCGAAGCCGGCGATGATCAAGTCGTGGTCGGCGTGCTTATGACCACACGGGGCGAGGAGAGCGGCGTGGAGACGAAGCTGCGCCTGTGGCAG
>Ga0075430_100000775_pt1 | contig 24698 bp, 24 predicted proteins | sample RhiMetdeltSRZDD4_FD_75294 | JGI IMG/M metagenome (GOLD analysis project Ga0075430, IMG submission 75294) | Populus rhizosphere microbial communities from Tennessee, USA - Rhizosphere MetaG P. deltoides SRZDD4 | ecosystem: Host-associated > Plants > Roots > Rhizosphere > Soil | place: USA... | reverse complement strand
GGCGCTGGCGGCGGATCCGGTGAAGGTCGGTGTGATGGATCAGCAACTTGTGATTGAGAAGTCTAAAGCAGGGAAACGTGCCCTCGAGGAATTAAAGGCCTATTCCGCGACAAGGCAGAAGATCATCAACTCCGACGATCAGGAGCTTAAGGAGCTGGAGCAGACGATCCAGGATGCGAAACTGAGCGAGGCGGCCAAACAAGAAAAGCAGAACCAGTTTCAGGCGAAGCTCGAGGCGTATCAGCGCCGTCTGGCTGAATTTAATCGGGAGATCCAGCAGAAGCAGCGCGAATTGGTGACCGAATACTCCAAGAAGGTCCAGGATGCCGCGCAAGTGGTCGCGCAGCGGGAGGGCTACATCGCGGTGATCGACCGAGGCAATGAAGCCGCTATCAGGATTGTGATCTATCACCAGCCGGCCCTGGATGTGACCGAACACGTCGTGAAAGAATTCGATAAGCAGAATAAATAGGGTGGCGCAAGCTGTTAGCGCCCTGTGCTTGTCCAACGCGCATGCGAGAGGTCGAAGTTCTGTCCGGCGAGGTGCGTCTGGGAAAGCGCACGTCGCGGTGAATCCCTTGCGAAGCAACGCTGGGGCGGGTGCAAACAAGAGATGTGAGGGTCGGTGGGTGAGAAAAGTGCAGCAGTGAGGGATTCAAGCAGCTCGCGCCCCTAGAGAGAGGTAACGAGCACGCTTGCCATTTGGAGGTCCCGCGATGGCCGTAATGGAACAAGCCGAGATCCAGGCACTCTTACCTCACCGCTATCCCTTTTTGCTCGTCGATCGAGTCCTCGAACTCGAACCGGATCGCCGCATAGTTGGCATCAAGAACGTCACGGCGAATGAGCCGTTCTTCCAAGGGCATTTCCCGGGACGGCCGGTAATGCCCGGTGTCCTGATCGTGGAGGCGATGGCACAGGTCGGCGGACTCTTGGCCTTCAAATCGTTGGGGCGGGTGGCGAAGCCTCTCGTATATTTGACCGGCATTGACGGTGCAAAATTTCGCAAGCCGGTGGTGCCGGGCGATCGTCTTCGCATTGAAATCGATGTCATCAAAAAACGGTCTCCTTTCTGGAAGATGTTAGGCAAAGCTTTCGTTGAGTCGGAGATCGTCTGCGAAGCGGAAGTCACCGCCATGGTGTCGGAAGAAAAAAACGTCAGTGGCGGTGCATCTGCCCTGTGACCGGCGTTGAGAAACGTTGAGAGGAGTCGAGACCGGTCTCTGACGTGTCCTTCGTAGGAGGTACTGCGTGGAGATTCATCCACAAGCCATTGTCCATCCCAAGGCCACGCTTGCCGATGACGTCAGCATCGGACCGTTTTGCGTCGTCGGAGAACATGTCACGATTGGACAAGGAACGCGTCTGCTCTCGCATGTCAACATCGAGGGCTGGACCAAGATCGGTGCGCGTTGCGAACTTCACCCCTTCGTGTCGATGGGCGGGCCGCCTCAACATTTGGGATATCAAGGCGAGCCGACCCAGGTCGTGGTGGGGGATGACAACATCTTCCGCGAGTATGTAACCGTCAATCGAGCGACGGTGCCGGGCGGCGGAATCACGTCTATCGGCGACAAGAATTTTCTCATGGCCTATTGCCATGTGGCGCATGACTGTCGTTTGGGCAGCCACCTCATCATGGCGAACGCAGCCAGCCTGGCAGGGCACATCGCGATCAGCGATCATGCGATCATCGGCGGGCTGACCGGCGTTCATCAATATGTCCGAATCGGCGCCTACGCCATGGTGGGCGGCTGCTGCGCCGTAACCCAAGACGTTCCACCGTTCATGCGTGTCGCCGGAGGATATCCCGCCCGGATGTATGGGTTGAATTCCGTCGGATTACGTCGGCATGGGTTCTCGGCCGAGCGGATTGCGGTCCTCAAGCGCGCATATGACATCTTGTTCCGATCGGGGCACCGGATGGCCGAAGCGGCCAAACTTGCCAACCGGGAGTTCGGCGATCAGCCGGATGTGATGGCCGTACTGGCCTTCCTGGAAGGCACCAAGCGGGGGATCTGCCGTTCCGTCGGTAAAGACCAGGCAGACGAGGACTAGCCGGTGACGCAGGCGCCTCTAGTCGGCGGCGGTGAGCGGCTCGGTCTGATTGCCGGCAATGGCCGGTTTCCGATTATCTTCGCGGACAATGCGAGGAAGTTGGGGTACCAGGTTTCGGCTGTTGCCCACGAAGGAGAAACAGACCCCGAGCTGGCGAACCATGTCGATCGCATCCACTGGGTCAAGATCGGTCAACTCAATAAGCTCATTCATGCCTTTAAAGAAGACGGGGTGCATCATGCCGTCATGCTCGGCGGCATCAAGAAAACCCACGTGTTTACGACTGTGCGTCCAGATTTTCGCACCTTGGCGCTGGCCACTCGATTGGCTCTGTGGAAAGACGATGACATCTTGCGGGAGTTCGCCAAGGAGCTCGAAGGTGAAGGGATTACGATATGCGAATCGACCTTCGGCCTGGAAGGGATTCTTGCGGAAGAGGGGACGCTGACCAGCCGCAAACCCACCGAAAAAGAGTGGGAAGATATTCGCTATGGATGGGACGTCGCGCAAGAGATCGGCCGCCTCGACATTGGGCAGTGCGTCGTCGTCAAAGACCGCATGGTCGTCGCCGTGGAAGCCGTTGAAGGTACCGACGAAGCGATCAAACGCGGCGGGCTATTGGCCAAGAGCGGTGCCGTCGTCGTCAAACGTTGTAAACCGCAGCAAGATATGCGGTTTGACCTTCCGGCGGTCGGACCCCGGACCATCGATGTGATGGCATCAGTCAGCGCAGCCGTGTTGGCTGTGGAGGCCGGCCGCACCATCCTGCTGGATCGCGAAGTCACCTTGCAGAAGGCGCAATCAAGTCGGATAGTCGTCGTAGGGTTGGTCAATACAGATCAGAGCGGAGGGTCGGAGGCGCGGTGACACCGTTGAGAGCGGGTGTGATCGGAGTAGGACATCTCGGCCAGCATCACGCACGCCTTTATGCCTCACTTCCCGGGTCCCGCCTCGTGGCTGTGAACGACCATTCCATCGAACGGGCCCATACCATTGCGGACCGATACGGAGCCCGCGTCTGCAAATCCCTCGACGAACTCCTGCCTCTCGTCGATGTCGTCAGCGTCGCCGTACCGACTTCCTCCCATTACGCCGTCGCGACAGCGTGTCTGCTGGCGGGGAAGCATGTACTGGTGGAGAAGCCCATCGCTGTCACGATGCCAGAAGCCCGGGAACTCGTCCGGCTGGCGGAGGACAAACACTGCCGGCTGCAAGTCGGACACAGCGAGCGGTTCAATCCTGTCATGCAGGTGATGCGGCCGCATATCGGGCGCCCGGTCTTCATCGAATGTCACCGCTTGAGCAGCTTCAGTGAGCGCGGCACTGACGTCGACGTGATTCTGGATCTCATGATCCATGATTTGGACATGGTGCTCTCTTTCAATCCGGGACCGGTCGAAGACGTGCAGGCAGCCGGTGTACCGGTCCTCTCGTCGACGATCGACATTGCCAACGCTCGTATCCAGTTCAAGAGCGGTTGTGTGGCAAACCTTACGGCAAGCCGTGTATCGACGAATAAGATGCGACGGCTGCGGCTGTTCCAGCGGGACAACTACGTGTCGATCGATTTCCAAACCAGGCAGGGGATGATCTGCCGACGGGAAGCCGGCTCAGGTCTCAAGCCGACCATCGACTTCGAACAACTGCAAGGCAGCGAGGAAGAGCCGCTGAAGCTTCAACTGGAGTCGTTTCTCACTGCCGCAGGAACAGGCGCGAGGCCCACGGTTTCCGGCGAAGACGGGACGGCAGCGCTGGATTTGGCTCATCAGGTCTTGAAGGCGATTGACGTGTTTGTCCGGCGCAACCAAGAGGAAGGGTGAGCCGTGCCCAAGGCGGAATTCAGCTAAGTCATGCCGCGAATCCTGCTTGTGACCGGTGAAGCCTCGGGCGATCTGCATGGAGCCCATTTGGCCACGGCGATTGCCTCGCAAGACCCCACAGCTGAGGTCATCGGCATTGGAGGAGCTGCCATGAGAGCAGCCGGCGTAACCCTCATCCCCAATGTGCCTCAATTGGACGTCATGGGGCTGATTGGATTATCGGCTGTCCGCACATTGATTGGACGCTTGCGCGCCGTTCGACGCATTCTGAGGTCGGAGCCGTGGGATCTCGTGGTCTTCATCGATAATCCCGGACTTAATCTGCATTTTGCCCGTGTCGCCAAGGCTGCGGGCCGCCGGGTTCTGTACTATATCGCCCCGCAAGTGTGGGCCTGGCGTCCAGGCAGGATAAAATGGATCCGACGCCGGGTGGATCATGTGGTCGTCATCCTTCCCTTTGAAGCGCGTCTCTATGAACGTGCAGGTGTGCGGTGCACGTTTGTCGGCCACCCGTTGCTCGATTCGGTGGCCGCGCACTACGATAAGACCACACTGCGCCGGCGCTTTAAGCTGCCCGAGTCGGCTCACGTCGTCGGCCTCTTGCCGGGGAGCCGAGCGGCTGAGGTGACGATGCTGCTCCCTCTATTGCTGGAGACGGCCGCGCAGGCCGCCGTTCGGGAGCCGAAGACTCAATTTCTCCTGGCGCAGGCTGGGTCAATTGACGATAATTTGCTCAATCGCCTGCTTGAGGACAGTCCCGTTCGCGTGCAGATCGTCAAGGACCAGGCCAGCGAAGTGATGGCTGCGGCCGATTTGTTAATCGTTGCCTCAGGCACGGCGACGCTCCAAGCGGCCGTGATCGGAACACCCATGATCCTGGTGTATAAAACCACGCTCCCCACCTACTGGCTTGCCCGCCTGTTGATTCGGGTCAAGTGGATCGGCCTCGTCAATCTGGTTGCCGGGCGAACGATCGTGCCTGAGCTCATTCAGGACGAGGCCAATGCCGAACGGCTCGGCCGGGAAGTGGGTCACCTGCTGAGCGACCAGCAGGCGTATAATCGCATGAAAGACGGATTGCGCGAGGTGCGACAGGCGCTCGGGGGTCCCGGTGCGTCGCAACGCGCTGCTCAAGTGGTGTTGCAAGAATGTCGAGTCTAGACCGCTTCATCAGACTCGTTCGTTATCTCAAGCCGTATCGCTTGAGGCTGATTGCGGCATTTATCTGTTCCGCACTGGTTGCGGCGTTTTCAGGGGCCTATGCTTGGCTGGTCAAGCCGGTCCTCGACGAGATTTTCATCAACAAGAATGATGCGCTGCTGCTCGTCTTGCCCTTGGCACTCTTTGCGGTTGCCGTCCTGAAAAGCGCGTTCAGCTACGGCCAGAACTATCTGATGAATTATGTGGGCAACCAGGTTGTCACCGATATTCGCCAAGAGCTATTCGGCAGAATGATCCGGCTGCCGGTCAAGTATCACGATTCCAACACGTCCGGACGCCTGGTCTCGCGCGTCATCAACGATGTCACCTTAATGGCCAATGCCGTCGCTGGCGTGCTCAAAGACGTGTTCCAACAGGGGCTGACTTTTGTCGTCATGCTCGGCGTGATCTTCTATCAGAACTGGAAACTGGGCGGGATGTCCGTCATTGTGATCCCCCTCACCGTCGTGACCATGATGCGGATGGGAAAGCGACTCCGCTCGCTCGGAAAAAGCGGCCAAGAACAGATGGGCGATATGGCGTCTACACTCCAGGAAACGCTGGCCGGGATCCGCATGGTCAAGGCGTACGGCAGAGAAGCGGCCGAGGCGGAGCGTTTTAAGGAGAGTAACAAGGCGTTCTTCGGTACGACGATGAAGGCAATTCAGGTGTCTTCGCTGGGTTCCTCGCACATTGAGGTGATCGGTGTCGTCGGTGTGGCGGTGATCATCTGGTACGGCGGCTCCCTCGTCATCCACGGAGAGATGACGCCGGGAGCGTTTTTCTCTTTTTTGGCGGCAATGTTCATGGTTTTTACGCCGCTCCGCCGGCTCTCCGGTTCAAACAACACCATACAACAGGCGCTGGCGGCGGCCGAGCGGGTCTTCGGCGTCATCGATCTCGAAACGGAGGAGGGTACGGATCGAGGACAGCTGGTCATGCCGCCGATCGCCCGCTCAGTCGTCTATCAAGACGTGACGTTTCTGTATGAAGGTCAGGCAATTCCGGCATTGACCGATATTGATCTCGTCATTCAAGCCGGGGAGATGGTCGCCATTGTAGGAAGCAGCGGGAGCGGCAAAACAACCCTGGCCAATCTTCTTCCACGTTTTTACGATCCAACCGCAGGGAGGGTCCTGATCGACGGAATCGACATTCAATCCTTTACGCTGGCCTCCTTGCGGGCGCAGATCGGCATCGTGTCCCAGGAAGTGGTGTTGTTCGATGATACCGTACTCAACAACATTGCCTTTGGAAGACCCCATGCGACCGAGGCCGAGATTGTGCAGGCGGCGAAGCTGGCCTATGCCCATGATTTTGTCGAACGGCTGCCGCAGGGCTACCGGACGATGGTGGGGGAGAAAGGCGTCAAGCTGTCTGGCGGCGAGCGGCAGCGGCTGGCGATTGCCCGTGCCATTTTGCGAGATCCACCCTTACTCATCCTCGACGAAGCGACTTCGGCGCTTGATACCGAATCCGAACGGGTTGTGCAGCTCGCGTTAAGCAATCTGATGGAGCATCGCACGACACTGGTGATCGCTCATCGACTGTCCACTATCCAGCGTGCCGACCGGATTGTCGTCTTGGACCGCGGCGCCATCGTGGAGATAGGAACCCATGAGGATCTCTTGATCCGGGGCGGCCACTACAAACGGCTCCACGCGATGCAATTCCAAGACGTGCCGAATGAGTAAGGGGTTGCTTCAATCGATCGAGACCTGGATCAAGCTCTCGGTGGTACCACCGATAGGTGCTACGATCATTCGGACCCTGGCCAGGTCAATGCACATCGAGACACGGGGACAGGAGCATGTCGACGGACTTTATAGAACCGGGCAGCGTGTCATTATCGCGTTCTGGCATGCCCGGCAGCTCATGATGCCGCTGACCTACAGAGGGACGTTGGCGCACATTCTCATCAGCCAACACCAAGATGGGGAGATCATCGCGCGCATCGTGGAACGATTCGGGTTCAAGGCGGTGCGGGGGTCAAGCACCAGAGGAGGCGTAGAAGCGCTACGGGAACTCATTCGACTGGGACGGGCCGGAGTGGATCTCGTCGTGACGCCGGATGGACCCAGAGGTCCGGCACAAATCGCGAAAATGGGTGTGATTCAGCTTGCGCGGGCTTCGGGGCTGCCGATCGTCCCCCTAACCTTCGGCTGCTCAAAAAAAAACTGTTCGCCAGTTGGGATCGATTCATGGTGCCATACCCTTTGTCGCGCGGACTCTTTCTTTGGGGGCCGCCTATTTGGGTGCCGCGGGGCGGTGATGCAGCAGAGTTGGAACTCAAACGCGTGGAGTTGGAAGCGCTGTTGAATCAGTTGACTGCGCAAGCTGACGAGGCAGTAACCCGCAAGTCGTGAGAGTACTCGCGCCATGTGGAGTCTCTTATACAACGGACTGTTGATCATCACCGCCCCGGTGATCCTGGTGATCTTATTGGCCAAGCCGCGTTGTCGCCGGGGCTTATCACAGCGGTTCGGACTCACCGGCCCCCGGATCGTCCCGGATGGGAGACCGCTTGTCTGGCTCCATGCCGTGTCGCTTGGCGAGGTTGTTGCCATCACTCCGTTGGTCAAAGAACTCTACCGTCGGCACCCAACCCATCGCTTCGTGGTCTCCACTGCCACGGAGACCGGACGGGACGCGGTGGAACAGCGGCTCGCGGGTATTGCAGAGCATCTCTATGCCCCGATCGATTTTCCCTGGGCGGTTTCCCGTGCGATCGCGCGGTTGCGCCCGGTGCTGTATGTGTTCATTGAAACCGAGTTGTGGCCGAACTTACTGCGGCATTTGTCGATTCTGGGCGTGCCGACCATCATGGTCAATGGGCGTCTCTCCTCCGCCTCCTTTGCCCGTCTCCGGTGGCGCCCGGTGAAATCGTTCTACCGCAGCGTGCTCCGGTCGATGCGACTGTGCTTGATGCAGTCCGATCGCGATGCCGAGCGAATCATGTTCCTGGGCGCCGATCCCGCATCGGTTCGCCGGACGGGGAACATTAAGTTCGATCAGCCCTTGCCGATCGAGGCCGAATGCAAAGTCACGCGGGCGACGCTTGGAATCGAAGAGGACGCCCCTCTCTTGATCGGCGGCAGTACGCACCCAATTGAAGAGGAGCAGCTCGTTGAGGCCTTCGTCGCCGTGCTGTCGCGTCATCCGTCGACGCGTCTGTTGCTCGCGCCTCGTCACATCGAGCGAGCCGAGGCGGTGGAGACCATGGTTCGCGGCCGTGGGTTGGCCGTCTCAAGACGCAGCGTCATGGCTCCCGGGTCGGCCAACGCTGGAGTGAAACCACACGTGATCATTCTCGATTCGCGGGGCGAATTGGCTCTGATCTATCAAGAGGCCACGGTGGCCTTTGTGGGGGGCACGTTGGTTCCCATCGGGGGCCATAATCTTCTGGAGCCGGCATCATGGGCTAAACCCGTGCTCTTCGGCCCTTACACCGACCATTGCGTGGAGATCGCCGATCTCCTGACGCAGGCAGGAGGCGGGCGACGGGTGACGTCGGTCGGCGAACTGACTGAGGAGTGGTTGCGTCTCATCGAACAACGCGATGAGCGAGTCCGGATGGGACAAGCGGCCCAGTCGGTGGTCCGTCAAAATCAAGGAGCGCTGCAGGCAACCGTTGAGGCGATCGACGGTCAGCTGGCTTCGGTGGAAACTACTCGTTCTTCGGCACGGTCCCCACACTCCTTTCCGGTCATGGCTGGACGCTGACGAGACCTGTGCTCACTCCTGGACAGAAGCCGACGTGGTGGTTGGCTTGGGCGGCGTTCCCGTACCGTATGCTGGCTCGTCTTCGGGCCTTCGGGTATGAAACCGGGTGGTTGCGGCGGCACAAACTGCCTGTGCCGGTCGTCAGTGTCGGAAATCTTACGGTTGGGGGAACCGGAAAAACGCCGATGGTCATCGAGCTCACCGAGCGGCTGCGGCGTGATGGAAAGCGGGTCGCGGTGCTGAGTCGTGGCTATCGCCGAACCGCTCGGGCACCGATGCTCTTGGTGTCGGACGGTGTCAGACTGTTGGCCGGACCGAAGGAGGCCGGTGACGAGCCGTATCTCATTGCCTGCCGCTGTCCTCAGGCGGTCGTTGCGGTAGGAGTGGACCGGTACCGGCTTGGGCGGTGGGTACTGGACCAGTTCGCCGTCGATTGTTTTGTTCTGGACGACGGATTTCAACATATGGGGCTTCACCGCGATATGGATTTGCTCTTAATTGATGCCACCGATCCCTCCGGCTTGGATCAAGTCCTCCCGGCTGGCCGCTTGCGGGAGCCTCTCGAAGCGGCCGGTCGGGCAACTGGAATAATCGTGACGCGAGCGGAAAAACAGACCGAGGTGGAAGAGGTGCTCGGCCGGCTACGGTCTGCCGTCAAGCCCCTGCCCATGATTGCCCAGGTCGCGTTTCACCCGCAAGCCTTGCAGGCGGTCATGACAGGGGTTGAGCGATCGCTTGATTCATGTCAAGGAAAGTCTGCCGTGCTGGTAAGCGGTATTGGCCATGCGGATTCATTTCGTGCCACGGCCGAACGGCTTGGCCTCAAAGTTCTTGAGGAAGTGGTCAATGCTGATCATCACTGCTACACCGCGCATGAGGTCGCCCGCCTTCGTCAACGAGCAGCCGACCTCCATGCCGATCTCGTCCTCACGACTGAGAAAGATGCAGGCAAATTGCAGCCCTATCTGGCTAGAGACGATCACCAATGGTGGGCGGTAAGATTGATGGTTGTATGGATGGCAGGGGAAGCTGCGCTGCATCGCAGAATCATGGATGAGCTGTTCCGTCCTCGAGGGGGCCGCGGTGACTAAAAACCCGGTACAACGGATTCTGGTACGCGGTCCGAACTGGCTCGGCGACGCTGTGATGTGCGAGCCGGCGCTGCGCAGCCTCAAACGACTCTTTCCTCAAGCCTCGATCACGTTATTGGTCAAGCCATCGGTGGCCGGGCTCTTCGAACAGCATCCCTCCGTCGACCGTCTCATGCTGTATGAAGACACCAGACGTCACGCGGGGCTTTCTGGCAAATGGCGCCTGGCTGGTGAGTTGAGGCGCGGCGGGTTCGATCTGGCGGTGCTGTTTCAAAACGCTTTCGAAGCGGCGTTGCTGACCGCAGTAGCTGGCATCCCGAGGCGGTATGGCTATGCGACGGATGGGCGCACCGTGTTGTTATCGGAGCCAGTTGCGAAGCCTGCCCGACTCAAGGCGGTCCACCAGGTGGAGTACTACTGGGACATGTTAAAACCACTGGGCTTGACCGGTGAGCCGGTTTCTCCTGAATTGGTCGTCTCGCCGGACGAGGAAGATGCCGTGGCAGAACGCCTGAAACAGGGTGGCATTACGACGCAAGATGTTCTGATCGGTGTCAATCCCGGCTCGACATACGGCGGAGCGAAGCGGTGGTTCCCGGAACGGTTCGCCGATACGGCAGAACGCTTATGCCGACGACTCAATGAGTCCGGTCGGGGGGCGGCGGTTGTCTTGCTCGGGGCCAAAGGCGAAGAACCCTTGGGACGTGCCATCGCTTCACACCTGACCGCGCCCACGGCGGTCCTTTCCGGATCCACGACAATCCGCGAGCTCATGGCCGCGACCAAGCGGTGTGCCCTCCTCGTGACGAATGACACGGGGCCGATGCATATCGCAGCGGCGTTTGGCGTCCCCGTGGTGGCCATTTTTGGTCCGACCGACTGGCGCACGACGTCGCCCTTCGGCGTGACGCATGCACTCGTTCGTCATCCGGTCGAATGCGCTCCCTGCATGTTGCGTGAATGTCCGATCGATCATCGGTGCATGGCCGGCGTAACAGTGCAGGACGTCTATGCAGCAGCAAACAAACTGCTCATTCTACCGGAGTCAGTCGCCGAACAGGGACGTAGTTCACACGTCTTCCACCGGTCTACGCTACACGGAATCCTTGATGGGTATACAGTGTTCCTTGATCGCGACGGCACCTTGAACGAAGATCCCGGTTATCTCAAATCCGCGGCAGATGTGAAACTGCTTCCGGGAGTCGGCCCGGCCTTGGCACGTCTCAAATCGGCAGGAGCCCGGCTGGTGGTGGTCACGAATCAGTCCGGAATTGGCCGGGGATTCCTGACGCTCAAAGACCTCGAGGCGATTCACGCACGCCTGGAAGGACTGCTCGAGCAACACGAAGCCGCGCTCGATGCCATATACTTCTGCCCGCACCATCCAGACGATCGCTGCCGTTGTCGGAAACCGGCTCGAGGGATGGTCGATCGTGCCGCCTCCGAATTGCAACTGGACCTGACGCGGTCCTACCTCATCGGCGACCACGTCAGCGACATGCAACTGGCCAAGTCGGTTGGAGCCAAAGCGGTCCTGGTCACGACCGGCAAAGTGGACGCATCGGCCGTCGAGAGATTACGGGCTGCAGAGGCAGTACCTGATGCGGTTGCACCATCAATCGCTCAAGCAGCCGACTGGATTCTCGCAGATGCTGCGGCTCAGGCCGGTCAGCCGCCATCGATGTCGACGATTGACCGCTAGACCACTCAGATGAATATCATTTTAGTCAGGCCAGATGGCATCGGTGATGAGATTCTCTGCCTTCCTGTGGCTACGGCGTTACGGCGCATGATGCCTCAGGCGCGAATCATCTTCCTGTCCAGCGAGTACGCAGCCCCTGTCCTCCAGCACCATCCCGACCTCGATGAAATTCGCATTCTGTCAGGGGGAGAAACGCTGCGAGACCTGACCGCGCTCTTTCAGCGTGCCGTGGATGCGGCAATTTTCTTGAAGCCGTTTCGCCGTCTGATGTGGGCAGCGTGGCTCGCTCGCGTCCCCGTGCGAGTCGCCACCGGCTATCGCTGGTACAGTTTCCTGGCCAATCGCCGGATCTATGACCACCGAAAGGACTTTTCTAAACACGAGACCGAATACAACGTCAGAATGTTAAAAGGGATCGGCATCGATCCCGGTCTGCCCGCGCCGCCGAAGCTCGTCGTGACCGAGCAGGAGCGGCAGAACGCACGCCAGCGCTTGACAGCAGTGGACAGGCCGTGTGTGGTGCTGCATCCGGGCGGCTTCGCAGCGAGACGGTGGAGGGTCGAACAGTATTGGGATCTCGCAGAGGCCCTGCGTGGAGGCGGGTTCGGTGTCGTGTTGACGGGAAGCTCGACGGAGCGGGAGCACTTTTTCCGATCGGGGGCCGCGAGGGTTCCCCTGCCGGAGGGCATGGTCAGCCTGATGGGAGTTGCCTCACTGCGCGAGCTGATGGCCATTATCGCGGAAAGTCAAGCCGTGGTGTCAGGTGCGACCGGGCCAGCGCACATTGCCGCAGCCTGCGGAGTTCCCAACGTCAGCTTATTCGATCCGCGCCGCAATAACCTCCCAACCAGATGGCAACCGTTGGGAACGGGCTTCGTGCTACGCCCCGACGTGCCGACGTGCGAAAAATGCATCTACGAAGCCTGCCCCTACTGGGATTGCCTTGATCGGATCACGGTGGACAGCGTCGTCCAGCATGTCCAGAAGGTGACGACCCGTTCGTTCCCACTGAGTGTCGTGCATGTCTAGACTCTCCGTCTATGTCATCGCCTACAACGATGAGCCGAACATGCGCGCTTGCCTCGAATCGGTGGCCGGTTGGGCTACTGAACTGATTGTCGTCGATTCTCATAGCACCGATCGGACGGCGGCGATCGCCAAAGAGTTCACTGACCAGGTGTATCAGGTCGAGTTTACGGGTTTCGGCGCACTCCGTAATCAGGCGGTGGCCTACTGTTCCCACGAGTGGATTTTCAGTCTCGATACCGATGAACGGATGACTTCCGATTTGAAACGGGAAATTGAACAGGTGATCGAACAACCGAGCGCTCCCGATGCGTATTTTGTTCCGAGGAGGAATTACTTCCTGGGACGTTGGATCAGGCACTGCGGCTGGTATCCGGATTATCGACAGCCGCAACTCTTCAGGAAGCATCGCTTGCGTTACCGCGAGGAGCTCGTGCATGAAAGCTTTGACTGTGACGGAAAGGTCGGCCATCTCTCACAACCAGCGCTGCAATACCCCTTTCGGGACATTGACCATTACATCGCCAAGCAGGACCGGTATTCGGATCTCATGGCGCGGCGCATGGTCGAACAGGGGTGCCGATTCGCCGCACATCAGTTGGTGACGCATCCTCTGGCGGCCTTCGTCAAGATGTATGGTCTGCGTCGGGGCTTTCTCGACGGTATGCCGGGGTTGATTCTTTCCGGGCTCTATGGCTATTACACGTTCATGAAGTATGCAAAGTTCTGGGAGCTTAGCAAAGAAGGCGGCAGGTAGACGCCATGAAGATCAGTGGATTCACTTTTTGCCGCAATGCCGTGAAGTACGACTATCCGATCGTGGAATCAATCACATCGGCGCTGCCTCTGTGCGATGAGTTCGTTGTCAATGTCGGCCGGTGCGGAGATGGAACCTTGGAGCTCATTCAGTCGATTCGAGATCCAAAGATCAAGATCGTCGAGTCCGTCTGGGATGAATCGCTTCGAAAAGATGGCCTCATCTATTCGCAACAGACCAACATCGCACTTGCCCACTGTACGGGCGACTGGGCCTTCTACATCCAAGCCGATGAAGTGGTTCATGAAGACGACCTGCCGGTCCTTCGGCGATCGATGGAGCAGCATGCCGGGAACCCCAACGTGAAGGGGCTGCTGTTCCGGTACCTGCACTTCATCGCTGATTACTGGTCGACGAATCCCTGGTTTTATCACAAGGCCGTCCGGGTGATCCGGAACAACGGGGAGATTGAGTCGTGTGGCGATGCTGTCGGGTTTCATTTCAAGCCGACTCAGCAATATTTGCAAAGCGGTCCGAGCGAGTGGCTCGCCTATTCAGGCGCAAGGATGTTTCATTACGGCTGGGTGAAGGATCCGAAAACCATGCTCGAGAAAAAGCGGGAACAGGCGTCAGTGTATCATGGCGCGAATCTTCCTCCTGCCGCTGCCAAAGAGTTGACGGGGGACGCCTTCCGATTCGAGGACTACGGCATTTTGAAAGAGTTTCGCAGCAGCCATCCCGCCGTCATGAAAACGCGGATTTCCTCCACCCGTCGGTGGGGTCGCAGGCAAACCCGATGGCTGAACTGGCGGTTCTACCGCGAAGTGATCCGCAGAGGGTTCCGCGGGTAGGCCGATTCGACCGTCATGAAGCGATTGTCTTGGTGGAGAAGGCCATATTTCTCGCGTCGCGTGTTGGAGATCGGCCCGGGGCACAACCCCTTTGCCGGCGTCACGCATGTATTGGAAAGGAATGTGGCGGACGGACGGGAACGCGGCGGACATGCTTTGATCGTGCCGGCCGCTGCCCACCTCATTGTCGGGGAAGCAACGGTCCTTCCTTTTACCGCCGGATCATTCGACTTCGTCTACGCGTCGCACGTCCTGGAGCATGTGGAAGATCCGGAAGCGGCTTGTCGGGAAATGATGCGGGTGGCACCAGCCGGCTACATTGAGACCCCTTCTCCGTTCCTCGAGCAGGGGCTCGCACTTAAGGATGTGACGTCTCCGGACCATTGGTTTCACCGGTGGTTCGTGTTTGCCCTGTCGCCCGGCCGCCTCGTTTTTGAGCCCAAGTCGGTGGAGGACGTGAAACGATTCTGTTCCTGTTCTGACGGCCAGTTCCTCCGTGAATTTTATGAGTCGCTCGACTTCGCCCAAGCCCAACATTTCTTCCGACGGTCGTCGAAGACCACCGTGTTCCACTGGAAAGGGCCTTTTCAGGTGGAGGCGCGCGACCACATGGTTGATTGCCGGCAAGAGGGAAGGCCATGCCGCTTTGTTGGAATGAGGCGGGCGTTGATTGCCAATTGCAACGATCTGCTGCGCGCGGGTAGAGTTCGCCGTCTCCCACAGCATTTTCCCAAGTCCAGGGATGTCTTTCGCAAATATGGACAGTACTCTCTCTTTGTCCATTAACCTCGGCGCATTCCTCGCGCTGAACAACGTCTCGTACGCGATGCGACGCTGAAGCGGAGCAAGATAATGCGATTGTCCGATGTGATACGTCGTTGGAAGTTTCGTCTCAGGCGGAAGCTGCAACAAGGGTCTCAACGGCGCGTCTTGGACGTGGGATCCGGTCATCGTCCGCACGAGGATGCTACCCACTTGGTTGACCTCCTTCCCGAGGATAATTCAGAGCGCGGGAAACCGATCCAAGATCTTGGTCTTCCCCTCCTGGTGGCCACGGTTGAATCCCTGCCGTTCAAAGACAAGACGTTTGACTACGTCTATGCCTCCCATGTGTTGGAGCATACCCAGGACCCTGCCTCCGCGTGCAAGGAACTCATGCGCATTGCACGGGCCGGCTACATCGAAACGCCAAGTCCGTTTTATGAGCAGGGGTACAATTTCCCACATGCGGAACGCGGTTGGTCGTTCCACCGGTGGTTCGTCTATTTGAGCGAAGGCGACACACTGACATTCGAACCCAAGACGGCCAAGTCGATTGACGATTTTTGCCACTGCCGGCATGGACAATTCATCAGGCGAATATACGGTTCCATGAAGGATCTCAACCAGCTGCAGGGCGTGCTTCCCCGCGAATGTAGCTATACGGTGCTGCATTGGAAGGATGAGTTCAGATTCGCCATCAAGCTGGACGGGGCAGGTAGGCCATGTTGAGTGTGATCGTCGCCGTCCACAATCAGATCGGGCACAATCACCTGTTTCTCAAAGGCATCCGACAATACACGACCGGCGCCTATGAAGTGGTGGTCATTGACAATCATTCCACGGACGGTTCGGCTGAGTTTTTTGAATCGGAAGGATGCCGGGTCATACGAAACACCGGGAATCTGTGCTATCCCGAATCCATGAATCTTGGGACACGGAATTCAAGCGGCGCCTATGTGTGCCACATCAATAATGATCTGTACGTCGGACCGAATTGGAACGGACGGCTGATCGAGGCAATGGAGCGCTTCAATCTTGACGCCATCACGCCCTTAGGCTTGGAAATGATGCCGACGCCGGCGTTGACGGATTGGTTGCAGGCGCGCTGGGCAACGATCGGGCAGGGCCGTCTCTCATCCGGAAAGAGCGAGAGCCAACTCCATGCAAAGATTCGTGCAATGTACGGCGACTGGGAAGCGTTCTGCAGCCAGGTCTATCGGAGTTTCTCAGATGTCATCTTCGATGGGCTCAACGGCTCCTGCGTCATGCTTCGGCGTTCTACCCTCGAGAAAATCGGATTATTGGATGAACGAGTTCAGGCAGCGGATTGGGACTTGTACTACACACTTCGAAAACGTGAAGAGGAGCTTGGGGATGTCCGGCGCTGTAAGATTTTTGGAGGCTGCTACGTCCACCACTTCATCCGAGCGACGATCAAGGGAAGGCGAGAGCCGTTTGCCTGCACGCACCCGCGGCTGTCCATCCATGACAAATGGTCGAGACAAGAGCAGGAACGGCTGTGGTACAAGTCCAATTATTTTCAGCCGATTTCTGGCCGGCGTTCGTTTCGTGACCTTCTGCGTCGGCACGTCGGCAAGCCGCTCGAGAAATTGGCGAAGGAGTGCCAGCGGGCCGTGTCCTGGCGCTGGCTGTACGTGCAGCCTGAAAAGATCGTCGAATTGCACCGTCGCCAAATTCAGGCTCTGGGTACTGGAGCGTGCCAGAGGAGTGGGTCATCTTCGTGAGCGCAGCGCCTGCCCCGTCATTGGCTTGTATTCTGATCACGAAGAACGAAGCGGGGAATATTGAAGACTGCCTCGCATCGGTCGAGTGGGCCGGCGAGCGGATCGTGATAGATGCCGAGAGCAGCGACCGCACCGTCGAACTGGCTCGTGCCGCCGGCGCAAGGGTGATCGTGCGGCCATGGCCGGGTTTTGGCGCACAAAAAAACTACGGCATAGATCAGGCCGGAACCGAATGGATACTGATCTTGGATGCTGATGAGCGGGTGCCGCCGGCTTTGCGCGATGAAATCCTGGAACGGATCGGACGCGGAAAAGCAGGGGAGCCTGTGGCGTATGAAGTCCCGCGCAGGAATTTCTTTTACGGAGAATGGGTGCGCCATGCCGGAGTGTATCCCGATTACCAGATCCGCCTTTTTCGACGAAGGTACGCCAGGTATAACGACGTGCCCGTGCATGAGAACTTGATCGTCCAAGGGCCGATTGGCAAACTGGAGAGTCCGCTGGACCACTTCACCGAGCGCCGTATCCGGGACCATTTTCGAAAGTTTGGTCACTACACCACGCTGGCGGCACAGGAGAAAGCCAACAGGGTTCGCCATGTGAGAGCCTCGGACCTGCTCTTCCGGCCGCTTGTCGTTTTCATAAAAAGTTATGTGCTCAAGCGGGGCTATCTTGACGGCATACGCGGTCTAATCGTGTCCGTCTTTGCCGGCATGTACACCTTCGTCAAATATGCGAAGTTGTGGGACATGACCCGATCCTCAGTGGACGTTCGGGATTCCAGCTAGTGGCCCGCCCGATCCTGTATATCCATGGGGTCGCTGCAGTGGGCGGGGCCGAACGTGATCTTCTGGCCATGCTCCGGACACTCGACAGACCGGACTGGAAGCCCCATATCGCCTGTCCCTTTGAAGGACAGTTCTCGAATCTCATGGTTCAAGCCGGCGTCGTGCTTCATCCGATGAGTCTCCCGCCTTGGCGCAAATGGTTTTCGCCGTTCGTCCGGTGGGTGGCCGTCAAAAAGCTTCGGACCTTGCTTGCGCACATCAAGCCTGCGCTGATTCACGTGAATGATATCTGGTGGGTGCCTCAGACCCTCGAAGCGGTCCGCGGTCGTGCCGGTCTTCGAACACCGGTCGTGGCGCATGTCCGTCAAGAAATCGAGCCGGAAAAAGTCAGACGATACCGCCTCCACGAACTCGACGCCGTAATCGCGATCTCGCGGCACGTCGAACGGGCGTTGATCGCCGGCGGCGTCGACCAGCGGACCGTCCGGACGATTTATAGCGGGGTAGATTCGGTCACAAACGGCGCTGGAATGCTCGAGCGGACAACAGTTTACCGCTCAGTCGGGTTGCCTGACGAAGCCGTCTTGTTGGGAACGGTGGCGCATCTGTTTCCGCGGAAGGGGTATGACGTCATGCTCAAGGCATTGCCGAGTATCATACGCACTTTACCGGCGGTGCATTATGTCATCATTGGCACCGGCGACGGGGTCTATGAACAGAGATTGCGAGAGTTGTCCGCCGACCTTGGGATTTCAGATCACGTCCATTTTCTCGGATTTCAGCAGGATGTGAAGCCGTTTCTGAGAGCGTTGTCTTTATATGTCCATCCGGCACGCATGGAAGGCTTTGGCATTGCAGTCGTGGAAGCTCTCGCGGCGGGAAAGGCCGTGGTCGCAACGAATGTGGGCGGTCTTCCAGAGGTCGTCCAGGAGGGAGAGACCGGACTCTTGGTCGCCCCGGATGATCCTCAAGCATTGACTGCTGCGGTGCTCTCTCTCCTGCGTGATGACGGCCGGAGACGGGCCATGGGGGAGCGAGCGGTGGAATGGGTCCACGAGCGCTTCGATCTGCGCGCGTCCGTGACAGCGATGCAACAGGTTTATCAGGATGTGCTTTCAGCGCACCGGAATCGAACATGAGGATCGGTATCGATGCCAGTCCGCTCGCAGGCGATCGGGGAGGGGTGGGTTGGCATACCTACTACTTGCTGCGAGCCATGTTGGCCGCGCCTTCGGAGGCGCGCTTCGTGGGATATTTGAGACCGGGTAGCAGCCCACCATCCGAGACCTCCCTGTGGACTGGCGTTGATCGTCTTGAATGGGTGACGGTTTCGAAGTGGGCTATGACAGGGCGAGGAACAGCCGATCGGTTGGATTTGTATCATGGGACGAATTTTCGCATGCATACAGTGGGACGGTTTGGCGGCATCGTCACGATTCATGATCTGTGGCTCGAACGGTTCCCAGAGTATTCGTCAAAATTGCTCGGCCAGCGATTGTCGTCATACAAAACGAAGCGGATCGCACGGCGTGCGAGAAAAGTTGTCACCGTTTCCCAGTTTTCGGCGCGGGAATTGATGTCGGTGTACGGTCTGACTGCAGAGCACATCGCCGTCATCCCGAACGGCGTCTCCGAAGAATTTAGCCCGCGACATGACGCGGCGGAAATGAGCGTCTTGAAGGAGCGCATGGGGTTGAAAACTGATCGGTTTATCCTATTTGTCGGAGGCGCGGATCCACGAAAAAACCATCGAAAGGTCCTCGAGGCCGCTTCACTCATTCGAACACACCTGGATGGTCGAACGGTCCTTCTTGTCGGTTCACCCACGCATCCATTCGGGTCGTATGAACGGACGGCTGCTTCATACGGATTGGCTGCTCAGGTCCTATGTCCCGGGCGATTATCGAGAGAAGATTTGCGGTTGCTCTACTCCTATACCGATCTCTTTGTGTTTCCATCCCTGTATGAGGGGTTTGGCATGCCGGTGTTAGAGGCCATGGCGTGCGGTGCGCCCGTCATCACCTCCAACGACACTGCTCTGAGCGAGGTGGCCGGCGACGCAGCGGTGGTCATCGATCCGCATGATGCACGGGCATTGGCCGATTCCATGATCCAGGTATTGGAGAACGACAGCTTCCGCATCTCACTGAGAGAGAAGGGTTTTCTTCGAGTAAAGGACTACCGCTGGTCTCAGGTGGCCGCACGGACCTTGTCGTTATACTCGTCGCTCTGCCGGTAGAATTGGCCGCATGGCACCGCACAACATTTTAACCATCAAATTGCGGTATCTGGGTGATGTGCTGCTGGCGACGCCGACATGGCAGGCCCTGAAAGCGGCTTATCCGAGAGCCAGGTTGACCGTGATCGTCAATCGGGGGACGGAAGATATCCTATTGTCCAATCCTCATGTGGATGAAGTCCTTTCCCTGGAACGTGGTTCAATCGTTCAGCAGTACCGGTTCATTGCGAATGTCCGCCGCCGTCGCTTTGACACGGTCGTAGATTTGACGGATGGTGACCGGGCGGCCTTTCTCACGTGGATTAGCGGTGCACGCGTGCGCATCGGGTTTAATGCCGAGCACCGCTGGACCGGACGCTGTTACACGCGCGTCATCCCGAGCGATCCAGGCGCTCATCGAATCGAACGCGATTTGTCGGCTCTTGCACCGCTGGCTATTCCTGTGATGGACCGCATCCCGAAAATGTGGTTGACAGAGGAGGATGACGCAGCGGCAGACGATCTTCTTCGACGTTTCGGCGTGCAATCGGACAGGCCGTGGATAGTCATTCAACCTGGCGCTCGCTATTGGTTTAAAGCCTGGCCGCCAGAACGGTTTGCCGAGCTCGCCGACCGAGTGGTCGATCGCTTTGGATGTCAGGTGGTGGTGGCTGGCAGCCCACCAGAGGCGGCGCTGGCGCAGACGGTCGTGGCAGGGGCGAAGCACCGATTGATTTCCATCGCCGGTTTGTCACGTATCAGGGCGCTGGCAGCGCTGCTGAAACGGTCGGCGTTGTTCGTCGGTAACGACACGGGTGTCATGCACATTGCTGCAGCAGTGGGAACGCCAGTCGTGGGATTGTTCGGTCCGTCGAATCCTCTGGAATGGGGACCGCGGGGTGGCCTTGCTGAAGTGATTTACAAAGGGCTTGATTGCCGAGAGTGTTTTCATCCAACCTGCCGACGGGGAGAGCAAAACTGTATGAGGCTCATCACGGTGAGCGAAGTGATGTCGGCTGCAGAGCGACTACTGGCGCACCGGCTAGGTTCAGGGGCATAAGGCCTGCGGAGAGGTTATTGTGGGCGCGATTCTTGACATCGGTTGTGGAGCAAACAAACATGATGGAGCACTTGGGGTCGATTGCCGGAAGGTTCCCGGGGTTGCTGTCATCTGCGATTTTGAGCAGGGACTGCCTTTTCGAGAGGGGAGCGTAACAGTCGTATATCTACATCACATTGTTGAGCATATGCATGACTTGATTGGCTTTATGGTTGAACTCTACCGGGTGTGTGAGCCGGGCGCCAAGTTGTTTGTGCGGACGCCGTATTACGCTTCGCGGGAAGCTTTCGTCGATCCGACGCACGTCCGCTACATCACCGAGGCGACCTTCGAATATTTCGACTACCCCAATTACTACGGTCTCAATACGAATATTAAAATACGCTCCATTGACTATAAGATGCGGAAGTCATTGAGGTTCTTGCCACGTTACTTTCAAAAACGCTGTCGGCAATTTTTGTGGAACGCCTGCACAGAAATGGATCTCATGCTTGAAATCGTGAAGCCCTTAAGTCCACGGAGCGAGTAAGACACGCGATGCACAAGGTGACTGTCGTTATACCGGTCTACAACGGGAGCCGATATCTCCGCGAATCGATTAATTCGGTCTTGGCTCAAACATTCCAGGATTATGAAATTGTCTGCGTGGACGATGGCTCCACGGATGATTCGGTTTCCCTTCTTCAAGAATATGGGCAGCGGATTCGCGTGGTGCGTCAAGACAACTCGGGTCAGAGCGCAGCACGAAATGCCGGCGTGAAGCTGGCGCGCGGTGAATACATCGCATTCCTCGATCAGGACGATGTGTGGTATCCATCCAAAGTCCAGAATCAGGTGGCTGTGCTGGACGCGGAGCCCGATGTGGTGTTGGTCCATTGTAACTTTGACCGGATTGATGAGAGAGGCGAGATGCTTGAGCGAGGAGCGGGAATGATCGAACGAACGTCAGCGCTTGGTTCTTCGATGGGACAGCTGATCGGCGAAGCACTGATTTTTCCATCGGCAATGATGATTCGCAAAGAGGGTTATGAACGAATCGGGGGGTTTCATCACGCCCTCCAAGGATTCGAAGACTTCGATCTCATTGCCAGGCTGAAAGAACAAGGACGATTCGTCATGGTGGAAGAACGTGGCATGGCCTACAGAATGCACGGAAGCGGGTTCACCCGCACAGGAGGTATTCACGTCATACGTAGCCGGGAGACGTTTCTTCGCCGCATGCAAACACTGTATCGGGGAGATCGCAACAAGCAGGCCATCGTCAAAAACATGCTGGCAGATTGTTATTCGGACTGGGGGATCCATGACGTCCGAAGTGGACACACGCAGGAAGCACGGGCAAAACTTCTTCAATCGATATGGTGTAACCCCTTCAAATTTCGTACGTACACCCGATTAGTCCGCGCTATTCTCCCTTCGGGTCGCATCGTCTAGCCTCTCTTCCTTGACTAGGCAAACCAGTTTAGTTCATATTGTGAACGCTTCGCCGAATTACCTGCACATTCATGGATTTACAAGGCCAACGCGATCTCTTACTGCTGAGCGAACTCGATCGGAACGGGGGCGCGACGCAACGCACCCTTGCGAGCAAACTCGGGGTAGCCCTGGGTTTGACTAATCTCTACCTGAAGCGCTTAGCTCGCAAAGGCTACATTAAGATTACGACCATCCCGCGCAATCGCATCCGGTATTTGCTCACTTCCCAAGGATTCGCAGAAAAATCCCGCCTGACCTATCAGTATATGCAGTATTCGCTGTCTTACTACCGAGACATGCGTGGACGTCTCAACGACATGCTGTCAGCGTTGGAATGGACTCGTGGACAGCGTGTGGCGATCTGCGGCACAGGCGAGCTGGCTGAGTTGGCGTATCTGGCGCTCCGGGAGATGAATGTGAATTGTGTCGGGTTTGTGGACGGCAACACACGGGATAGCTTCTTATCGTGTCCCGTGTCTTCGCCGGATGGGATCGCCGGTTGGCAATTGGATCGAGTGCTCATTGCCGATTTCGACCATGCCGAGGCCTACGAAGAGCAATTGCTGCGGTCCGGCATCCCTCGCGAGAAATTGTTGAGGCTGGGCCTGCGTCACTAGTTCAATAGTTCCGGCAGGTTGCATAGACGCACCGTAAGTGAGAGGGCGAAGCTATGTCCGTTGAGCCAGAAACGAATCAGGCGAGCGGTTCCCCGAGTGCTTCCCGTTGGTACGCCCTGCGGACGCGATCACGGCATGAAAAAATGGTGCGCGATCAGCTGGTCCACCAAGGCATCGAGCATCTCTTGCCGACCGTCAAGCGGCTCAGTCAATGGAAGGATCGCAAGAAAGAAGTCGAAGTGCCGTTATTTGCCGGATACTGCTTCGTCCGATTCGGGTCGGACCAGAAACTGCCGATCCTGAAAACGGTCGGGGTGGTGGACATTGTGGGCAGTGGACAACGCCCCGAACCGATTCCCGATGAGGAGATCGCCGCCATCCGGACGTTGATGGCCAGCGTCCTTCCTTACGATGCACATCCCTACTTACAGGAAGGCATGCTCGTTGAAGTCATCAGGGGGCCGCTTCAAGGCATTCGAGGGATGCTGCTGCGCAAAGATAAGCGCCATCGATTGGTGATCGGTGTGCGGCTCATTCAACAGGCGGCCGCCGTCGAGATCGATACGGGCGATGTTGTCGCTGTTGGATAACGGGTTGTCTTGCCAAAAGCTTCTTCCGATCACCAAACCTGATCCATCCTCTCTGGGGGTAAGGATAAAACATTATGGTTAGGTTTGCGATTATTGCGGGCGCCCGCCCGAACTTTGTGAAGGTTGCTCCGTTGATGGAGGCCTTAAAAAAGGCAAAGGATGTTCAATCTATTCTCGTGCATACAGGACAGCACTATGACCACCTCATGTCTGCAGCGTTCTTCCAAGACTTAGAAATGCCGTCCCCGGATATCTATTTAAAGGTCGGTTCGGGGACCCATGCTGAGCAGACAGCCAAGATCCTGTTGGCCTTCGAAGGCTATCTCATGAGCAATACCGTTGATTGCGTGATCGTCGTGGGAGATGTGAATTCGACTCTGGCCTGTGCCCTTGCTTCGTCAAAGTGCCAGATTCCGGTAGCTCATGTGGAGGCGGGACTAAGAAGTTTCGATAGAACCATGCCCGAAGAAGTGAATCGAGTCGTGACCGATGCGTTGTCGGATTACCTGTTTACTCCTTCTAAAGACGGTGACGAAAACCTCAGACGCGAAGGAGTCCCAGATGATCGGGTGTTTCAGGTAGGCAATATCATGATCGATACGCTCCGTCGATATGAACAGGCAGCCCGAGCACGCCTAATCGCGGCTCGACACGGCCTCAAGGCAAAAGAATACACACTGTGTACGTTGCATCGCCCAAGTAATGTGGACAATGAGGAAACCTTGAGAAGCATCGTTGCAGTCATTCGACGATTAGCACAAAACCAACCGGTAGTGTTTCCTGTTCATCCCCGCACTCGCGCCAGAATGAGTGCGTTTGGATTAGCGAATGAAATACAAGACAAGCGCGTGCTTTTACTCGATCCTTTGGGGTACCTCGATTTTCTCAGCCTGCTAGCCGATGCAGGATTGGTCCTCACAGATTCGGGAGGCATCCAGGAAGAAACAACCGTCTTAGGGATCCCGTGCCTGACACTGCGCGACAACACCGAGCGCCCTGTCACCGTGACGGTTGGAACCAATCGCGTCGTAGGTACTGATGCAAAACGGATTGTGGAGGCGGCGAATAGCGCTTGGGCAGGTGACTGGGCGAAAGGCGGTATCCCAGACGGGTGGGACGGTCGTACTGCTGAGAGAATAGTGAAGATATTAGTCCGGAAAAAGCCGAGCCTAGCAGGGCGCAAGCACTCTTCGGTCCGTGAACTGAAGATGCCA
>Ga0075430_100000773_pt1 | contig 24700 bp, 17 predicted proteins | sample RhiMetdeltSRZDD4_FD_75294 | JGI IMG/M metagenome (GOLD analysis project Ga0075430, IMG submission 75294) | Populus rhizosphere microbial communities from Tennessee, USA - Rhizosphere MetaG P. deltoides SRZDD4 | ecosystem: Host-associated > Plants > Roots > Rhizosphere > Soil | place: USA... | reverse complement strand
CATTACCTATCTTTGGTTCACACACTCGTATAATCACAGCGGTTCCGAGCAACTGCGATGTCATTGACTCCCGGTACGCGCGTCGGCCCGTATGAGATCACTGCCCTCATTGGCGAGGGCGGCATGGGCAAGGTCTGGCGAGCGCACCACACGGCGCTTAACCGGGACGACGCCCTGAAGGTGCTGCCGGATGCATTTGCGTCAGACCCTGACCGCCTCGCGCGATTCCGGCGAGAGGCACAAGTCCTCGCCTCGCTCAATCATCCCAACATCGCCCATGTCTATGGCCTGGAGCAGGCAGACGGAATCCAGGCACTTGTCATGGAACTGGTCGAAGGACGGACGCTCGGGGACCGAATCGCGGAAGGGCCAATCCCGAACGATGATGCGCTCCCCATCGCGAGGCAGATCGCCGAGGCGCTCGAGGCCGCTCACGAACAGGGCATCATCCATCGTGATTTGAAGCCCGCGAACATCAAGGTGCGGCCTGACGGTACGGTGAAGGTGCTCGACTTCGGGCTCGCCAAGGCGATGGAGCCCGCAGGCGCAATGGCGGCGAACAACTCGATATCACCCACCATCACCTCGCCCGCGATGATGACCGGCGTGGGCATGATCCTCGGCACGGCGGCGTACATGTCTCCGGAGCAGGCACGCGGCAAGCCCGTTGACAAGCGTGCCGACATCTGGGCGTTCGGCTGCGTCCTGTACGAAATGCTGACGGGACGGGTTGCCTTCGGAGAAGACACCATCTCGGACACGATCGCCGCCATTCTGGGACGTGAGCCGGAGTGGAGCTCGCTAAAGACGCCGGCCAGCCTGCGTCGTGTGCTGCAACGGTGTCTGGACAAAGATCCCAGGCGCCGTTTCCACGACATCGCGGACGTGCGGCTCGACATCGAAGATGTCATGAGTGGCGCTGCTGGCATCGCCGCGGATGCGACGACCGTCAACGCGCGGCGACAGCCGGTCCGTGTGCTGGGGTCTGTTGCGGCGGTTGTGGCGCTGGTCGCCGTCGGCGCGCTGACGTGGAGCCTTTTGAAGGCTGGGGCAACAACCGCACCGCCGCGTATCTCGCGCATGACGATTGCCTCGTCAGGAACGGCGGCGCTCGGCATCGCCGACGACCGCAGCCTCGCGATGACGCCCGACGGCACGCGAGTGGTCTACGTCGGTGTCAACAATCAGCTCTTGGTTCGCGCGCTCGATCGGCTGGCCTCGACCGCGATCTACACGGGTACCACGCCTCTGAATTGGGTCTTCGTGTCGCCCGATGGCCGATGGGTCGGATTCGCGGAGGGCCGATTGCTCAGGAAAGTGGCCATCACGGGTGGGCCGGCTGAGACGATCGCGCAGGCCAGTCTGAGGATCGGGGGGACCTGGGCGCCGGATGATTCGATCATTTTTGCGGCGCCGGATGAAGCCACTGGCCTGCGGCGCGTGTCGGCCAACGCTGGCACTGTCGAAGTGTTGACGCGGCCCGCGCAGACGCGCGGGGAGCGCTATCACCTCTGGCCGGAGATGCTGCCGGGCGGTCGGGCGGTCCTCTTTACCATCACTGCCAAGACCGGCGGGCTCGCGGCCGATCAAGTGGCCGTCCTCGACCTTGGGACCCAGGAGTACAAGGTCTTGGTGCGGGGCGGCAGCCACGCGCACTACGTCCCGAGCGGGCACCTGGTGTACACGGCCGAAGGCACACTGCGCGCGGTCTCCTTCGACCTCGCCCGGCTGGAGGCCGGTACGATGCCGGTGACGGTACTGCCGCGGCTGTTGACAAAGCGGCAGGGCGCGGGCGATTTCGACGTGGCCGCCGACGGCACCCTCGCCTACGTGGACGCGCCCGACGCAGCCGCGTCAGCGGCTCGCACGCTGGTGTGGGTGGATCGCCAGGGCGGGGAGGAGTCGCTGGGTGTGCCCCCGCACCCATACATCCAGCCGCGCGTGTCGCCGGACGGGGCGCGACTGGCGGTCGCCATCGAGGACCAGGAGTTCGACATCTGGTTGTGGGATCTCACACGCCGAACGCTCGACCGTCTGACGTCCGATCCCGCGAATGACTTTGCTCCGGTGTGGATAGACCGCCGTCATCTGGCCTACTTCTCGGGGCGTGAGGGTGGGGCGGTGTTCTGGCAACCCGTGGACGAGGCTGGTGGGGCTGAGATGCTCAGCGCGGGCGGCCCTCCGTCCGGGGTCACGCCAGATGGCGGACAGGTGCTCTTCGGCCCTCTCGGGAATCCGGACATCTTGATGATGGCGCTTGACGGCACGCGCCGCGTGCAAGCGCTGCTGAAGAATCCGCCCGTCGAGCGCAACGGCGTCGTTTCACCCGATGGGCGGTGGCTGGCGTATGAGGAATTGGATCGCGACGGGCAATTCGAGGTCTACGTCCGGCCGTTTCCCAACGTCAGCGCGGGGCAATGGCCGATCTCGACGGCCGGCGGCACGCAGCCTATCTGGGCGCGCAGCAGCCAGGAACTCTTTTATGTGGCGCCAGACGGCGGGCTCGTGGCGGTGCGTGCCGAGCCTCGCGGCCCCAAGTGGAGCTCGGGCAGCGCGGCGAAGGTCGTCGAGGGGCCGTCGTACATGACCAGGAGTCTCCGTGATAAGCCGACCTATGACGTGTCCACCGACGGCAAGAGATTCTTGATGGTCAAACAGCCCGCCGGCCAGGCCGCGCCGCAGATCGTCGTCGTCCAGAACTGGCAAGAAGAGTTGAAGCGCCTCGTGCCGACCAAGTAGGCGAGGCGACTCTGCTCACCAGCCAGCAAAATGGCAGATAGAAGTCGTGTAGTCGGCTAATGGCGATCGAACCGCTTGGGACATTGCCCGTTCGTATCCGCTACGAAACAATTCGAGCGCGCATCGCACAGACGTCGCACATCGTTCCGTAAGGGGGCGCCGCCACGAACCCTACCGTCAGATCGCTTACAGCAAGAAGATGCCCGTCCTTGCGCATTCGAAATGGTGCCGGGGGCGGGGGTCGAACCCGCACGATCCTTTCGGATCCCAGGATTTTAAGTCCTGTGCGTCTGCCAATTTCGCCACCCCGGCGTGGTGGAATCGCTTAGATTTTACGCAGATTGCTTGCGTAGCCCTATTCGCAATTCAGAATGTTAACCACTGGACCAAATGCCTGATGATTGCGTCGATGGCCCTCGGGTTGCTGACCTGGGTTGGCACAACCGCTTTATGCTGATCCACCTGGTTAGGAACAAGCCCGGCTTCCTCTTCAACCCTTCCGACTTTGACAAGGACGTTCCGCCGAGGGGATTCTTCGATTCAACCCGCCTGGGTGGAGCAAGGGCGGCTGACATGACCAATGGCTGTTAGGGCTGAAGTGATGGTCAGCCTATTTTTTTCGAATTCTTCGAGGTAACTGGTTTACCGAAGACAATTCGCGTGGCCGGTCCGTCCTGACCTCTCGGCACCATCCACCAGCAGTCGCAGACTCGACACCGAAAGTACTCGACCTTGTCGGAGTGCAACCGACCGTCGAGGTCGACAGTGTCAGCGGCGTGACATTGCGGACAGTGCGTTCGAGCGGAGCCGACCGGATTCTCGAACGGGAGCGTGTGAACCGCACTCGTCTTTAGGGTGGTCCAAACGCGGAAGCAATCAGGGCACCGCCAATACTGCATGAAACGCGACAGCACAAGGTATGACGGCACTCCGGGGGCTCCACATTTCGCGCACGATGGAGCGGGTGTCTCATCAGACATGAGTCAACGCGGACGCGCGGCTTATAGCACGAATGAAACCATCTAGAAAACCGACTTCTACAGCAAGGCACGAATCAGGATCCTCCCGCGGTGAGTAAAGGTCGACACCGTTCATTTGTGCCTGCCGCTACGTTTCTATCCATACCGGAGCAGTGATGGCAAAGGTACACATGGACGCCTACAGCCAAAGGCACGTGTCTCAACGAATCGTGGAGCGTATCAAGGATGTGAATCATCAGAAGAAGATCGTCGAACTGATCAAACGGTTGCTGACGATGGACGCGCCGGCCGAAGCGATCGGCGAGTATCAGTGGCACATCAACCTACCGAGCATCGGGCGCGTCGTGATGCGAGGTCATTCCGTCCGGACCGTGCTCTCATTCGATGAAAACTATCCCGGTAGCACCGAGTACAAAATCAGCAACCGGACGTTAATCAGGGCATGACTCCGGGGATTTGCACGGGAAGACGACAAAGCTCGTTTTCGTCGTCTGCCCATCGAGCGCTCCTGTGCTATCGCTCCTTCCGGCGTGATGTGGGTCAAAGCCTTCCATCTCGTGAAGTTACCGTAGCATCAAACGATCGGCCGCGAGCGCCGCAACCACGCGCTCGTCTGAGCTCATCCTCCTTGACAACCTCAGCTTTGTCGTACGACTATGTCCGCTCCAATTCCCTGCGGACCCGACACAAGTGTTTCTCGTCCCCTCGTGGCGTTGTCGATCAGGCCGCTGAGTGGAGGCAGAATGAGAATGCAAAGTGCTGTACTGCTCGCGCTGAGCCTTGCGGGTGGAGCGATCGTTTCAACGGCAATTCCGGCGTCAGCGCAACAGGCGACTCCCGAGTCGGCGCAACCAGCGACTCCCGAGCCGGCGCAAGAGGCGATCACCACGTCGACGCAGCAGTCGGCGGTGCCGACAGTGATTCCGGTAAGCGGAGAGTTCAGGACGTCTGCCGGCGAGCCGCGAAGCGGCGCCGTCGCGCTGATCATCTCCCTCTACGACAACCAGGATGACACCGCTCCGCGCTGGTTGGAAGTCGAGCCGGCTACTCTCGACGCCGCCGGCCGCTACAACGTGCAGTTCGGCGCCAGCCGGCTGGGTGGCCTTCCTCCGGAATTGTTCACCGGCGCTGGCGGCACTCGCTGGCTGGGCGTTGCCATACAGGGTGAGCTGGAGCAGCCGCGCGTGCCGCTGATTAGTGTGCCGTATGCAGCACGGGCTGTCAGCGCGGACACGCTGGCCGGCAAGGCGGTCACGGAGTTCGTTCAGACGTCCACGCTACGCGACGATCTCCGCGCCGCGCTCCAAGAAGGAGATGGCACGCCGCGTGCGGTGGCAGGTGGTCTCAACTTTCTGCAGAAGGGCGACGGCGCGGCGGGCACAGTTGATTCTGCCGTTTTCGAGACGAGTGCGTTTGTTGGCATCAACACCACCACTCCGGGAGACAGGCTGCACGTCGTCGGCGGCGGGATCCGGTCGACCGATAACGGTACGACGACATTTGTCCGGTCACATCCGTCGATCAACGGCAGCGAAGTCGGAACGCTCTCCGCTTCACCATTCTGGTTTATCACGAGCGGGTTTGAACGGATGCGAATTGATGCGGCCGGCAACGTTGGCATCGGAACGAACAACCCGGTCAATGGCAAGCTCGAAGTCGTTCAGACCGCAGCGGGTCAAAAGGGCCTCTACATCGGCCTGCCTGTCAATGCCGCCAACACCGCACCGGCGATTCGCGTGCAGGGATACTCTCCTTCGGTCGAACTGCTCGACAAGGACAACCAACAGAACTGGTACTTCGGCGTCGATGACAACGACTTGAACAAGTTCAAAATCGGACGCGGGTACGGACCAAACCAGGGCTTGTACGCCGTTGCCATCGATAGCGGTGACAATGTGACATTCCGCGCGAATGTCACGACCTTAGGGAACATCGCGGCGAAGTACCAGGACGTCGCAGAGTGGGTCGACGGCGCAGAGCCACTCGAGGCGGGCTCGCTGGTCGTCATCGATTCAACGGCAACCAATCGCGTGAAAGCCTCACGCACGGCGTACGACAGAGCGGTTGCCGGAGCGGTCTCCGCTCAACCTGGCGTTGTTCTTGGCGAAAGCGGTCCCGGCAAGGTCCTGGTGGCGCAGAGCGGACGCGTTCGTATCAAGGTGGACGCATCTTACGGCGCAGTGAAACCCGGCGATCTCCTGGTGAGCAGTCGGACGAAGGGTCACGCGATGCGGGCGCCGGCGGGAAAGGTCCGTCCGGGCACTCTAATCGGTAAAGCACTGGAGGCACTCCCCTCGGGGCGCGGAGAAATCCTGGCGTTGTTGACCCTGCAATAAACAAAGGATCTACGTTGCTATCGCTACGACCTTTAGCGGCGCTGCTGATCGTACTCCTGACATCTTCGGTCTACGCGCAGGACCTGCCCGAGACGGCGCGTCGTCAGATCGCCGCGTCTCAGGCCGAAAAGGCCTCGCGCACCGAGGCGCAGCGCAAGATCGCGTCGGCCTTGTTGCGCGAAACGCGTGCGCGTCAAGGGCAGCAGCGACCCGAAGAGGCGTCGCAGCGCGCCGCCGACCTGGACGTCGATACCAACAACCTCGTGCTCGTGGACATCGTCAGTAATGACACCGCTGCGTCGCGGGGCGCCATCGTTGCTTCCGGCGGCGTCGTCGTTGATGACATTCCCCAATCCCGATTCATTCGAGCGAGGCTCCCGTTCACGAGCCTGGAAATCGTCGCCGCTCGCCCGGAGGTCGAACGGATCAGACCGGCGTCGAAGGGTCGCGTCCGCAAAGTGAATACGTCGCAGGGCGACCAGGCGCATCGCGCCGATGTGGCGCGGGCCATCGGCGCGACCGGCACCGGCATCGGAATAGGCGTGATATCGAATGGTGTCGACACGCTGGCCCAGCGCCAGGCCACTGGTGATCTTCCTGCGGTGACTGTCCTGTCAGGTGAGGCCGGTTCGGGCGACGAGGGCACCGCGATGCTTGAGATCGTTTACGACCTCGCACCGGGCGCATCTCTCTACTTTGCAACCGGGCTTGGCGGTCCGGCCCACATGGCCGCGAACGTTCTGGCCCTGTGTAATGCCGGCGCGAAGATCGTCGTGGACGACATCGGATACCTCGACGACGCGGTATTCGAAGACGGCATCGTTGCGCAAGCCGTGAATGCCGCGACTGCTGGTGGATGCCACTATTTTTCCGCGGCCGGCAACGCTGGAAACCTCAATGATGGCACCTCAGGAGTGTGGGAGGGCGACTTCGTCCAGGGTGAGATCTCCCCTGAAGGGCCCCGGCACAACTTCGGCGGCGGTGCGACAAGCAATGTCATCACCGTCGACCCATCAGATGCAGTCACGCTTCAGTGGTCCGACAAGTGGGGAGCGTCTGCAAACGACTATGACCTGTACCTGTTCAGCGGCGATCTCACAACCCTCGTGGCCTCGTCGATCGACGTGCAGGACGGCACCGGCGACCCGATCGAAGTCATTCCGTCTACTGGTTTCGATGACCTGGGACTCCGGTTGGTGATCGTTCTGTTTGAAGGTTCACCACGTTACCTCCATCTCAATACGAACGATGGACGGTTACAGCTTGGAACCGCTGGGCAACTGTTCGGTCATCCCGCGGCCGCCCTGGCGTATGCCGTAGGAGCCGTCAACGTTGCGACTGCCGGTGGAGGTGCATTCACAGGTGGTCCGGGAAATCCTGTGGAACTCTTCAGTTCCGACGGGCCGCGGCGGATGTTTTACAACGCCAACGGAACGCCAATCACACCGGGAAACTTCTCGTCGACGGGTGGCGCCGTCCGGCAGAAGCCAGATCTCGCCGCTGCCGATCGCGTCGCAACGTCGACGCCTGGATTCAACCCGTTTGCTGGAACATCGGCTGCAGCGCCGCACGCGGCGGCGATCGCGGCGCTGGTGCTGCAAGCTGCCGGCGGGCCCACGTCGTTGACCGTTACTGCCCTTCGGAACATCCTGCTTGGCGCAACGTTGGACATCGAGGCCCCCGGTGTCGACCGCGACGCCGGTTACGGGATATTGGACGCCTATCGCGCTGTGGTCACCGCCCAACCCTTCGAAGACGAGCCGCTGGTGCCAGGGGTGCATACAACGCGCGCGGTACATGTGACTCAGTTACGCGCAAAGATTGATGCCGCGAGAATGCGATACGGATTGCCGGCGTTCGCGTGGACTGATTCGGTCATCGTGCCCGGCGCGACTATCGTGCGGGCCGTCCACATTCAGGAGATGCGCACGGCGCTGTCGGCCGCATACGTCGCATCGGGTCGCCCCGCTCCCTCATTCACTGATTCGAATCTCACCGGGTTCATCATCCGCGCCACGCACATCTCGGAGCTGAGAACGGCGGTCACCAATCTCCCGTAGCGCGCCTTCGTGGTTTCAGCCTCTTGGCGGGTCGACGCATGCCTGATGAATCGTCCCCTCCCTCGTGCGCCCGTTGCGGTACCACTGGGGTTCCGTCGTACCTGGTGTTGTCGCCGGTCCTGCAACACTGGCGGTGTCCCGGTTGCTTCTGCATTTGGACGACCGTCAAGCCGAGGACTGTGGGACGGCAGGCCCACAACCTTGACTTCGGTCCTCCAATGGGCGGCTCCGCTCGAACGCATTGCCCGGACTGTCACGATTCCAACGTGATGGGCCCCAACGAGTTCCTGTATTCGCGAACCGCTGATTACTTTTTGTGTCGAACCTGTGGCTGCTGGTGGATGGTCCCCAAAAATAGAGACGAACCAGCCACACGAATCGTCTTTGGCAAACCGCACGACTCTGAAGACTCGAAGAAAGCTTGCTGACCGTCACCTGACTCGCCCTGGATACCGAGGCGACAGGTAAGTTCAGCTCCGCTCGAAGTCGATGAACCCGCGCTCGACGACGGTCCTAACGAGCGTGACGTGCAATCGTTGCCCCACATCCAATCCTTCACCACCCCGGACCACTTTTCCTTCCACCGGCGGTTCGAGCGTGCGCACGAATATGCCCTTCGCCGACGCGCCGGTGACAATGGCGTCGAAGCGCTCGCCGATTCGGGATGAAAGGACGAAGGCAGCAGCGGATTTGCGCATCTGCCGCTCGACCTTGTCCGCAGCGTCCTCCTGCTTCGTGCAATGATTGGCAAGCGCGTCCAGTTCGTCGTTCGCATACGGCGACGCCTTGCCCGCTATCGCTGCCTTCAGCAACCGTTGTGTGATGAGGTCGGGGTACCTCCGGTTGGGCGCGGTCGAATGAACGTAATCGGACACGGCCAGACCAAAGTGCCCGGCTTCGTCGTCGTGCGAGCGTGTGCGCACGTACTCGCCGCGGCCCAGGAGCTTGATGACCGATAGTGACAAGTCCGGGAAGCGCAGAGGATCGGCATGGCGCCGGCGTGTCAGGAATTCGGCGAGTGCCTTCGGATCCGGCTCGGGCGGAAGCTGATCGCCGACCTCACGCGCCAGCGCCTGCAGTCGATCCCAGCGCTTTGGTGACCGCACCACTCGCCGAATCGAGGGCAAGCCCTTCGCCTCCAGATATCGCGCCGTCACGCCGTTGGCCGCGATCATGAGGTCCTCAATCAGCGCGCGTGCGCGATTTTTGGTGATCCGGCTCAGTCCGGCTACGCGACCGCCGGCGAGGACCGGCCGTGCCTCGTTGCTCTCGAAGTCAAGTGCGCCGGCTTCGTGTCTCCTTCCCCGCAGACGTTGCGCGATCCCATCCTGCATGCGCACCTGGTCATCTATTCCCCCGGCCTTGGCCATCTCCGGCGGCACCGGGCCATCGCCGTCGAGCCACGCCGCCACGCTCTCGTAGGCCAGTTTGGCCTGGTTGCGAACGATGGCGCGGCTGACGCTACCCGAGCCCACCGTGCCGTGCGTATCCACGATAAATGAGATGACGATGGCGACGCGGTCCTCATCGGGATTCAGCGACGTGAGATCGGTCGAGAGCCGTTCGGGAAGCATCGGAAAGATCTGCGCCGGTGTATAGACCGACGATGTGTTGTGCTTGGCGTGCTGGTCGAGTGGTGTGCCCATGGCGACGAGGGCATCGACGTCCGCAATCGCTACGAGGATCCTCGCAACCCCGTCATCGACAGGTTCGGCGACCGTCAACTGATCGAGATCGCGCGAATCGTCGTTGTCGATCGAACACCATGGCAGGTGTCGTTGATCCGCAATGTGATCGATGACTGGAGGTTTCAGGCGCTGCGCCTGCGCGATCGCCGCGGGTGGGAAGTCCGGCTCCAGGCCGCGCTCGAGCATCGCCTCGCGCGCCAGGTCCGCCAAGTCTCGAGTGTCCATAGCGTCGCTCGGGGGCGCTTCAATTCGCGGCGAGCAGCGCGGACAAAAACTCGCGCGAGCCGGTGTCGCAGCCTTCGAGGTCATTATCGTCGGTCCGCCCGAAGCACGACTACCGAGGCTCCGCTCTCAGACGGACAAACCTGTGGCTCCGCCTCGCTAGCCGACAGCATCTCTTCCCCGCGCTCCGTGCGGGGAGTTGTCTTGACCGAGAAAACAATTGCCTCGCTTATCGCACACCAGCGGTCAAGACGGCTGGACCTGTAAGAGTTACAGCACCGCAGGGCTGGCTGCCGCGAGCAGGCAAGCCGAGCCGTTGATTCAAAAAGACTCACTCAAGGCCGGATTCCTCCAATTTCAGGGTGGTCTGAAGCTTGCCCTGAATGCAGTGGGGTCTCAGCGGAGACCTGGACCGTTCAAATCGCTTACTGGAGGGATCGCAATGAGACTCATTCGTTCGTTCTCGCTCGCCGCGGTGATGCTGCTTCTTGCCGTGCCGGCGGCGCGCGCTCAAGGGCACGCCAACGTCTTCATCGGCTCCAATTTCTCGGGGGATGCCGGACAGTCGCTGAGCGCCGCTCTCAACAATGGCAGCCATCTGACATGGGGTGGAGGCATCGGGGGGACCATCAAGGGTATCTTCGGCGCTGAAGTCGACCTGGCTTACGCTCGTCACTTCTACGGCAGCGATGACAGCCTTGGCAACAACTACGTCTTCACGCTCATGCCGTCGATCATCGTCGGCGTGCCGGTCGGAGGCGAGAGCGGCCCCGGGTTCCGGCCATATGGAACCGCCGGGTTCGGATTGATCCGACGTGATCTCTCGATTAATGGCGTCGATGCAATCAAGGACAACGACCTCGGCTACAGCGTGGGGTTCGGCGTGGATGGATTTGCGAACACCCACTTCGGCGTGAGAGCCGACTACCGGTACTTCCGCAGCGTCAACGCGGACGAATCGAGCAACGTTGTCGGCATCAGCTTCGACCGCGGCAACTTCAGCTTCTCGCGAGGCACGGTGGGAGCCATCTTCCGCTTCTAACAGCGTCAACCTCATCATCCAACTCTTAACTCCCAACTACCAACTCCCAACTTCCAAAAGGCCAGTCCTCTTTGGGCGTTGGGAATTGAAGATTGGGAGTTGGGAGTTGGAGATTGAGAGTGGTACCATCCGCTCCTCGAACCGCAGAGGAGCGTGTTCATGGCCACCAGCCGACTTATCCGCCCGATCATTGGCCTCGCCGTCTGTCTTAGCGTGTATTCGATTCTTCCGGTCTCTTCTTTTCGCGCGCAACAACCGGCCAACGATGTCGCCATCGACAATGACGACATTGGCGGCGTCGTGAACGGCGCGAAGGGCCCCGAGGCCGGTGTCTGGGTCATCGCCGAAACGCGCGACCTTCCGGTCCGCTACATCAAAACCGTCGTCACTGACGATCGCGGCCGATTCGTCGTGCCCGATCTGCCGCAGGCGATCTACTCCGTGTGGGCGCGCGGGTATGGCCTGGTGGACAGCACGAAGACAACCAGCAGACCCGGACAGCGCCTGACGATCACCGCGACGCCTGCCCCCAACGAAGCGGCCGCTGCCCACTACTACCCTGCCATTTACTGGTACTCGATGCTGAAGATCCCGGCCGCCGATCAGTTCGGGGGCAAGAGCAGCATCCCTGCTCGCCTCACGCAGACGGCATGGATCAGCGCAATGAAGAACACCGGGTGCATCGGTTGCCATCAACTCGGGCAGCAGTCGACCCGAACGATCCCGGCGGCGCTCGGGACGTTCGCCTCCGGCGCCGACGCCTGGCGGCGTCGCGTGCAATCGGGACAGTCGGGACAGCAGATGTTGGGACAGCTCACCGCTCTCGGCGACATGTCGTTTGCCAACTACGGCGACTGGATCGATCGCGTCGCAAAAGGCGAGCTCCCGTTTGCCAAGCCGCCACGACCGCAGGGCGTCGAACGCAACATCGTCGTCACGCTGCGTGACTGGATGAACGAGAAACAGTATCTCCACGATCTGATCGCGAGCGACAGGCGATTCCCCACCGTGAACGCGTACGGACCGTTGGTTGGATCGCCAGAGTACAGCTCCGATGTTCTCCCGATTCTCGATCCCGTGAAAAACGTTGCGACGACGTTCAAGGCGCCGGTGCGTGATGCGAGCATGGCGCTGAGCCTCGGACCCGGTCACGCAGCGGCCCTCGACGCACTCCAGCCGTCGCCCTACTGGGGCACCGAACGTATCTGGGACACGAGGGTCAACAATCACAACTCGATGTTCGGGCGTGACGGGCGACTCTGGCTTGCCGCCTCCGTGCGCGCTCCCGACAATCCCGCGTTCTGCAAACAGGGATCCGACCATCCGTCCGCCAGGGCGTTCCCGATGGATCGTGCGATTCGGCACCTCGCTGTCTTCGATCTGAAGACGCAGAAGTACAGTTTCGTTGATACGTGCTTCTCGACTCATCATCTGCAGTTCGGTTACGACAACAACGACACGATCTGGACCAGTGGCGGCGGTCCCGTCGTCGGTTGGCTGAACTCGAAGATGTTCACGGAAACCGGCGACGCCGCGAAGTCGCAGGGGTGGACGGCACTCGTGCTCGACACCAATGGCAACGGCAAGCGCGACGCCTACATCGAACCCGGCGAACCGGCCGATCCCACGAAGGACACACGCATCAACGCAGCGTTCTATGCAGTAATGCCCAGCCCGGTTGACGGCTCAGTATGGGGTGCGGTGCTCGGCGTTCCGGGCGCGGTCGTGCGTCTCGCGCCAGGCGCCCATCCTCCAGAGACGGCGCTCGCCGAGGTTTACAACGTGCCCATGCCAGGATTCGGCGCGCGCGGTGCCGACATCGACAGCAAGGGTGTCGTATGGGTTTCCCTCGGCAGTGGCCACATGGGCAGCTTCGATCGCCGCAAATGCAAAGCCCCGCTGAACGGACCGAAGGCCACTGGCGACCACTGTCCCGAGGGCTGGTCGTTCCATCAGTATCCCGGCCCGGGCTTCAAGGGCATTGGCGAGAACAGCGCGGAGTCGAGCTATTACTCGTGGGTCGACCAGCACAACACGTTCGGCCTCGGCAACGACGTGCCGATGTCGACCGGTAATCTCAACGACGGGATCATCGCCTTCGCCAACGGACGCATGGTCGTCCTGCGCGTGCCCTATCCGATGGGCTTCTATGCGAAGGGGTTCGACGGCCGCATCGACGATCCGAAGGCTGGATGGAAGGGCCGGGGGCTGTGGGCCTCTAACGGCGACCGCACGCCGTGGTTGATTGAAGGCGGGAAGGGCACCAAGCCGCTCGCGGCGCATTTCCAATTGCGGCCCGACCCGCTGGCGAAATAGAGCGGTGTTGGTGAACGCCTACCAACACCGCATTGCGTTCTCGAAGATCTGAGCGAGCGACTCGGCATCGACTGCCCGAGGCGAGAGCTTCGTCAATCGTTCCTGCGCGAGCGTGCCTGCAATCAGTGCCGGAATGTCCGCTGACGTGTAGCCCACGTCGTGCAGACCATTCGGCACATGAAGCCGCTGCATGAACCACGTGATGCGATCGGCGAGCACGCGCCCCGCATCTTCCTTGCGACAGCGTGACACGTCGGCACCGAGTGCCGAGGCAGCCTCGAGATGCCGCTCGGGGCTTGCCGCACCGGTGAATGCAAACACGGCAGGCGCGTTGAGAATCACTGAAAAACCGTGCGGCACCAGCGCGTGGTCGTTCGGGTAGCCAGGCGCGCGATACTGCTTGACGCCGCCTGCCACTGGATACGCCATTGCGTGCGGCACGTGCACGCCGGCATTTCCAAAACCGATCCCGGCAAATGACGCTGCCAGCACCATGCTCGCTCTTGCCTCGTAGTCTTCCGGATCTTCGACTGCACGCACGAGATGAGACGCCACCATCCTCATGGCTTGCAGCGACCAGACGTCGCTGATCGGATTGGCGCCCTGGTAAGGAGGCCTCACTGAGGGGCGCTCGGGCCGCGGCCGATCGGTAAACGAAAGCGCGGTATAAGACTCGACTGCGTGGCACAGGATGTCGAGACCGGCGGATGCGGCCACAGCTGGCGGTGCAGTACGCGTATGGTTGGGGTCGAGAAAACCGAGCGTAGGCTTCAACAGCCGGCTCGAGATTCCAGTCTTTACGTGCAGTCGTGCCAGGTCGAAGATCGCGACCCCCGTTGTCTCGCTGCCTGTGCCCGCAGTCGTCGGAATAGCGAAGAGCGGCTTGAGCGGACCGGGGACCGGAAGTCCCTGACCGATCGGCTTGTTGACGTAATCGAGGAAGTCCATGGGCGGATGAGTCGTGTAGAGATTCACCGCTTTCGCCGTGTCGATCGACGACCCACCGCCGACGCCGACGAGGGCATCAAATGTGTGGCCGCGCGCGAAGTCGATCGCCTCCAACCACGACTGCTCGGTCGGCTCAACGTGGACGCCGTCATACATCACCCACTTCACGCCGTTGGCGTCCAGCGAATCGACGACGGCCTGCGCAGGGGGGAGCCTGGCGACCACGGGGTCGGTAACGATGAGGGCCCGACGAATGCCGCGATCGGCGAGGTCCATTCCGACCTCGCGCGTGACACCGGCGCCGTAGCGCACGGCCGCCACCGCCATCTCGAACGCTGTGTCTTTCTCAGACATGTCCTGCGAATGTAGCATTCCCGGCGGGTCCACCCTTCGACCTTTCTCGGGGTGCCCTGACCCTTCGACAGGCTCAGGGTCATCCCGAGCTAAGTCGAGGGATGAGCGATAGTCGAAGGGCAACAAACAGGACCCGCTCTATACGAGAGCCCGTAGAGCGCAGGGTTTAGCCTGCGCGACAATGGCGATGCATGATCGAAAGGCTTGCCGAACAGTTGCGTCGCGCGACACGGGTGACGATTCTCACTGGGGCAGGCATTTCCGCGGCCAGTGGCGTCCCAACCTTCCGTGGTGCCGGTGGACTCTGGCGTTCGTTCCGTGCCGAGGATCTGGCTACCCCCGAAGCCTTCGGGCATGACCCCGCCCTCGTCTGGGAATGGTACGAGTGGCGTCGGGCCAAAATCGCCTCGTGCCATCCGAACCCGGCACACGACGTGCTCGCGCGATGGACCCAGGAGTCACCTCATTACACCGTGATCACGCAAAACGTAGACGACCTGCACTTGCGCGCTGGCACTCAGCGGCTCGTGCGCCTGCATGGGTCGATCTGGGAGCTCGCCTGCTGGAATCGCTGCGGCGTCGACCTCTGGCGTGACGAGCGCGTACCACTGCCGACAAGACCCGCTACCTGTGTGTGCGGCGGTCTGGCGCGCCCCGCGGTCGTCTGGTTTGGTGAGCAATTGTCGACCCGCGACATGAATGCGGCTCTGGCCGCCTGTTCGTGCGACGTGTTCATGACGGTGGGAACTTCGTCTCTCGTCTATCCAGCGGCCGGACTCGTCCAACACGCGAAGGCGCGCGGCGCGTTTACGGCGGAAATCAATCTCGAAGCGACTCCGGCATCTTCCGCCGTCGATCTCGCCATCCAGGGCGGCGCCGAAGCTATCCTCCCAGAGGTCGCGGCACACCTACCCAAACGGGGGTAGCCGGTCCGCCCGGTCTCCGGGACCGCGCGAATGCGTTTGGCGCCGGCATCGAGTACCCGAACGACCTGTGGCAAGTGCGATTCGATGCGCGCGAAGTCCAGCGCAACTTCGATCCAGCGGTCGGGTTCGTGCAGCGCCGTGATTATCGTCGCTACCGCGGACAGGTCTATTACGGGCCCCGGCCACGGGATAACCGCGTTATTCGACGCACCGAGTACGACGCGAACATGGAGGTCGTTACCGATCTCCGCAACGAAATGCTCGAGCGTCTCGTCAACCTGACCGTCTTTGGCGTGCAGTTCCACAGTCAGGACAACTTCGGCGTGGAGGTAGACCCGAGCTACGTCCGTCTCGATCGGCCGTTTACGATCGCTCCCGGCATCACCTGGCTACATCATCAGCCTCAACGGCGAGTGGAATCAGATCGACCTGAAGGAAGGGAGCTTTGCGTCGAACGTACTCCGAGGTCACCTTTCATGGCGCTCGTCAACTTCGTCCAGTTCGACACGATGAGCCGAGTCTTGGGGTGGCAGTCACGCTATCGATGGATCCTGAGGCCCGGAAATGACCTCTATCTCGTGTACACGCACAATTGGGTCGAGGAGCCGCTCGTTGACCGATTCGCCACTTTGGACCGTCGAGCCGCCTCTAAAGTGTTGTATACACACAGGTTTTAGGCGGATCTTGCGGGGGCCGACTGGGATATGCTGGATGTCGGGTTGGGCGGGCGCGGTCGCCTTCTCCTGGGCGGCACCCTCATACCTTCCCTCGACCGGCTCGGACATTCTGAGCCTGTCGAGGGGCAGCGTCCGACCGATTCCGACGCGGACTCAGCCGGCGGCTTCGCCCCGCTGGCTGAGCAACCGCGCTATCCCAGTCGCCCCATCTCAATGAACCGTCGATCCGGGGTTGGGCATTGCCGCACGTTCGGCGGCCATCACTCGCGCAATCATCGCAGTCAGGTCGCGTTCTGCGATGTCGAAGGGTCCGGCGATCACGGCGCCCAGTGACAACTCGAGCGCGATAACCACTCCGCCTCCTTCGAACGGATTCACGATCCAACTGAAGCCTCGCATTGCGACCCGTCGATTCTCATCGGCCTCCGGGTTCTTCGCCTGCTCGAGCGCCCGCAACATACCCACGAGCACTGCGGTCACGTCGTCGTCAGTCCAGCGTTGTGGCTCACGACGCACCGGGCTGATCACGTAACTCGTTGCGTGGTTGTCACCACGAAGCCAGATGTCTAACGGGATCTCCATTCCTGCATCTACTGTAATTCAGAATGCACCATTCGGAATCCAGAAAACAAAGGACGTTACTTCCCGTCCAGTATTCGCCCGAGCTCCGCGGGCTCGGTGGTCGGCGACGCGCACGTGAAGTCGCGACAGAGATATGCCGTCGCCTTGGCCTCAGCCTGTTTCATGCCGGCGATCCAGGGCAACAGCTCCGCAACCCTCTTCGCATCCGCCGGCGCGAGCGGCACGACGATGGTCGAGGGGCGGTAGCGATGCCTGAACACTTCCAGGAGCGCCTTCGTGTCCTGCGCTGCTGGATCACCGACGATCACAAGCTGTGGCGTGCCCGCATGATAGACCGAGAGAGAGGCCAGCAGCATCGGAACGACCCGACCTGATTGAGAAACGCGCGCGGCAAATGTTCCGAGGGTCCGGTCGATCTTCTCTGAGAAACCGTCGGCCAGATGCGACAGCGTGAGGAGGTTCATCACGCTCACAGAGCTGGCCGCAGGCTCAGCGCCATCGTAGTCCTCCTTGAGTCGAAGCAGCACTGATTCGTCCTTACCGGTGGTGCTGAACCAGCCGCCGTCCTCATCGTCCCAGAACTGCTCGTCCTGTCGCTTTTGGAGCGTAATCGCCCATTCCAACCACGTCGCGTCACCATCTGCCTGGAACAACTCGAGGAGGCCGAACACCAGGTACGCGTAGTCCTCGGCATAGGCCTCGACGCCGGAAGACCCATCGCGATAACGACGCAGGAGCGTCAGCGTGGATGGTTGCCACAGGTGCTCGCGGACGAACCGCGCCGCCCGCTGAGCGTCTTGCAGATAACCCTCTGCCCCATCGAGCGTGCGAGCCGCTCGAGCAAAGGCCGCAATCATCAACCCGTTCCAGGCCGTCAGCACCTTGTCGTCGAGATGTGGACGTGGACGCGCTGAGCGCCGTGTCATCAGGAGGCTTCGGGCGGTGTGAAGGGCCTCGAGCACCTCGTCCGCTGATCGGCCGGTGATCGACGCGACGTCTTCAATCGACCGGGCCGTGTACAACAGGTTCTTGTGTGTGAACTCACCCTGCGGATCCGCAGGCGCATTGCCATCCGGGAGGATTCCGTAGCGTGCCCGGAAGATCGCCGCGTTATCACCGAGGACTTCCTGAATCTCCTGGTCGCGCCAGATGTAAAACGCCCCTTCCATCTTGTGCGGATGAGTCTCGAGCGCGTGTTCGGGCGGAATACTGTCCGCATCTTCAGCTGAAAAGAAACCGCCACCTGGCGAGGTCAAGTCGCGACGGACGTAGTCGAGGGTATCGAGTGCGACCTCGGTGTAGAAGCGATCGCCGGTGAGTTGCGCCGCCTCGATATAGCCGAGGACAAGCTGCGCCTGGTCGTAAAGCATCTTCTCGAAGTGCGGAACGCGCCAGTCCGCATCGACCGAATATCGGTGGAACCCGCCGCCAAGGTGGTCTCGCATACCGCCGAGCGCCATGGCCCGCAGGGTGACCAGCACCATGTTCCGAGGAGCGGTCGCTCCCGTGCGCGCGTGCTCCCGCAGCAGGAACAGTAATTCGCTCGGCCTCGGAAACTTCGGCGCGCCGCCAAACCCGCCGCGTCGGGAATCGAAGGAAGAAGCAAACTCTTCCACCGTGCGGTCGAGGACACTGGCGTCTGGAACGACGCCCGCTCCCCCGTTCGATCGCATGCTCTGAAGACGACCGACAATGGTGGAGGCCGACTGTTCAACCTTCCCTTGTTCTTCCCGCCAGACACGAGCAATCTCTTCGAGAACCTCGATGAAACCAGGTCTGCCCCACCGGGCTTCGGGAGGAAAGTACGTGCCCCCGTAAAACGGCTCGAGACGCGGCGTCAGCCAGACACTCATCGGCCACCCACCCGACCCGGTTGTTGCCTGAACGAACGTCATATAAACGCGGTCGACGTCTGGACGCTCTTCCCTGTCGACCTTGATCGATACGAAGTCACGTGAGAGTACTTCGGCGATCGCAGGGTTTTCGAAACTTTCATGCTCCATCACGTGGCACCAGTGGCACGTCGAGTAGCCGATCGACAAAAAAATCGGCTTGTTCTCACGACGCGCACGATCGAAAGCATCCTGACCCCAGGGATACCAGTCGACCGGGTTGTCCTTGTGTTGGAGGAGGTAGGGGCTCTGCTCAGAGGCGAGGCGATTCGGCACTCTACGGATTATCACCCGGACGCGATGCGGGCAGTCGGCTGATGCGAGCCTTGATGGAGCGGAAGCGGGCGCTGTCGCGCGTTCCGCCGAGCCGCTGCGATACACGGGACAGATTCTCGATCCGATCTTGCGGCGACGGATGACTCGAGAGGAACGCATCGACACTCTCGCGATTGCGACTCGCTTCGCGGCCAAGCATCTCGAACAGCTCGACCATGCCTTTCCCGCTCCAACCCGATCGAGTGAGGATCATCATTCCTACTCGATCGGCCTCGCGCTCTTCATCGCGGTTGAACTTCAGGAAGACGCCCCCGGTCAAGAAACCAGCGGCGGCCTGCACGGTTCCTGCGCCTCCGGTGTTCCCAAGGAGGGCACCCAGCAAACCAAGCCCCCACTTCGCGACCATTCCCTGCGTGAGCCGGTCAGCACCATGACGCTGAGCGATATGAGCAATCTCGTGTGCGAGCACCGAGGCCATCTGGGACTCGTTGCCTGCCTTGCTCAGCACGCCACGATTAATCCAGACAGGCCCGCCGGGCAGCGAGAACGCGTTGATCTCGGGGAGATCAGCGACCGAAAAACTGTAGGGATACTTTTCGCCGGGGGCTGCGCGAATCAGCCGCTTCCCAACGTCGCGTACGTAGCTCGCAACGGTCGTGTCTCGCAGTTCTGGCACACGTGCGCGTATTTGCTCGTTCGCCGCGCGTCCGATCTCGATTTCCTCCTGAACCGAGACCAGCGTCACGGTCATGAGGCTCAGGGCCAGGACCCTCATGTCCTCGGTGAGGCGGCAGCAGGCATCTGTTCGGTTCGGTGTCTTCGTAATCGCGCGTACGCGGCCGTGAACTCGACCCCGTACATGAGGATGACGGATGAAATGTAGATCCAGAGCAGAAAAACCACGACCGTCGTGATGGAACCGTGAATCAACATCATTCGCTCGTTCTGACGCACATACCAGGAGAACCCCGAGAGCGCCACGCGCCAGAGTAATCCCGTCAAGATGGCACCGACCCAGACGTCACGAAACCGCGTTCGCGCGTTGGGCACGAAGTAGAACACGAGACCTGTACCGATCATGAGGAACACAAGCGCCAGATACCTGAATAGAAATGTCTGCAGCCCGATGAACCACTGAGCATTGGCCAGCGCTTGCCCGACCCGCGACGCCTCGGCAACTTGCAGGAAGCTCACAACCAGGAGCGCGACGGCCATAGCGCCAGTGGCCGCGACCAGCAGCAGGAACGACGCGAGCCGATGCTTCCAGAAGCTACGCTGCTTTTCGACACCCCAGGCTTCGTTGACGGCGCTCGTGATGGCACCAAAGAAACCGAGCGAGGCCCAGACGAGCCCGACTCCTCCGGCCATGCCAATACTCACGCGATCTGCCCGGAAGGCGTCGAGCTGATCCGTCATGAAGTCGATCCGCGTCGGAAAATAGCGGAACACGAACCCGAGTACCCGCGCACGGTCGCTGTCGTCGGCCGTGACCGCGCCCAGGATGGAAATGATGAGCAGCAGAAACGGGAACAGCGACAACAGGGAGTAGTAGGCGATCGATGCAGCGTGCGTGAGGTCGTTTCGGCTGACCAGCCCGATGAGCGCTCGCCAGGCCGCTTGTCCCCACAGGCGTAACTCGCGGCGGACCGGTCGCCACACGCGAGTCAACGCTGGAGTCAGCGTCGGGCGGCCGCCCGCCGCGAGCTCCGGTTGTCTCGGATCTCGTGCTTCTTCATCTTGCTGTAGAGGGTAGGCCGGTAAAGGCCCAGGATCTGCGCGGCTTCCTGTTTGTTCCAATTCGTGCGCTGGAGCGTCTGCAGGATGGCCATGCGCTCGATTTCGGCCAGCGTGCGATGCGGCGGGATCGTGAACTCACGCGCGCTCGCGGCACTGTCGCGAACCGAGTCGGGCAGATCCGCTGGCGTGATCTCACCCGTCTTGCACACCAACACCGCCCGTTCGATGGCGTTCTCCAATTCGCGAACGTTGCCCGCCCACCGGTTTCGAATCAGCAGGTGATACACCGAGGGGGCAAACGACCGGATCGACTTCTGGTAACGCTGATTGAACTTCGAGAGGAAGTGATCGCACAGCAGCGGGATGTCCTCGGTTCGCTCGCGAAGCGGTGGGACGCGGACGGTGATGGTGTTGATTCGGAAGTACAAGTCTTCGCGGAGGCGTCCGTCGCGAAGCGCGACCTCGAGGTCGACGTTGGTCGCGCAAATCAACCGGAAATCGACCGCTACGAGGCGATCGCTGCCAATCGGGCGGTACTCCCGCTCCTGCAGCACGCGAAGCAGCTTCGTCTGCAGGTAGGCCGGCATCTCGCCAATCTCATCCAGCAGTAGCGATCCACCCTCTGCCATCTCGACCAGACCGATCTTGTCGGCGGCCGCGCCCGTGAAGGCTCCCTTCTTGTAGCCGAAGAGCTCGCTCTCAATCAGATCTCGGGGTATCGAGGCGCAGTTTATCTTGATGAACGGACCACTGGCGCGATGCGAGTTGTAGTGAATCGCGTTGGCGATCAACTCCTTGCCGGTGCCGTTCTCTCCCTGGATCAGGATATTGGCATCACTGGCGGCGACGCTTTCGACCAGCTCGAAGAGGTTCATCATGGCCGAGCTTTGGCCGACGACGCTTGCGAAGCTGTATTGCCCGCGGAGCTTATCCTTCAGCTGCTGGTGTTCGACTCGCTCATCTATGCGGCCAACTGCCTTATCCAGCAGGTCGAGCAGGCCATCCTCCGTTACTGGCCGTTCGAGGAAGAAGAACGCTCCGGCGCGCCCAGCCTCGACGGCTCGCGTAATCGTGCCCGGCCCACCGACGACGATGACTTCGGGTTCGGCGTCAAGCTGTTTCAGACGCCGTAACAACTCGATTCCATCCACGTCCGGCAGGGTCAGATCCGTCAGAACGACATCAGGCCGCCACTGCTTGAAGACCTCTGTTCCGTCGGCACCGCTCCGCGCTCCGCGCACCTCGTAACCGTCTGGTTGGACGGCGGTTTGGAGCAGCCCCGTCATTGCACATTGCTCGTCGATGGCCAGTACGCGCCGGCGTCGACGCATCGAAAATGGATGATTAGAAACGAACAAAATCCCCCCGGGTCGTAGAGACTAGCATATGGCCGTCTTCATTCAATACACAACGCGGCAAGCGTGTGTCAAACCAGACAGTTTGCAAGATTTACACTGGCAGAGCCAAGCTCGTAACAACCCTCCTATAATCGCCTGACCTCTATGGATCTCCTATCGACTCAAATCAAACCGGACGACACCGATTACCGCAAGAACGCGAGTCGAATGAAGGCGCTCGTTGCCGAACTTCGTGAGGAGGTCGCGAAAGCAAAGGCCGGCGGCGGAGAGCGATACCTCCAGAGGCATCTCGAACAAGGAAAGCTTCCAACCCGCGAGCGCATTCAGCGCCTGCTCGATCCGGGTTCCCCTCTGTTGGAACTCTCGGCGCTGGCGGCCTGGGGTATGTACGACAACGAAGCACCGGGCGCCGGTCTCGTTACCGGAATCGGACGCGTGTCCGGCCGAGAGGTGCTGATCGTTGCAAATGACGCCACCGTCAAGGGCGGCACCTACTATCCGATCACGGTCAAGAAGCATGTGAGAGCGCAGCAGGTTGCGCTCGAGAACCGGCTCCCCTGCATCTATCTGGTCGACTCGGGTGGCGCTTTCCTCCCGCTGCAGGCGGAGGTCTTTCCCGACCGCGACCACTTCGGCCGCATCTTCTACAACCAGGCGAGGATGTCCGCGCTCGGCATTCCGCAAATTGCCGTTGTCATGGGATCGTGCACGGCAGGCGGCGCATACGTCCCGGCAATGTCGGACGAAACGATCATCGTGAAAGGCACAGGCACGATTTTTCTGGGTGGTCCCCCACTCGTCAAAGCCGCGACGGGAGAAGACGTGACCGCTGAGGAACTTGGCGGCGCCGACGTTCACACGCGCCTGTCCGGCGTCGCCGATTACCTCGCTGAGGATGACGATCATGCGTTGAGGCAGACGCGAACGATTGTCAGCACACTAAACCTGCAAAAGGTTCTTCCCGCGGACCTGACGGCACCCGAAGAACCGGCGTACGACCCTACGGAGATTTACGGAGTGGTGAACGCGGATGTCCGCAAGCCATACGACGTCCGCGAAGTCATCGCCCGCATCGTGGACGGTTCGAGATTCGACGAGTTCAAGCAGCGCTATGCGACGACGCTCGTGACCGGCTTCGCCCGTCTGCATGGCTTTCTCGTTGGAATCGTCGCAAATAATGGCGTGCTCTTCTCGGAGTCGGCACTGAAGGCGACTCACTTCATCGAACTGTGCAATCTGCGCGGCGTGCCGCTTATCTTTCTTCAGAACATCACCGGCTTCATCGTCGGCCGGCAGTACGAACGAGGCGGCATCGCGAAGGACGGCGCGAAGATGGTGCACGCCGTCGCCAACTCGGTTGTTCCCAAGTTCACGGTCGTGATCGGTGGATCGTTCGGCGCAGGAAACTACGGGATGTGCGGGCGCGCATACGATCCCCGGATGCTCTGGATGTGGCCGAACGCGCGCATTTCGGTGATGGGCGGCGAGCAGGCCGCAGGCGTGCTGACCACCGTGAAGCGCGATCAACTCGCTCGCGAGGGAAAGACGCTCAGCGCCGAAGAGGAACAGGCGATACGCGACCCGATTGTGGACAAGTACGAGCGTGAGGGATCTCCGTACTACTCGACCGCGAGATTGTGGGATGACGGCATCCTCGATCCTGTCGACACGCGGCCGGCGCTGGCGCTCGGAATCTCTGCGGCGTACAACGCGCCGATACCTGACGCGAAATTCGGCGTCTTCAGAATGTGAACACGCGCTCCCTGTTCAACCGCATCCTGATCGCCAATCGAGGTGAAATCGCCGTACGGGTGATTCGCGCCTGCCGGGAGATGGGTATCGAGTCGGTGGCCGTCTACTCGGACGCCGATGAGCGCGCACTTCATGCTTCCCTTGCCGATCACGCAGTCCGGATTGGACCTCCTCCAGCAGCGGAGAGTTACCTCTCGATCGACGCGATTCTCTCGGCCGCTCGTCAGAGCGACGCGAGGGCGATCCACCCTGGCTACGGCTTCCTTTCGGAAAACGCCGATTTCGCAGCCGCCTGTGAGAACGCTGGACTGACGTTCATCGGTCCGCCTGCAGCGGCCATTGAGGGCATGGGCTCGAAGATTGCCGCCCGGCAGACGGCCATCAAGGCAGGGGTCCCCGTCATCCCGGGGGAAACGCCAACAGATCAATCAGACAGAGCGATTGCGGCTGCCGCAGGACGCGTCGGCTTCCCCGTGCTGCTGAAGCCTTCGGAGGGAGGCGGTGGCATCGGGATGAAGACAGCGCGAAACGCGGATGATCTCGTGGCCGCGATTGCGCAAGCCAGGCGTGAGGCGGTGGCGGCGTTTGGTGACGGCACGCTCTACGTCGAGCGGCTGATCGAGCGGCCCCGCCACGTCGAGTTCCAGGTTCTCGCCGATCGCCACGCTCAGGTGCTCCATCTTTTCGAACGGGAATGCTCCATCCAACGGCGGCACCAGAAGGTGATCGAGGAGAGTCCGTCCCCGGCGATCGACTCCGCCCTGCGCACGCGGATCACAGAGGCGGGCGTGCGCGCCGCCCGTGCGGCGGCATAT
>Ga0075430_100000768_pt1 | contig 24738 bp, 26 predicted proteins | sample RhiMetdeltSRZDD4_FD_75294 | JGI IMG/M metagenome (GOLD analysis project Ga0075430, IMG submission 75294) | Populus rhizosphere microbial communities from Tennessee, USA - Rhizosphere MetaG P. deltoides SRZDD4 | ecosystem: Host-associated > Plants > Roots > Rhizosphere > Soil | place: USA... | reverse complement strand
CACCGCGAGTCCCTCCTTCGTCGGGATAAACTCCGTGAGCCGGACCTTGTGGCGCTGGGGTTGCAGTCCAGGGTCTGGTGGCCGAGTGTGAGGGCCGCCGTGTAGGCTTCTCCGCCATGAGGCGCTCGCTCACGGAGTACGCTGCCTACCTCTTCGACATCGACGGCACCCTGCTGCGGCCCGGCTCGACGATTCCCGGCGCCATTGAGGCGCTGACGGCGCTGAAAGCCCACGGCAAGGCGGTGCGGGCCGTCACCAACAACTCGCGCATGGCGCATCACGCCGTCGCCGAGCGCTTCCGGAACGCTGGACTGCCGCTCGAAGACGATGAGGTCTTCTCGGCGCTCTCGGCTACGGCCCAGTTCATCGCCCACGAGCATCCGGGCGCCACGGTCTACCCGTTCGGCGCGGATGGCCTGATCTACGAGCTACAGCAGGCCGGCCTCGCCATCACCGATCAGGAGCGCGCAGACTACGTCGTCGCCGGCTACTTCCCCGAGATCAGCCTGGCGTCGATGACCAGGGCGATGCGGGCGCTCATGAACGGCGCCCGCTTCATCGCCGTCAACGTGGATCGGCGCTACGTGGGAAATCAGGGCGCGATCCCGGGTGCCGGGGCGTTCGTGGCGGCGATCGAGCGCGCCTCCGGGCGCTCGCCGGACGTGATCGTCGGGAAGCCGTCGATCACGATCGTGCAGGAGGCCGTGGCGAGCGTCGGCCTGCCGGCCAGCGAGTGCCTGTTCGTCGGCGACAACATCGAGGCGGACGTGGTGGCGGCCCACACCGCGGGGCTACCGGCCCTCCTGGTCTGGACCGGCGTCAGCACGCCGGCCGACCTCGCGGCGAGCGGCGTCGACGTCGAGCACGTCGCCGACAGCGTCGAAGCGCTGGCAATCGCCTTCGCCAGGTAGCCCTTCCTTGGCGAAGACCCGACCGTCGAGCCAGGCGTTGCGCGGTCGCAGCGGGAGCCGGCCTGACGTGCTCCGCTCAGTCGAACAGGCCGGCGATACTCCGGGCCCGGCCGGCGGCGGCCTCCTGGCGAGCCGCCCGGCCGCTCAGCCGCCGTCGCAGGCTGACCGCGCCGTACACGACGACGAACAGCGCCGAGGCGACCAGCACGATCGTTGCACCCGACGATACATCCATGAAGTAGCTCAGGTAGATCCCGAAAAGGCCGCACAGAGCACCAACCAGCGTCGCGAGCCAGAGCATCGTGCTGAAGCTGTCGGTCAGCAGGCGCGCGACGATCGCGGGAATCACGATCGCCGCCGCGATCAGCGTGACACCCATCACCTGCATCGACGCGATGATCGTGCCGGCCAGCATCAGCGAGAACACCGTCTCGGTCAGGCCGGACCGAACGCCGTAGATCGGCGCGACCTCAGGGTCGAACGTCGTGAACAGGAGCTGCTTGTAGAGAAGGAAGATCAGCACGACGGTCACGAGCGACACGGCGGCCACGACCACCAGGTCCTGGTTGGTCACGCCGAGGATGTTGCCGAACAGGGCGGCGTCGAAGTTGCGGGTGAACCGCCGGTACTGGCTGATCAGCGCGACGCCGAACGCGAAGCTCGCCGTCGTGATAATCCCGATCGCCGCGTCAGCGCCGATCTGGCGGCGCCGCGAGAGTCCGTTGATCAGCAGCGCCGCCGCGAAGCCCCAGATGCCCGCGCCGACGTAGAAGCTGACTCCCATCACGTACGAAGCGACGGCCCCGCCGAACACCGCGTGCGAGAGCCCGTGCCCGATGTAGCTCATCCGCCGCAGCACGATGTACACGCCGACCAGCCCGCAAAGGCCGCCAACCATCGTGGCGGCGACCAGACCGCGCGTGAAGAACTCGTACCGGAACGGCTCGAGCAGAAATCCCACGCCTACGCTCCGACGTTCTCCGCGCGGCCGTCAAACTCCTCGGTGCGCGTCGCGGCGAGCCGGTCCGACACCAGGATCAGGTCGCCTTGCCGCACCACAATCATCTCAGCGCCGTAGGTCCGGCCGAGGATCTCCGGCGTGAAGACGTCGTCAGGGGTGCCCTGGGCCACGATTCGCTTGTTCAGACAGATCACCCACGGCAGGTGCGCGGCCACCGAGTTGAGGTCATGGGTCGTCAGCAGGACGGCGATTCCCTCGCGATTCAGGTCGTGGAGGAGGTGGAGCACCTCGTGGCGCGTCTTGATGTCGGCGCCGGATGTCGGCTCATCCAGCAGCAGGAGCTGTGGCGAGCGGATCAGCGCCCTCGCCAGGAAGGCACGCTGTTGTTGCCCCCCTGAGAGGTCGCGGATGTGGCGCTTCGCGCACTCGGCGATCCCCAGGCGCTCCAGCAGCTCCTGCATGCGGCGGCGGTCCGCGCGCCGGGCCCAGGGGAACGGCCCCGACTCGGCGGCCAGGCCCATCAAGACGACCTGCTCGACGGTGACCGGGAAGCTCCAGTCGATCGTTTCGAGCTGGGGTACGTAGCCGATCCGGGGGCGGCGCGCATTCTCCGTCGAGGGAAACCGAACAGCGCCGTGGTACAGGTCGGCGAGGCCCAGGATCGCACGAAGCACCGTCGTCTTGCCCGAGCCGCTCGGGCCGACGATGCCGGCGAACTGGCCCGGATAGAGCGCCAGCGCCAGCCGTTCCAGCACCGGACGGCCGTCGTACCCGCAGGCGATGTCGTCCAACTCGACGAGCGGACGCTCCGAGCTGTCGAGCCGGTCGGCGAGCGGGGCCATTCGTAACGACATGCGTGCGCCTACTGCTGGTACGTGTTCGACGGGTCGAGGCCGTCAATCGGCGCCGAGCTACCCCCAAGCGCCATCGCGAGCTGCTGAACGTCGAACTGGAGCATCCCGACGTATGTATTCTCACGGGAGCCCGGCTCTCCCGGCGGGTCGTCGTCGCGCAGCGTGTCGAGGTACCGGACGCCGGTCTCGCGACCGATCTGCTCCAGGACCGTGCTCGGGAACACTTCGGAGCCGAAGATGGCCGGAATCTGGTTCTCCCGAATCTGGTCGATGAGCTCGGCGACCTCGCGCGGGGACGGCTCCGCGAAATCCGACGGCTGGATCGCGCCAATCACCTGAAACCCGTAGCGCGGCGCGAAGTAGGCGAACGAGTCGTGGTAGGTCAGCAGCTTCCGGTTCTGCTCGGGGATCGTCGCGACGGTCGCAACGATCGCCCTGTCGAGCGCCTCGATGCGAGTTCTGAATCGCTCCGTGTTCTGGCGATAGTAGTCGGCGTTGGGGGCGTCCATCTGGACCAGCGCGTCGCGGACCAGCTCGGCGTACTTCAGCGCGTGGAGCGGGTTCATCCAGACGTGCGGGTTCGGGTCGCCATTCTCCTCGGGAAAGCTGAAGTCGAAGACCCACTCGTCGCGGGTGATCGTGTTTGGACCTAGCTCCAGGATGCGCGCGCCCGACTTCAGGTTCGCCTGGGCCAGCTCGATGGTGTGCCCTTCGAGCGCCAGGCCGTTGACGACGATCAGATCGGCGCCAGCCAGTTTCACAGCGTCCGACGGGGCCGGCTCGAACGTGTGAGAGTCGACGCCGGGAGCGATGATCCCTTCGAGATCGATCCGGTTCCCACCGACATTCAGGACGATGTTCGTGATCGGCGCGACGGTGGCGACGACCTTCAGCTTCGTCTGCGCCGATGCCGGCGCCGGTCCCGCCCAGAACAGGCTCGAGAAGCCTAGCAGCAGCGCGACGATCAGCGCGAAGTGACGCACGGTCACCCTCCACGTCGTTCGGGGCACCAGGATGGGAACGGGCGCCCCGTTCTCGGACTGTAACTCGCAATCAGACGTTTTCGCCAGAGGTGGCAACTGCTATACCTGTACAACAACACGCTTATGCGGCCGGTTCATCCCAACACGGCTGCTCGCTATCGACGTTTTGCGCACAAATGTTCTGATGCACTCGGGACGCTCAGCCAGCGCGTTTGGCCGGGACCCGCGCCAGCACGTCGCGGTGCTCGACTCGGACCGAGAGCGTGCCGTCCGCCAAGGCACTCCGTCGGTCTCGTGCCCATCCCTCGAGATCGTCAGGCGGGACGATGCCGACCTCGGCCACGGCCTCGACGACGAATCGAATCAGCCGTGACAGCACCCTCTGTCCAATGAGGCCGTCGTCAGCGCGGACCAGCCAGGCCGACGGCGCGTCGATCAGGACTTCGAGCCCGGCCGCTGCCAGCGCCGGCGCGAGCCGACGACCCGCCGTCGAGCCGCCGTAGCTGCTGGCGTCGATCGACGGCCGATCCATGTGACGGTGGAACGCGGCGAGCATCGCCCGTTCGAGGTCAAGATCGGCGGTCGGCGAGAACTCCGTCAGGCCGTCATACGCCAACGCGAGATGCACCAGGCCGCCAGGCCGAGTCAGCGCCCGTACGCGCGCCGCGAGCCGGTCGAGCGGCACCAGATCGGCAAGGGCATGGCCGACGACGAGATCAACGGTGCCATCCTCTGGCCCGCCTCGACCGTCAAGCGGCTCCAGCAGGTCTGCCACGACCGGCACGGCCTCCCCGAGGAGACCCCGGGCCGCAGCGACGGACAGCAATGTCGGATCGCGATCGACCGCGTAGGCGCGAACCTGGCGCGGCGCCAGCCAGCGGTTGACCCGACCGAGCGCCGCGCCGGTTCCGCTCCCGAGATCGACGACGACGGGCGCGCAAGCTGGGCGAAGCTCGGCGCCCCAACGCTGAATCCCCCCGATGGCGACCGGGTCCAGCGCCGCCTCGTCGTACGGCCCACGCGCTGCGAGCCACTTCGCCTCGAATCCCACGCTCGACCTCTGCTGCGCTCAGGCGCCCGAATGTCTACGAGTATGCAGCGACTTCAGATGGCGCTCGAACGCCTCAACGCTGTCAGACCAACGTGGCAACTCTTGCGCTCGCTCGCGCGCATGCTGTGCCCGCCGACGACGCTCCCTGGGATCGGACGCGAGTCGGTCGATCGCCCTCGCGAGCGCCGCGACGTCGCCGGGCGGCACCAGCTCGGCCTCGCAGCCGTCTCGGACGACCTCCGGCACGGCGCCGACGCGAGTCGAAACGATCGGCAACCCCGCCGCCAGTGCCTCCGCCAGGACCATGCCGTACCCTTCGTGCGTGGAAGGCAGAACAAGTGCATCAGCCGCCCAATATAGGCCAACGAGCTCCTCAGCCGTCACCCGTCCATGCACTCGTACCCGGCCGGTCAGGGCAGGATCGTTCAGCATCGCGCGCACGCGCGCTGCATAGGCCCGGTCCCGGTCCTGCTCCCCGACGAGGTCGAGTGTCACGCCCGGTCTGAGCCGTGCCACGGCGGACAACGCATCGAGAATCCCCTTGCGCGGCGTCCAGTGTCCCACCAGGAGTAGCCGAACGACCCCCTCCCCTTGCCCCTCCCCCTCGCAGGGCCGTGGGGATGTGGGGATGTCGGCGCAGGTCCCGAGCGAGCCTGCGAGTCGAGGGATATTCGCGCCCCGCAGCGGCCATGGTAGGAGTGATGAGGGGTTGGGGAGGGGGTCCGGCCACGGGTGCGTGTCCCAGCCCGGCCGCACCACCTCCACGCCAACGTCGCTCCTGACAAACGGCCGGACCGTGAGTGCCGTCGTCGCGCTGGTACAGATCACGAGATCGACGGACCGCAGTGCGAGCCGCTCGATGACCGCCGCGACGGCTCCCGACATCCGGCCGTTCGGCTCCGAGCAGCGAAGGTGGTGGACGAGCAAGATTAACGGCGCTCCGGACAGGGCACGGTGCAACCGACCGCCCAGCAGGGCCGCTACCAGCGCCGGGTGGGCGAGCTCGTCGACGACTACAGCGCTCCAACGCGATCGGCCGATCGCCGCCACCAGCCGCTGTCCCGCGGACAGATCGAGCGGCCAGCGCCTGGACCGAACGTCGACGACCCCGACCCGCCACTCGCGCGCCCGCAGCCCGTCCACGATCCGCGAGTCGTAGAGGTAGCCGCCCGTCAACTGCCGAATCGGCCCAGGCACGACCCAGGCAAGCATCCCGTTCTCCCTGGCGACGGTGCGAACGTCGGTCCTGGTCGTCATGGCACGCGCAGCATACCGTTTCCAGGCCGGGCATAATCTCTCGACCATGGCGATGTACGACGTGACCATCACGCTTCGACGCGGCATGCCGACCTGGGACGGCGAGCCCGGCCCGGAGTGCCGGCCGATCAAGCAGATCGGCGTGAATGGCGAGCCTGCTCAGGTATCGCTCCTCACCGTCGGCACCCACACCGGGACACACGTCGACGCCCCATCTCACTTCATCCCCGGCGGCGCCACAATCGACGCGCTGCCGCTCGACGCCCTGGTCGGGCCGTGTCGGGTCGTCGATGTGGGAGCGGGTCCGCGAATCGAGCCTGGCGACCTGGAACCAGCTGCCGTCGGCGTGCGCCGGCTGTTGCTGAAGACGGCCAGCGGTACCCTCTGGGATCAGCCCACCTTCCAGCGAGAGTTCGTGGCACTCTCGCCGGAGGCGGCCGCCTGGCTCGTGGCCCAGGGTGTGCTCCTGGTCGGGATCGACTATCTTTCGATCGACCCGTACGACGCGGAGCCCGCCGCCGCGCACCTCACGCTGCTCGGCGCGGGCGTGGTGGTCCTCGAAGGTCTCGACTTGCGAGCCGTGCCGGCTGGCGACTACGACCTCGCGGCGCTGCCGCTCAAGATCGACGGCGCGGATGGCGCGCCGGCCCGGGTCTTCTTGCGCACACAGACGTACAGAGAGTCGCCCACCCAGGGGAGTTAGCCCAAAGATGAACGTCCAGCGCCGAGCGAAGATCGTCGCCACCATCGGCCCCGCCACGGATACCGAGGAGTCGCTCGAAGCGCTGCTCGCCGCCGGCGTCGACGTGGTCCGCCTGAACTTCTCGCACGGCACCCACGCCGATCACGCCCGCCGGCTCGAGATGGTCCGGACCATCGCCGACCGCCTCCGCCGGCCGATCGCCGTGATGCTCGACCTCCAGGGGCCGAAGATCAGGACGGGTAAGCTCGTCGGTGGCCAGCCGGTAGCGCTGAAGCGCGGTCAGAGCTTCGCCATCACGACCGCCGACGTCGAGGGCACTGCCGAACGGGTCTCCACGACCTACCCGGCGCTTCCTTCTGATTGTCGCGTCGGCGATACCGTCCTGATCGACGACGGCCGCATCAAACTCATCGTCACCCACTCGGAGCTGTCCGACGTCACGTTTCAGGTGGTGGACGGCGGCATCCTGAAGGAGCACAAGGGGATCAACCTGCCGGGCGTCGCCGTTTCGGCGCCCGCGCTGAGCGAGAAGGACGAGGACGACCTGGCGTTCGGGCTGAAGCAGGGCGTAGATCTGGTCGCGCTCAGCTTCGTGCGCTCGGCCGCGGACATGCACCTTGCGCGAGCGTTCATCTCCCAGCACGGCAAGCCGGTCCCGTTGATCGCCAAACTGGAGAAGCCGCAGGCGATCGACCACCTGGACAGCATTCTCGCCGCGAGCGATGGCGTGATGGTCGCCAGGGGCGACCTCGGCGTCGAGATGGCGACCGAGGACGTGCCGCCGATCCAGAAGGAGATCATCCGCAAGGCGAATCGGCGCGGCATCCCGGTCATCACCGCGACGCAGATGCTGGAGTCGATGATCGAGGATCCGATCCCGACCAGAGCCGAGGCCTCGGACGTGGCGAACGCGGTCTGGGACGGCACGGACGCGGTGATGCTCTCAGGCGAGACGGCGGTCGGGAAGCACCCGATCGAAACCGTCGAGATGATGCACCGGATCGTCGTCAGGGCCGAGACCACCATCCCGCGGCAGCCACCCGAGGAGCGCGGCCGGATCGGCCACGCCCAGGCGATTTGCCACGCTGCCACCGGCCTGGCAGAAGACCTGAAGGTCGCCGCCATCGCTGCCTTCACCAGGACGGGCCGCACCGGGCAACTCCTCTCAACCGAGCGCCCATCCGTCCCGATCTACGTCTTCACCTCCGAGCCGCAGGTGTATCGCCGGCTCGCGCTCTGGTGGGGTGTCACCCCGATCCTGGAGCAGTTCTCGACCGACAGCGACGGCATGATCCGCGAGATTGAGGGATCGTTGTTGGCGCGCCAGGCGATCGTTCCTGGCGACCACGTGGTCGTCGTCGGCGCACTGCCGTTCCGGCCAGGCGCGCACACGAACTTCGTCAAGGTCCACGGTATCGGCGCGGCGCGCCGATGACGGACCGTCAAGGTCGTCCTGACTTCTCAGACGGCTTCGGCCTCGCTTGCTAGAATCGGTACATGCGGATCGGCATCAACGCGCTCTTTCTTCAGAAGCCGATGGTGGCGGCGGGGCTCCACCTGTACTACCTGCTCGAAGGTCTCGACGCCTACGACCGGCGTAACGAGTACGTCCTGCTGAGCCCGCGCTTCAGGAAGGCGTACCTGACGCGGTTCCCGCAGCTGCCGGCCAACCGGTTCCGCAACGTCGAGGTCTGGACCAAGATGGCCCGCCTCGGCGACAACGCCGAGAAGCTCTGGTGGGAGCAGTGGGGGCTGCTGAAGGCCGCTCGGCGCGAGAAGCTGGACCTGCTTCACTGCCCGTACTTCGCGTCGCCCGCGATCCAGATCTGCCCGACCGTCGTGACCATTCACGACGTCATCCCGCTGGTGCTGCCGGAGTACAAGTGGCGCGAGGCGAGCCGGATGTACACTGGCCTGACCTCGTTCACCTCGAAGCGCGCCAACGCGATCATCGCCGTCTCCGAGTGCTCGCGGCGTGACATCGTCTCGACGCTTGGGATTCCGGCCGACCGCATCCACGTGATCGGCAACGCCGTCCACCCGAGCTACCACCCGATCACCGACTCCTGGCTCCTGGCGGCCGTCCGCGAGCGGTACAACATCGCCAGAAAGTACATTCTCTACTTCGGCGGGTTCGACCTGCGGAAGAACGTCCAGCGGATCATCCGCTCGTACGCCGCGCTGCCGGCCCCACTCCGGGCGGAGTACCAGCTCGTCATCGCCGGCCGCCTCCACCTGCTCGGCCATCCGCTCTACCCCGATCCCCGCCCCCTCGTGCGTGAGCTCGACATGGGCGACCGGATCATTTTCACCGGGCAGATCCGCGAGCAGGACAAGGCGCCGCTCTACAGCGGCGCGACGGCGTTCCTCTTCCCCTCGCTCTACGAGGGGTTCGGGATGCCAGTCCTCGAGGCGATGGCGTGCGGCGCGCCGGTGATTACGTCGAGAGTGTCGGCGCTGCCGGAGGTCGTCGGCGACGCCGGCGTTCTGATCGACCCGTACAGCGAGCCGGCCATCTCCGAGGCACTCGGCGAAGTCTTGACCAGCCCGAAGCGGCGCCAGGAGCTCGGACAGCGGGCACGCGAGCGATCCCGGATGTTCTCCTGGCGGCAGGTCGCCGAGCAGACCGTGGCCGTCTACGAACAGGTCGCGTCGAACAACAAGTAGACGTGGGTGTTGGGTTCTGGGTGATAGGTCTCAGGGGAATCTCGCGGTGGCGATCTCTGTGCCGTCCGGCGAGACAGCCGTCCAGGTTGTGCCCGGCGCACGGGGGACCGCGTCGAGCGGCACCGAGACGACATGGTACGGATACGTCTCGGCGTCGGCCGCGTCCTGACCGGGGATCGGACCGGCGACGACGGCGGTCAGGCAGACGCCGGCATCCGTCGTGCGCACCGATTCGATGGTCACGCGGTGCCCCTCCTGGGGCCAGCGGCCGATGAACAGCGCCACCAGCACGTTGGCGCTGAGATCGACCCCCGCGACGGTCGGAGCCTCGGGTGGGTCGATCACCGACGCGATCGGGTCCGGGCGCGACGTCACCAGCAGCGTCGAACGTGGAGGTCCATGATCGAAGACGTTACCCTGCGCCAGCGACTGGACCGGTATCACGCCTTCGACGCCTACGGCATCAGCCTCGGTGAGCGGGGCGCACGCCGCCGGCGCTGGCTGTGCCTCGACAATCGTCGGGGACGCTCCGGCGAAAGCGCTCCAGCCGAGCGCTGCCACGAGCAGCGCACGCGCGACGCCCGCAATCCGCTTCCCCGAGCGTGACATCATCCCATCCTCGCCGCGGCAATCTGATGGAGTTGTACCGCACCAGGCTGGAAGCCCCGAGGCTTATTGTCCCTGGTACACTCCCAGCAGGTCCACTGGCTAAAGGAGAATGACGGCATGGACGGCATCAAGGTGGTGCGCCCATCCGAGCGGTACAAGGGCGTGGTGCAGAGTGGCGCGATGCAGCGCGAGGCCGGCGTGGCGCCTGAGACGACCGGCGCGACGGGCATCTGGTCCGGCTACGTGACAACCCCTCCCGGATTGAAGTCGAGCGTGCACCACCACGGCGACTGCGAGACGGCGATCTACGTCGTGAAAGGTCGCGCCCTCTTCAGGTGGGGCGACATGCTGCAACATGAAGCAGAGGTCGGTCCCGGGGATTTCTTGTTCGTGCCGCCGCACGAGATCCATCAGGAAGAGAATCTGAGCGACACCGAGACCTGTGACCTGATCGTTTCGCGCGGCTGCGCCGGCATCCTCACCATCAACGTGGATGACCCGCGAGAGGCGCGCCCGGTGCACGACCACTCAAACGAAGACGTCACCGGTCACAGTCGCTGAGGTGGTCGCGCAACGACCGCATCTGCTGCCGCCTCTGCGCCTCGCGTCCAGCCACGCCCATCACAGTGCGATAACGAGCGTGTAGATACACGACAGATCGCCCGTTCGGTATCCTAGACTGGCGGCGGATCGATGAGCGAGCCGCCGTCTGCCTCGGGACGAGCCAGGGGCTGCTGGTCCAGCGCTTCGAAGACGCGGAACGCTGGGTCACCGTCGCCGATGACATTCCGTCAGTGCGCGCGCTGAAGTTCTGGCCGCCCACGTCCTGATTCGGGACCGTCCAGGCATCCCCTCCGGCCCATGCCTCCCTCCCCCGCGGGGGAGGAACTGGCCTTACGCGTCAGCCCGACGCTGACAGGCGGCACACGTTCCGAGGAGCTGGGTGTGGTGCGCGTGAACTGCGAAGCCGATCTCCGCGGCCGCCCGCTCGATGATCGCCGGGGTCGGCGGTGCCACGGCATCCACCAGCTCGCCGCAGCGGACGCAGAGGGCATGATCGTGCCGATCGACGCGGCCGTCGAAGCGACTCGCGTGATCGCCAAATGAGAGCTGCAAGATGATGCCGTGGTCCGCCAGTGCGTGGAGCGCGTTGTAGACGGTGCCGAAGGCGATGCCCGGCAGAACGGAGCGAACCCGCTCGTAAATGTCCGCCGCGCGCGGGTGATCGTGGCTGGCCCGCACGGCATCGAGGATCGCCTGGCGTTGCGGCGTCATTCGAATCGGGCCTCGGCGGGCGAGGTCGGCCGCGCGTTCCTCATCTCGAGCGTGCCGATCCGTGTCCGCGACCATCTGTTTGCCTCGCCTCAGTGCTTGAAATGCCGCTGGTGCGTGAAGATCATCGCCATGTGGTGTCGATTGGCGACCTCGATCGCCTGCTGGTCGCGCGTCGAGCCGCCCGGCTGAATCACGGCCGTCACGCCCGCCGCCGCTGCTCGCTCGATGCCGTCCGGGAACGGGAAGAAGGCGTCAGAGGCCATCACGGCGCCAGCAGAGCGCTCCCCGGCCTTGCGGCAGGCCAGATCGACGGCATCGACACGGCTCGGCTGCCCTGCCCCCAGGCCGACGAGCTGGAGCCCGCGTGCAAGTACGATCCCGTGCGAGTGGACGTGCTTGACGGCCCGCCACGCAAAGAGCAGGCTGGTCAGCTCAGACAGCGTCGGCTGGCGCGTCGTGACGACGTCACGGGTCAGCATGTTCTCTGGCAGGGCGTCGCGCGTTTGCACCAGCCAGCCCCCGACGACCCGCTTGAAGTCGAGGTCGCCGGCTTCGAGCTCGCCGGGGCGCTCCGGCTGGTAGCCGGTCGCCATGATCCGCAGGTCGCGCTTCTTTTGGAGGATCGCAAGCGCGTCGGGCGTGTAGTCTGGGGCGATCAGGTCCTCGAAGAAGACCTCGCCGATCTCGCGCGCGGTCGCCTCGTCGACGATGCGATTGAGGCTGACCGCGCCGCCGAACGCGGTCTGTGGATCGCCGGCCAGCGCGCGCCGATACGTCTCTGACAGGTCGTCGCCGCACGCGAGTCCGACCGGATTGCCGTGCTTCACCATTGCGACCGTCGGCGCGGAGAAGTCGGCGACGATCCGCCAGGCGGCGTCAAGATCGTAGGTGTTCGTGAACGAGAGCTGCTTGCCGTGCAGTTGCCGGCCGCTCACGACACCGCGTGGCAGGTTGCGGATTGTGCTGTCTGCGTAGAACGCGGCGAGCTGATGCGGGTTCTCACCGCATCGCAGCTCGCCGATCTTCTTCATGGCGAGTGTAATCTGGTCCGGGAACAGCTCGTCGCCGGTCCGCAGGTAGCCGGAGATGTGCGTATCATAGACCGCGCAGTGCTGAAACGCCTTGGCCGCCAGCCGCCGGCAGATGCCCTGGCTGACGTTGCCGCCGTGATCGCCGCGCAGCTCGTCGAGGACCGTGCCGTAGTCCATCGGATCGCAGACCGGCACGACGCTGGCGAAATTCTTGGCCGCTGCCCGCAGGAGTGTCACGCCGCCGATGTCGATGCTTTCGAGGACGCTGGCGAGATCCTGGCCGGACCCGCGTGCCGTCTCGCGGAACGGATACAAATTGGAGACGACGACGTCGATCGGCGACGCGCCGACGCGATCCATCTCCTCGACGTGGCCGGGGTCGGCCCGCAACGAGAGAATTCCCGCGTAGATGAGCGGATGAAGCGTCTTGACGCGCCCGCCGAGGATCTCAGGGAAGCTCGTGAGCTCCTGGACGCCTCGGACGTCGACGCCGTTCTCACGAAGCAGCGCCTCGGTACCGCCAGTCGAGAAGAGCTCTATACCGAGATCGGCGAGCCCGCGGGCAAAGTCGACTACGCCAGTCTTGTCAAACACGCTGATAAGCGCGCGCATGTCCATCCTCGGCGCCGGCACCCCCGGCCGGTCAGTGCAGTTCTGTCGCCTGGGATTGTAGTCTATCGAGCAGTGCCTCAAGGACTGTGAGCAGCGTCGCTCTGCTTGCTCCACCTTACCCTGGCCCTTGCGAGGCCGTCTGAGGCACGCTAAGAGAAAGGATCAGGCGCTCGATCTCGCGATAACATCGGTCGAACGACGGCGACCGCTGACGGGCCATCTGCATATCAAATCGCTCAGTAAGCCTGGCTTGGTCGGCGGTGGGGCTGTAGCTTGGCCGATTGAACATACGGATGCTGAGCCACTCCTTCGCCCCGCGGATGCGCTCCGGATCCTCGGGAGCTTCGGTTCCAGGAACGAGATCCCCGCTTGCTACGAGTGAGGGCGCAGCCGCGATGAACCATGTCTCGAACTCGTGCTGAGCGAGGACTACGGCAATTGGCAATCCGGCAGCGAGTGGGGTGACCGCCTCGATGAGATCGGTCCCGAGCAAACAGCGCAATTGCCCGTGCGAACAGGGCGGCTCCCCGTCAGCATCAAGAAGAACAAGAATCGCTCCGGACTCGCCGGCGTCGATTCGAGCGATCCTCATCCGGTTTTCGCGTTCCTGCGGGAACCGAGGAAACCGATCGCGACTCGTCAGAATTGACCTGAAGCAGTCCACGTATAGTCCGAGCTCTGCGCCCACGCGACGTATGAGAATCGGGACCGCGGCCAGTTCGCCATCACCTTCGACAATCGAAACGATGCGGGGTACGGCATTCACACAGGCGCTGCCATCCCACTTGACGTAGGCGAGTCCTCGCGTCCGTTGGTAGGTGATATGTGACGCATCCTGAGGAGTTCTCCGGCCGAGGCCAGATGCTCCGTAACGATCTGCCGGCTGGCCTCGTCAACCGGACCGATGATGGTACGTCCGCCACGTAGCTCGACGGCGCACAATATTCCAATGTCCAAATCCTCATGATCGAGCATTGCGGGACTGTGTGTCGTTGCAAGGACCTGAGTGACATGACTCGCCTCGGCCATCGCCTCGAGAAGCGCAGTCGCTGCACCTGGATGCACGGCGCTCTCCGGCTCTTCAATACCGACCAGGCTGACTGGCGAGATGTCGCGCATGCGTCCCTGGTAAAGGGCCACCAGCACGCCGAACGTCCGAAGCGTGCCGTACGATATCTCACTTGCATCGAAAGTCCATGACATATCTGTAGCATCGGATCGCTGTTCGAACTGTAGAGCCATGTAGCCTGCGATGTTCGATGCGGCGACAGCTCGTATGTCAGGAACGATCACCTTCATCCAGTCAAGTAGCCGATCACCTGCGATTACACCGTAACTGTCGGTCACAAACATTTGGTCGTACACACTGGCCACATTGGAGCCATCAGCCTTCAAGAGCTCGCCACCGTCTGGCAGTTGCGGCTTGCGCATCTCTGACACATGTAAGCTGTAGCAGGCGATGCCCCTCAGGGCGCGATGGACCAGTCCGAAGTTGAGATGCTCAGACACGTGAGGAAGGGTTAGCGAAGGTGGCCCGAGTGACGGAAAGATTCCCGGCACGAACTGAACACCTCGCACATCCCACCACGTCGATCCTTCGGGCGTCACCTCGAACTCGGCCAGAGCGCCATCGTTGCGGCCAGTATGGGTGGAGACGACGCAGTGTTCGCGAGCCAACTCAAACGCACCGAGGCGGCTTTGACGGGACTCCGACTTTCGCCGCAGCTCCAATTGATAGTGGCCGCGTCGACGCTCGTACAAATTCATGTCTATTTCGATACTTAGGGTAGCATCAGGGTCATCAAGAGCCCAGCGTGAGAGGAGGCTGTACATGCCCCCCTGGCGACCTATAGCCGATTCCAGCCCGTTATTTAGCGCGTCCGCCAGGAAGTCCAGAGCCTTGACGAAGTTGCTCTTGCCAGAGCCGTTTGGGCCGACCAGGATTGTCAGCGGCCCAAGCTCGACGTCACACTCAGCGATGCTCCGGAAGTTCTTCAGGCGCACGCGAGTGATCATCGGCAAGGGCGTGGATTTCGATGGCATGGCGGCCCCTCCGGAAGCAGCAACTGGCGCGGCTGCCTTGGGCTACTTGATAGTGTACCGCCTCGGACGAGTGGCGATGACCGCTACTGGAGCTCCAGGAGCGACAGATTCATGTTGTTCATCTCGCCGATCAATCGTACGAGGGTCGTGCGGACGCCGTTGAGCGACCTGGCATCCTTCGATTCGAGCGCGGCGCTCAACCCGTCTGCCGCCTCCTCCGCGCGGTCCGCGGCGTTGCTCGCGAACCGATGAACCGAGCCGGTCGCGGGGCCGGGCTTCGCTCCGCGGATCTCGGCGGCAGCTGTCGAGAGCGCCACCGCCGCCGCCTCGGTGTCGCGGCGCCAGGCCGGGTCGGCCAGGATCTCCGGTCGACCGCCAGCCCGCTCGATCTGCTCGTTCGCCGAGGAGATCGCCTTGCCCAGCGTGTCGACCTGCGGCTGTAGCACGGCGAGGTACGCTCGATCGGCATCGCCGATGCGCGTTGACGGCTTCGCGGCGCCCTCGGCGGCGCTGGCTGGGGACGGGGAGCCGGCCGGCTTCGGATCACCGCTCGGCTTCGGCTCGCTAGCGGGCTTCGGCTCGGCAGCCGGCGATGCCGCGGATGCGGCCGGGGCTGGCGGCGCAGCGCTCAGCTCCAGAAGCTCTGACACGATCCAGCCGCTGGCGCCGTTGGCGGGGTCACGTACGTTGCGCCAACGTCGACCGCCACCTTCGCGCTCCGGGCCGATCAACTCGAGCTCCGTGCCTTCGCGCACCGTCCGGACCAGCGCGGCGCCAGGCGAAGGCTCAGCGCGCATGTTTGCCCCCTGTCCCTCGGTATTGACGACGCGCGCGCGCTCGACGGAGCCCGCGGATGGTCCTGCACCCGGGTTCAAGTTTGGGGGCGGGATGCGCGTCGGCACAATTGTCGGCGCCACGCTGACCGGCGAAGCCGCCGGCGAGGCGAGGGTCCCAGGCTCCGGAGACGAAAATGGCTTCGGAGCAGGCAAGAGCGTCGGCGATGGCGCCGGAGTCGGCGGCGGAGGGGTTGGCGGAGCGCTCAGCAGTCCGCATCCGGGCGACATGGTGAACGCCAGGAACACCACGAGCATCCTGAACGCGTTTGCATCGAGTATCGATTTCAACCGTCACTCCCAGCGGAACGTCAACGCCGCCGCCAGCGGCGCCACACTCGCCCAGATGACCAGCACAAGCCAGCTGAGCAGCGGCGCGGGATCGCCCGCGCTCAGCACGCTCCGCAGTGTGTCGGCCAGCGCCGTGCTGGGCAGCAGCATCGCCACACTTGCCAGCCACGGTCCAAGATGTGAAGTCGGAAAGACGATGCCGCCGAGCAGCAGGAACACCAGGTAGAGGCCGTTGGCGACTGCCAGCGTCGCCTCGGCGCGCAAGGCGCCCGCCATCAGCAGACCGAGCCCCCCGAACGCCGAGGTTCCGAGCGCCAGCACCAGCGGCACCATGGCCGTCGCACCATCCGGCCGCCAGCCCAACACCAGGACTGCAACGCCGACGATGAGGATCGTCTGCACGGCCTCGATCGCCAGCACCGCGGCGATCTTCGCGGCCAACAGTCCGGTTCTCGGTAACGGCGAGGCGCCGAAGCGCTTCAACACCTTGTAGTACCGCTCGAATGCGGTCGCGATGCCCGTGCTCACCATCGCCGTCGACATGATCGCCAGGGCCAGGATGCCGGGGACCAGGAAATCAGCCCGCAGCTCCGGCGGAATCGGCATCAGGTCGACGAGCCCGAAGAAGAGCAGCAGCGCCGGCGGGATCACGAGTGTGACGAGCACGCTCTCGCCGCGCCGTAGCGCAAGCCGAAGCTCGACGCGGGTGAGGGCCACGATCATCGGCAACAGCGCTGCCGGCTCGGAAGACCGCGAGCCGTCCCGTGCGTTCGCCGATCCGATCAACACGTCATGCATGGTGCCCGACCTCGCCAGGCGCCTGGCTGTCCTCGGACATTCGCGCCGATGCATGGTCCGCCGTCAGGTGTAGGAACACCTCTTCCAGCGACTGTCTACCGACCCGCAGCTCGGACAGCAGATCGCCCCGTTCGGCTAACCACGCGGCAACGTGTGCGATGGTCGCCGGGTCGATCACGCCCTCGACCAGGTACTCACCGGGGCGCTCCTCACGAACGACGGCCGACGCGAGCAGGTTCGCAAGCACGCCGACAGGAAGCCCCCGCGGTGCTCGGAACCGCAACTCGTCAGGGGGTCCGCCGGCCTTGCCCAGCCCAGCCGGCGAATCAAGGGCCACGAGCCGGCCGTTGTCCACGATGGCGACTCGATCGGCGAGCTGTTCGGCCTCCTCCATGAAGTGCGTCGTCAGGAGCACGGTGACGCCGCCGCGCTGGAGCGATCTGACGATCTCCCAGGTGGCACGCCTCGCCTGAGGGTCCATGCCGGCCGTCGGCTCATCCAGGAAGACCAGCTCAGGACGGCCGACCAGCGCGAGCGCCAGCGACAGCCGCTGTTTCTGCCCGCCGGAGAGCGCCCGGTAGCGTGTCCTGGCCGCGTCGTCCAGGCCGACGAGCTTGAGCAGTGCGCTCGGCTCGATCGGGCGCTCGTAGAAGCTGGCGAACAGCTCCAGCACTTCGAGAGGCCGCGCCGATGGAGCGACGCCGCCATCCTGGAGCATCACGCCGATCCGAGGTTTCAGGCGCCGAGCGTCGTGGATCGGGTCCAGGTCAAGCACGCGAACCTGGCCGGCCGACGGCGCGCGGTACCCCTCCAGGATCTCGACGGTCGTCGTCTTGCCGGCCCCGTTCGGCCCGAGCAGCGCGAACACCTCGCCTCGACGGACCTCGAAGCTGAGCCCGTCTACCACGGCCCGCCCTCCATAGCGGCGCACCAGGCGGTCGACGACAATTGCCGGGGTATCTGACACCATCTGGCTACAATGACCGTGAGAGGCTGCTGACGGCCGCCCGGCCGTCGCCACGAAGCGCCTCGCCTCGTGATCGCCCCGCCAGACCACCCCGTTCCCGGCCGTTCCGCCAGCCTGTCGGACGGCCGACCCTCTCCCCTGAAGGTGCCAGATGCCAGCCCGAGGTCCTGCCCCGGAGTGGGTTGCCATGGTCAACACGTCGCTGATCGTGATCAGCGGCATCTTTCTGCTGTTGGGCTACTACTTCATTCGCCAGCGACAGATCGAGCTTCACAAACGAAGTATGCTCACTGCCACCACCTTCGCGGCACTGTTTCTGGTGGTCTACGTCAGCCGAGCGCTTCTGTTCGAGACGAAGGTGTTCGCTGGCGAGGGCCTAGTGCGGGTGATCTACCTGGCGATCCTGATCTCGCACACCATCCTGGCGATCCTGGTCGGTCCGTTCGTGCTCCTGACGTTGCGACGTGCGCTTCGAGGCGAGTTCTCAAAGCATCGGCAGATCGCGCGGGTCACGTTTCCGATGTGGCTGTACGTCGTCGTGACGGGCTGGCTGATCTACTGGATGCTGCATTCGCTCTCGGCCGAGGTCTACTAGCCGGTTGGCGCAATCCTAGAAGACTATCTCAGGTAGCCAGGGGCACATCGTCGGGAAGCTGCTCGATCTCCACCAGCGCGAAGCGCACGAGTGCGATGCGGGCGGCAGGCAGTTGCCTGGGCTCAGGCGGCGGCGCAGCCCCTTCGGCCGGAATCTGTTCGTGGCGCGGATCGAGCTCGGCGGTGGTGCGTGACACGAGTGCATCCTCAGGGCCGTAACCGACGTCGTTCCCGTGAAGCGATCGGGCGAGGGTCGGGACCCGTTCAACCAACAGGCACCATCCAGGCGGGCACCTTCACACTGACCATGACGCACAAGCCGAAGGAGACAAGTTCCCGCGCGGTTGAAATACGGGTACCACGAGGCGGCGGACGACCCGATCGTCTTCCCCGGCCAAGCCGGGAAGTCGCACCTCCACACGTTCTTCGGCAACATGACGACCAGCGCGAGCTCGACCTACGATAGCCTGCGGGCTGGCGCCACGACCTGCCGAACTCAGGAAGACAGCTCCGGCTACTGGGTTCCGGCGCTCTTCCGAAACGGCGCCGAGGTCAAGCCGATCTCCATGAAGGTGTACTACCGAACCGGGCGCCACGAGCCCGAGTCAGTCAAGGCGTTCCCGCCGGGCTTCCGGGTGGTCGCAGGCGACGCGACCGCGACCAGCGCGCAGGGACTCCGCACCACGTTCTGGCACTGCCGAGGGCTACGCGGTCCGGAGGCCGGACCTGGCTTCGGGCCGACGGAATCGCCGCCGATCTGTCCCGCTGAGAACCCGCTGACGCTCCACGTCCTCTTCCCAGAGTGCTCGGACGGCGTCAGCACGGACAGCGCGGACCACAAGAGCCACACGGCGTACGGCCGATTCGGCGGTTGCCCGGCCAGCCACCCGGTGGTACTGCCGAGCCTGGCGTTGATCGCGCACTACCCGATCGTCGGCGACCCCGGAACGATCACCCTCGCCTCTGGCTCGGCGTACTCGGGGCATGCTGACTTCTTCAACGCCTGGGATCAGACGTTTCTGACGCGCGCGGTGACCGAGTGCCTGAACGCCAGCGTCCAGTGCGGCGTCCTCTAACAGACGTCGAGAGAACACGCGTCGCCTCGTACTACGGTGCGAGGCGGCGCACCTCTTCGACCACGGCTGAGACGTTCAGCTCCTCGCCGCTGTAGAGCGCCCGGACCTGGCCTCTAGGGTCGATCAGGGCGAAGCGGTTGGTGTGGATGATCTCGGGCGTGCCGCCGGGCGCGCGCGCGGCCGGCGGCGGCCGACCGACCTTGAACCCGCCGATCAGCAGGTCGTCGATCGCCTGACGCTGGCCGGTCAGGAAGCGCCATTCGGTCGGAACGGCGCCGAACCGCTCGCCGTACGTCCTCAGCGCCTCTGGCGTGTCGTGCTCGGGATCGACGCTGAACGAGACGATGACGGACTTCTCGCCCAGCAGCCTCTCTTGACGAAGCTGGTCACGCACCTGGGCCATGGTGGCCGTGAGCAACGGGCAGATGTCCGTGCAGTTCGTGAAGACGAAGTTCGCTACCACGACCTTCCCCGTCAGGTGCGAGGACGAGAACGGGCGCCCGGTCTGGTCCACCAGATCGAACTGGGGAGCCGGGAAAAGAACCGGGAGGGTGCTGGCGGGCCGGCAGGCAAGGCTCAGGGCGAGGAGTACGGACGCCCCCAGCACGATCGTCCACCGCGTCGATGTCACAGGAGCGCCTGGCGGTCCACCACCATTGCCACGAACAGCAGCGCCAGATAGAGGATTGAGAAGCGGAACAGCCGGCGCGCCGCCATCGCCGTCGCCTCGCGCCAGAGCCGGACCGCGTAGTAGATGAAGATCGCGCCGAGCGCGCCTGCTGAGACGGCGTAGACCACCCCCAGCAGCCCGAACGTCCAGACGGCCACGGTCAGCGCCACCATCGTCAGCGAGTACCAGAGGATCTGTTTACGCGTCTCCTCTTCGCCCCGCACGATCGGCAGCATCGGGATGCCGGCCGCCGCGTACTCGCGCTGCATCAGGAGCGAGAGCGCCCAGAAGTGCGGCGGCGTCCAGACAAAGATGATCGTAAAGAGCCAGATCGCCAGCCAGCTGACCTCGTTCGTCACCGCCGCGATGCCGACGACCGGCGGGATCGCCCCGGCTGCGCCACCGATGACGATGTTGAGCGAGGTCCAACGCTTCAGCCAGCGGGTGTAGACGAAGACGTAAAAGAGGAGCGCGCAGAGCGTCAGCACCGCCGAGAGCACGTTGACGAACGCCACCATCAGCGTGAACGAGAGAATCCCGAGGCTGATCCCGAAGAACAGGCCGTTGAGCGGCGGCACCATGCCGGCCGGAATCGGCCGGGCCGAGGTGCGACCCATCAGCTCGTCGACGTCACGGTCCAGATAGTGGTTGATCGCGCCGGCCCCGCCGGCTGCCAGCGCCCCGCCGAACAGGGTGAAGAAGATCAACTGGAGCGACGGCAGGCCACGGTGCGCCATCAGCATCGCCGCCAGCGTGGTAATGAGCAGCAGCACGACCACGCGCGGCTTGGTCAGCATGAAGTAGGCCGAGGCGACGCCACGCTTCGTCGCCGGAGCGCGGGCGGCCGCCGCCTCGCCCGCCGTCGTCAGCGCCAGCTCCGGCCGACGCGCGTGCCAGGTCATGCTCATCAGCACCACGACCATCGACCAGACAGCCGACGCACCGGCGACGTGGAGCGTCTGAATGATCCAGAGCGGCGCCGCCACCGGCACGCCCGCCGCCGACGCCGAAACAGACTGACCTTGCGCCGCGAGCACCGACTGCGCCACCAGCGCCGGCCCGACGACGACCGCGACGGCGCCGATCGTGATCTGCGCCACGACGATCGCGATCAGGCTGAAGACGACCCGCTTCATCGCCAGCGGCAAGCCCGGTGTCCGCGACGTCTTCCAGGCGATCCAGCCGATCAGGCCCGCCACGACGTACGCGAGCAGCCGGTGAGTCAGGTGCAGGTCGACCAGGCCGTTCGACCCGAACGGCAGGAGCTGCCCGTTGCAGAGCGGGAAGCCGCTACAGACCCAGCCCGCCCCGATCGCGCGCATCAACCCGCCGACGACCAGCAACAGGTAGGTCAGCGCCGTCAAGGCCACGGCCAGCCGCCAGTACCCGTTCAGGTTTGCGCGGTTCACGCCCGGCGCCTGCTCGGGTCCATCCACCGCCACCGCCAGCTCGCCGTTCGCCGCGACCCGCGCCGCGATGTTCACCCACAGCACGAAGGCCAGGATCACGAAGGCGAAGCTGAGATGGACCATGACGGTCAGCGCCGGCGTCTCGAGCCAGACGACCCAGGCGCCCAACCCGATCTGCATGGCCAGCATGACCGGCACCAGCGTGGCCGGAATGACGATGTGACGGACGCCCCGGGCCCAGACCCAGGCGGCGGCAACCATCGCCAGTATCATCGCTGAGACAATCGCGCCGGAGAACCGGTGGCTGAACTCGATCCAGGCCTTGATGCTCGGCGGCGGCAAGAGCTGTCCGTGACAGAGCGGCCAGTCCGGGCATCCGAGGCCGGAGCCGGTCGAGCGGACGACGGCGCCGACGACGATCAGGAGGTAGGTCGCGATGGCAGTGAGCAGCGCGAGGCGACGGAGTGCGGTCACGTTCGGGATTATAGCGAGCAGGTCTGGCCAGTAGTCTGTCAGGAAATGCCTGTCATCACTGTCAGAATGATTCAGGACGCGGGTTCGCGAGCGCGGCGGTATACTGGTGACAACGCGCCGGACGCGCCGCTGGGCTCTCCGGCTGAGGTGACACCATGGACGACCTGGACCGGCGGCTCCTGAACCGCATCCAGTCAGATTTCCCACTCGTCGCGCGGCCGTTCCAGGAGCTTGGCCAGCCGCTTAGCATCTCCGAAGAGGACGTCATCGCGCGAATGCGGGCGCTGAAGGCGGGCCGGATCGTGCGCCAGATCAGCGCGATCTGCGACACCAAGAGCCTGGGCTACAAGTCGAGCCTGGTCGCAATGCGAGTCGACCCGGCCCGGATCAGCGAGGCTGCCCGGATCATCAATGAGCATCCGGGTGTGACGCACAACTACGAGCGAAACCACCAGTACAACCTCTGGTTCACGATCGCCGTACCGCCGACCTCTGACCTCGAAGCAGTCGTCCAGCGCATCCACGAGCTTGCCCGCGCCGAGGTCACGCGCGTGATGTACACCCTGCGCCTGTTCAAGATCGGCGTCAACCTCGACATGACCGGGCAGCGCCCGCCGGATGCGCAGGCCGCCCCGGAGTACCGCGAGCAGGACCGGATCCGCGCCCGCGACTACACCGTCACCGAGCTCGACAAGATGGTGATCCGCGAGCTCCAGGAGGATCTGCCCATCGAGCCGCGCCCGTTCGCTGCGCTCGCCGAGCGGATCGGCCTCACCGAGGACCGCCTCTTTGAGGCGATGGGGAGCCTGGTCGAGCGCGGCTTCATGCGGCGCATGGCGGCGATCCTCTACCACCGCCGCGCCGGCTTCCGAGCGAACGGCATGGGCGTCTGGGCGGTTCCCGAGGACGACGTCGTGGAGATCGGCGAGGCGATGGCGGCGTTCGCCAATGTCAGCCACTGCTATCGACGGCCCACATATCCGGACTGGCCGTACAACGTCTTCACGATGGTCCACGGCACGTCAGTGGAACAGTGCGAGGAGATCCTGTCGGCGATCTCCAAAAAGACCGGCGTCACCGAGTACATCAGCCTGTACAGCACGCGCGAGTACAAAAAGACGCGATTGTTGTTCTATACAGACGCCTACCAGAAGTGGGAGGCGAAGCGGATGCCCTAGGCGCAGGCTGCGCCAGCGACCTGAATCGACGAATGTCAAGTGAGCAGCCAGCAGCTAGCTGGACCTGCGCGGGCCGGGCGACGCGAGCCCGGCCCGCGCAGCACGCTTATTGGCTCGCCACCTGCAACGGTCTCCGCAATACCGTTGCCGTGGATCCTCAGGGAAGAAGTCTTTTCCGCAGGGCGCGAACGCGCACGATCGGACTTCCGGCAGTGACCCCGTGCTGTCGAGGTAGGCGCGCACAGTCAGATAGGCGAGTAGACTGGTCGTGCCGACCATCAGACGCCCGGTTTCTGGGGCAAGAACGAGACGCGTTTCATCGAGCCGTGCAGCGAGCCAGGTGCGGGAGGCCGACGTAAGCTCATACTGCCGCCCGCGATCCAGCTCTCGCCGAAAGCTCGCCAATTGCTTGGATGCCCAGAGGTAGAGAGCCACTGGCTCCCTCAACAAGTCCGGTGATAAGTCGCTCCAATGCCATGGCCAGACGCGTAGACTTGCCTTCACGTAGGCGGCGGCTTCCTCATGGCCGTTATCGACGCACCACTTCATGAAGAAAAGTGCGTCGCTGCCGGCATGCGGGGGACTATCCGCCGCCGTCTCAGCGGCGAGGGGGAATGGAAACTCCCGCCCCAAACGGCTGTGCATGAACTGTGGCCGGAGCAGTTCCTGTCCGTCGTGCACGTCGCTGACGAGGTAGCGAACGCTCGCCAACCACTCCGCGAAGTTGAGCAATGGTCCAAAGCGGCTCGCAAATTTGACGACTTCGGCGTCGGAAGGTTCGTCAGCGAGACGCAGGAGGGCTCTGATGGTGACACGGGCGGACCTTGAGAGGGGATACGACCCACGGGGAGTGAAGCGCACCACCTTGACTCCCTGAACCAGATTGACGGCTTCGCCGCGTTGGATGAATCGGTAGCCGAAGCTTCCGTCATCTTGCACGGGGATCCTGGCAATCTCGGCATCCCCAGTGACCCACTCCCCGCCGGCCGCAGCGAACGCATCGGCATGAGGCACCCGCCGCTCATCTGTCATTCCGGTGTCCTCGTAAAGTCCGCGTAACTACGTGACAGTCTACCCGGCCCGCCTGACAATGGCAATACAGCAAAGGTGTTTCGTTTGTGGACTAGGGAGGAAAGCGTGGCCGGATTGGATCTCAAGGCAGCGGCAGTGCGGGCCGGCCTGCCTCTGTATCGCGTCGCTGCCGAGGCTCGGATCAATCCCAGTCAGCTCTCGCGGCTGTTGAATGAGCGGGCACCGCTCGACAACCAGACCGAGGATCGCATTCGGGCCGCCATTGGGCGTCTTGCGGTTGTGGAGACGGCCCGATGAGCGGCACCCCACCATCGGCCCACGAGCTGATCCGCCGTAAGGTGCTCGTCGACGCGTACGCGTTCGCGCTGAGCGTGGCGCGCCGGCCCGATCTGGCCGCCACCACTGACCCCGCCGGCGCTGCCCGGCCGCTCGAGGTTGGCGCCAACACACAAGGAGAAC
>Ga0075430_100000767_pt1 | contig 24741 bp, 21 predicted proteins | sample RhiMetdeltSRZDD4_FD_75294 | JGI IMG/M metagenome (GOLD analysis project Ga0075430, IMG submission 75294) | Populus rhizosphere microbial communities from Tennessee, USA - Rhizosphere MetaG P. deltoides SRZDD4 | ecosystem: Host-associated > Plants > Roots > Rhizosphere > Soil | place: USA... | reverse complement strand
CAGGAGCCCAGCGGCGATGCGTGCGACCATTGGCATCGCTATCCGGACGACATTCGACTCTGCGCCGAGCTGGGCTTCACCGCCTACCGCTTCTCGCTCGAGTGGAGCCGGATCGAGCCCGAGGAGGGCGAGTGGTCGAGCGCGGCGCTCGACCACTACCGCCGCATGTGCGCCACCTGCCACGAGCACGGCCTCGAGCCCATCGTCACCTTCCACCACTTCACGACACCACTCTGGCTCGCCGCGCGCGGGGGCTGGGTCGAGCCGTCAGCGGCTGACCACTTCGCGCGATTCTGCGAGCGCGCGGCGGCGCATCTGGGCGACCTCATCGCCCGCGCCTGCACGATCTGCGAGCCGAACATCGTGGCGACCATGGGCCACCTCTACGGAATCTTCCCGCCCGGGACGCGCGACCCCGATCTCCGCCGACGGGCCAACGACGTCCTGATCGTCGCGCACCGGAAGGCCGTCGAGGCGATCAAGGCGGGGCCCGGCGCAGCACCCGTCGGGCTGACGCTCGCCATGTTCGACTACCAGGCCGTCATGGGCGGCGACGTCGAGCGCGACCGCTACCGCCGCGACATGGAGGACGTCTTCCTGGAGGCCGCCCGCGGCGATGACTTCCTGGGCGTGCAGTGCTACTCGCGGATCCGCGTCGGGCCCCAGGGCCTGCTCGATCCCGACCCGGAGGTCCGCCTCACCCAGATGGGCTACGAGTTCTGGCCCGAGGCGCTCGAGGCGACCATTCGCCGGGCCTGGGAGGTGACGCGTGGCGTCCCCGTCGTCGTGACCGAGAACGGCATCGGAACGGAGGACGACGTCGAGCGCATCGAGTACGTCGGGCGGGCGCTGTCCGGCGTCCTCGCCTGCCTCGCCGACGGCATCGACGTGCGCGGCTACGTCTACTGGAGCCTGCTCGACAACTTCGAGTGGATCCTCGGATACCGCCCGACCTTCGGCCTGGTCGCCGTGGATCGCGTGACGCAGACGCGCACGGTGAAGCCCAGTGCGCACTGGCTCGGCGGTATCGCCCGGGCGAACGCCCTCCCCTTGCTACCCCGCTGACGGCCGCGATCCCGCTGGCATGGTCTTCGCGTTCTTGCGCACCGTGCCTCGTGAAGCTCGTCGACCCCGGATGGCGTCTCAATCCTGAGCCCGGCGCCGCGGGGCCGACGTCGTGCACCGCCGGGCCGGTGTGAAGGGAGCCATGGCGGACCAGAATGGAACTCGGGGTTTCGTGAACGCGGCCACGCTGGCCTTCCTGGCCCGGCGGCTGAAAAATCGACGCGTGCGCGCAGCCGCCGTGCGTGACCCGGACGGCGCGTCGACGGAGGGCGTCGATCTGCAGCGGCACGTCGAGCAGGCGGCGGACTGCCTGGACGGTATCCCGGCATGGACCCAGGACGGCGACCTGGCCTCCGTCGCCGACCTCCCCGCACGCATCCCGCGGCTGTCCATCGTGGCCCTGGTCGTCGGGTCGCGAGGGGACGTGCAACCCTTCATCGTGATCGGCCGCCGGCTCGCGGAGCGGCATCGCGTGCGGATCGCCACCCACCGGGAGTTCCGGCCCCTGGTCGAGCGGGCGGGGCTCGAGTTCTACCCACTGGCCGGGGATCCGCACGAGCTGATGGACTACATGGCGAGGACCGGCGGACGCATCATCCCGACCCGCGTCGACCAGCTCGTGACCGACGTGCCGAGGCAGCGGGCGATGCTTGCGGAGATCCTCGCGTCGACCTGGCGTGCGTGCACCGAGCCGGATCCTGATCGGCCCGACGCGCCGCCGTTTCGGGCCGACGCCATCCTCGCCAATCCGCCGAGCTACGGCCACCTCCACTGCGCGGAGGCCCTGCAGGTGCCCCTGCACATGATCTTCACGATGCCGTGGAGCCCCACGTGCGCCTATCCGCACCCGTTCGCCAACATCGCGCCCGGCGGCAGCCGCCCGGTACAGAACTTCCTGTCCTACGGCGTGGTCGACCTGATCGTCTGGAGCGGCATCGCCGATCTCGTGAACGCGTTCCGTCAGGACCTCCTGCGGCTCCCCCCGGTGTCGTTCGCGGACGGCGCGGCGCTACTGGAGGACAACGAGGTGCCATTCACGTATCTGTGGCCGGCCAGCCTGGTGCCCAAGCCGGCCGACTGGGGCCCGCACATCGACCTGGCGAACTTCACGTTCGACGACCGGACGCCCGCCTACGAGCCTCCCGCGGCGCTGCGCGATTTCCTCGCCGCCGGGGAGGCGCCGATCTACGTCGGCTTCGGCTCGATCAGCGTCGACGACCCCGTCGCCCTCACCCAGACCATCTTCACGGCGCTGGAGCGGGCGGGCGCGCGCGGCGTCGTGTCGCAGGGCTGGGCGCATCTCGGCGGCGCGACGCCGCCGCCGAACGTCTTCGTCGTCGACGACGTCCCCCACGACTGGCTGTTCGCGCGCTGCCAAGCCGTCTGCCACCATGGCGGCGCGGGGACGACGGCCGCGGGCCTGCGCGCCGGGTTGCCCACGGTGATCGTGCCGTCCTTCGGCGATCAGTTCTTCTGGGGGCAGGTGGTGGCCGACGCCGGCGCGGGACCGACGCCGATTCCCCTCGCCCAGCTCGACAGCGGCGCGCTGGCCGAGGCCTTCGCGGCGTGCCGGCGACCCGAGGTGCGCGACCGCGCCCACGCGCTCGGCGCGCGGCTGCGCGAGACGGACGGCGTCGACCTCGTCGTGCGATCGGTGTATCGCCACCTGCCCCTCGAGACCATGGGATGCTCGACCGACCCCGAGCACCTGGCGACGGCCGAGTGCGACACGTGCGCCGTCCGCCTCTGTTCCGACTGCGCACGGGCGCACGCCGAGCATCGCGTGCGGCCACACCGCGCCGTACACTGGGGTCCGCGCCCGTCCCGGGGACTCGCCGAGGAGCTGGGCGGGCTCATCGGTGACGTGGGACACGCGTTGCAGGCCGGGCTGGGCGAGGTCCTCGCACGAGCGGGCGTCTAGCGAGCGGCGCGGTCTTGGTCGCCGGGCTCCTTCACGAGTGATCGCACGGAGGGTGCAACGAGTTCGCGCATCTCCGGGGCCGATCTAGACGTCCAGCAGCGCGAGTCCGGGCAACACCTTCTCGATCGTGATGGGGAAGTCGCGGACGCGCACGCCGGTGGCGTTGAAGACCGCGTTGGCGACGGCCGCGTTGGCGCCGCAGTTGCCCAGCTCGCCGACGCCCTTGGCGCCCAGCACGTTGGCCTTGTCGTCGAAGCCGTCGAGCACGACGGCGTCGATCTCCGGGATGTCGGCGTGCACCGGGACCAGGTACTCGGCGAGGTCCCGGTTGACGAAGGCGCCGGAGCGCACGTCGACGACGCCCTCCTCGAGCAGGGCCGAGCTCACCCCGAACGTCATGCCGCCGATCAGCTGGGACCGCGCTTGTCTTGGCGTTGAGGATGCGGCCGGCGTCGAAGACTCCCAGCATCCGCCGCAGTCGGATCTCGGCCGTGTCCGCGTCGACCCCGACCTCGGCGAAGTGAGCGCCGTAGGTGTGAATGGAGTGGGTCCGGTAATTCGGGTCGTCCTCCATGCTGGGGATGTCGCTCTCGGCCTCCAGCTCGCCGGCGTGATCGCCGGCGACGCGCAGCTTGTCGCGCAGCACCTCGCACGCGCGCTGGAGCGCGGTACACGTGTTGGAGGCGCCCCACGAGCCCCCGGAGCCCGGGCTGACCGGGTAGTCCGAGCGGCCGAGCTCCACGCGCACGCGCTCGATCGGCAGCTCGAGCGCGTCGGCCGCGACCTGGGTCAGGATCGTGTAGGTGCCGGTGCCGATGTCGGTCATGTCCGACTGGACGACGGCGATCCCGTCCGGTCCCATCCGGACCCGCACGTGGGTCGGCAGCTGGAACTGCATGCGGATCGCGGCCGCCATGCCGTAGCCGATGAGCCATCGCCCGTCACGCCGGCTCGCGGGCTTGGTCGGGCGCCGATCCCAGCCGAACCGGCGGGCGCCCTCGCGCATGCACTCGACCAGCCGGCGGCTGCTGAACGGGAGGCCGGTCTCGGGGTGGGCCGTCGGCTCGTTCCGGATCCTCAGCTCGATGGGATCCATCCCGAGCGCGTACGCGAGCTCGTCCATCGCCGACTCGACCGCGAGCAGCCCCGGCGCCTCACCGGGCGAGCGGACGTCCTCGCCGCGCGGGAGGTCCAGCGGCGTCAGCCGGTGGCGGGTCAGGCGGTTGGGCGCCGCGTAGAGCGGGCGCACCGCAGTCGCCGTCTGCTCGGCGTACTCCGCCCGCGGGCTCGTGTGCATGGTGACGTCGTGGCCGAGTGCCACGAGTCGACCGTCCCGCCCGGCCCCCAGGCGCACTCGCTGGAGCGACATCGGGCGCAGCCCGACGAGCTGGAAGATCTGCTGCCGGGTCAGCGCGACCTTGACCGGCTGCTGCAACCGGCGGGCGGCGAACGCCGCCAGGATCGTCTCGGCGTGGATCCCCAGCTTGGAGCCGAAGCCGCCGCCCACGTATGGGGCCCTCACCTGGATCCGCGAGCCGTCGATCAGGAGTGAGCTGGCGATCGAGGTCCTGGCCGCGTCGACGATCTGGGCGCTGACGTAGACGACGAGGTCGTCGCCATGCGGCACCGTCAGGCACGTGTGCGGCTCCATGGGCTGCGAGAAGTGATACGGCGTCGTGTAGCGCTCATCGATCCTGACCGGGGCGGCGGCGAACGCGGCGTCGAAGTCGCCGATCGCCGAGTCCGTCGGCAGACCGGCGTTGACCACCGCGGGGGCGTACGCCTGGGCCTCGCGCGCGGCGAAGTCGTAGTGGCCCGGCTCCACGGAGTAGGTCACGTCGACCAGCGGGGCTGCCGCCTGCGCCTGCTCGAAGGTGGTGGCGACGACGAGCGCCACCGGCTCCCCGAAGTGGTGCACCTCGGGCCCGCTCAGCATGGGCTGGGCGCGGTAGTACTGCGACGGGACCGACGGGTCCGAGGTGCCCTGCGCCGGCGCGTTCTCGTGGGTCATCACGAGGCGCACGCCCGGCGCCCGCTCGGCGCGGCTGGTGTCGATCCGCGTGATGCGGCCGCAGCCGATCGTCGCGCCCACGATGAACCCGTAGAGTGGTTGACCGACATCCCAGTGCTCGTAGGTGTAGGTCGCCTGGCCGGAGACCTTCAACGGGCCGTCGACGCGGCTGATGGGGCGTCCGAGCGTCGTCATTCCGGTCTCCTCAGCTGACCAGCGCCGCGTGCGTCAGCGTGCGACACAGCGTGCGCTTGGCCAGGTCGATCTTGAAGTCGTTGTGACCGCGGCCCACGGCGTGCGCCATGGCGGCGCCGGCCGCCGCGCGATACGTGGCCATCGTGGCGGGACGGCCCAGCAAGGCGGCCTCCGCCTCGACCGACCGCCAGGGCTTGTGCGCCACTCCACCGAACGCCACGCGGGCCGTGGTCACCACGCCGCGCTCCGTCGCCACGATGGCCGCCACGGACACCAGGGCGAAGGCGTAGGAGGCGCGGTCGCGCACCTTGCGATAGACCTGCCGGCCCGGCGGCGGGGGCGGCAAGATCACGCCCGTGATCATCTCGCCCGGACGCAGGACGGTCTCGACGTGTGGTGTGTCGCCCGGCAGGCGGTGGAAGTCCCGGATGGCGACGCGACGCGTGGCGTGGTCGGCTCCGAGCAGCTCGATCTCAGCGTCCAGCGCCACCATCGCGACGGCCATGTCCGACGGGTGCGTGGCGATGCAGGCGTCGCTCGCCCCCAGGATCGCGTGGAACCGGTTGATCCCGTCGATCGCCGAGCAGCCCGAGCCGGGCACGCGCTTGTTGCAGCTCGCGGCCGTGTCGTAGAAGTACGCGCACCGCGTCCGCTGCAGCAGGTTCCCCCCGACCGACGCCTTGTTGCGCAGCTGGCCGGAGGCGCCCGCGACCAGGGCCTGGGAGAGGACCGGGTAGCGGGTGCGCACACGGCCGTCGGCGGCCACGTCCGAGTTGGTCGCCTGCGCGCCGATGTGCAGCCGTCCATCGGGTAGCTCGTCGACCGCCCGCAACGGCAGCCGGCTGATGTCGACCAGGTGCGTCGGCTGCTCGATCTCGAGCTTCATGAGGTCGAGCAGGTTGGTGCCACCGCTGATGAACTTGGCCCCGGTCCTCGACACCGCGGCCATCGCCGCGCGCGGGTCCGTCGCGCGCTCGTAGGTGAAGGACCTCACCGGCGGCCTCCTTCCGCGACCTCGCGAATGGCCGCCACGATGTTCGGATAGGCGGCGCACCGGCAGATGTTCCCGCTCATCCGCTCGCGGATCTCCGCGTCGGTCAAGGTCGTCGCCGGGACGGCCACGTCGGCCGTCGCGTGGCTGGGCCAGCCGGCCTTCGCCTCGTCGAGCATGCCGACCGCGGAGCAGATCTGGCCGGGGGTGCAGTAGCCGCACTGGAAGGCGTCGTGCTCGACGAAGGCCGCCTGCAGCAGGTGGAGGGAGCCCGGGGCGCCCAGCCCCTCGATCGTCACGATCTCGTCTCCCTCGTGCATGACCGCGAGGGTCAGGCAGGCGTTGATGCGACGGCCGTTGATCAGCACCGTGCACGCGCCGCACTGCCCGTGGTCGCAGCCCTTCTTGCTCCCCGTCAGGTGGAGATGCTCGCGCAGCGCGTCGAGCATCGTCGTCCGGGGGTCGAGATCCAGGTGGTGCCCTCGGCGGTTCACGGTCAGCGCGACCGAGACGGTGTCGGCCGCACGTTCGACGTCCTTGGAATCGACAACGGTGAATACACCCATGCCCTGCTCGCTTTCTGCTCGAGACGGTGTGACGGCCCCGGGACGAGAGCACGCGGCCGTCCGAGCGTCGTCGATGGTCTCCGTGGAATTCACGGGTTGTGACGATCGCGCGGGGGGCCACGTTACAGGCGAGTTCCGGGCACGACCGGATCCCGGCGCGTGAGGCACGGCTGACGTGAACTTGCCGTGTCGTTCTTGCAACGCGAATCCGCCATGGGGTCGCATCCGTCACAGAGAGTGGAGAGGAAGTGAGATCCATGGCACAGCTCACCCATCCGACAAGGGCAGCGTTCGTGGCGCTCGCCGCGCTGGCCATCGTCCTGGCGGTCAGCGTGCCGAGCGAGGCGCAGCATGGCGGTCACGGCTTCGGGGGCGGCCACCCCGGTGTGGCCGTCCATCGCGGCTTCGACGGCCACCATGGCTTCGACGGGCACCACCACTTCAACCGGGGGTTCCACGGGCATTTCGGGATCGGGGTCGCTCCAGTCTTCCCGTTCTACTACCCGTACTCGTACGCGTACCCGTACACCTACGAGCCCTACTCGAGCCCCGCTCCGAGCTACTGGTACTACTGCCCGAGCTATGGGGCGTACTACCCCTACGTGGGGACGTGCCCCGAGGCGTGGGTGCCGGTCCCGGGCTCGTAACGCGTCGCGCGCGCGGCCGCCCCTCGCCACCGAGCGCGGCCGTGCGCGACACAAAAACCTTGGGCGTCGTCGACCTCCGGCGGTAGCTTTCCACCAGTGGTGGAGTCGCGGCATGAGGCACAGCAGCCGAAGTCTCCCTCGGGCCATGAGCACGATCGAATGACGCCCGACGAGTCCCCCCGTCCCGAGACGTTGCCCGAGGCGCCTCCGCCGACGCCGGAGACTCCCGACGTCCACACCATGCTGGAGCGCTACCGGCTGCAGGCCCGGGCGCGGCGGCATCGACGCCGGCGCCACGCGGTCGTCGCCGTCGGGGCGCTCGTGGGCTGTGGCGCGGCGCTCGCGGCGCTGCTGAGCCTGGCTCCCAGGGAGCCGCGGCGGACGGCGTCGCCCACGCCCGAGTCCTCGACGCCGTCCGCGACGCCCGTCATGACGATCGAAGAGCGTCGACCCGAACCGCGTGCGCCGGAACCGGCGGCGGCGCCCCGGCCGGCGGCTCCCGCCAGAAAGGTCGTCGCGCCGCCTACCGCACCCGCGCCCGTGCCGACCAGCCCTCCGAAGCCGACCGTGGTGGCGGTCTCTCAGCCGCGGGAGCGGCTCCAGACGGTCCGGCCGGGCGACGCCAAGGAACACGTGTTCGAGATGCTCGGGGGCACGGTCGAGCGACGGAACGGCGCCCTCGTCAAGGTCGAGGGCATCCGGCTGCGGGCGAGCGGGCGGTCGGCCGAGCACCCGCGGGTGGAAGTGGCCGACGTCGCGGTGGCCGAGGACCGCACCGCCACGCGGTACTGGTTCCTCTTCGGCAACGATCGCCTCCTGGCGTGGGGGCGCCCCGACGAGTGGCCGGCCGCCGCCGCCCGCTACCAGCTCGAGATCGACTACCGCTGAGCGGCCCGGACTGCGAGCCTAGTCGTCGTCGTTGTTCGGGCGCGTCCTCGTCCGCGTCGTCATGTAGAGGTCCCCGCCCCCGCAACCGCCAGGACGGAGCGACGAGAAGAACAGGGTTCGACGGTCCGTGGCGATGTACGGTTGCGCGTCGTCCACCGTACTGTTGATCGTGGGGCCGAGAGTAGTCGGGCGCTCCCACGGGTCGAACACGCTGGCCCGGGTCGACGCGAACAGGTCGAAGTTCCCCGCGGACACGAGCCGCCCGAGGAACATCTCGAGGCCGTCGAAGCGAATCGAGGGACGCTGCTCGGCCTGGGGGCCGCTGAGCTCGGGAACGACCACGGCCTGGCCGAACGAGCCGTCGAGCTGCAGCTCGCTCACGTAGATGTCCGAGGTCACCGCCGACGCGCCCTTGCCCAGGAACAGCTGCGGCAGGCCGGCGTCGTCGTTCTCGAAGTAGCTCGCCCCGGCCTCGAACTGCGGTGAGTTGACCCCCTCGCCGAGCCTCAGCGGCGTCTGCCAGCCGAAGTCATCGTGCACCTGCGGACGCCACGACGCCCAGATGTCCGAGCTGCCGTCACGGTTGCTGTTGAAGAACAGCCAATGCTCATCGCGAGAGAGCGTCGGTACGGCCTCGTTGGCCGGCGTATTGAGGATGAAGCCGAGATTGTCCGGCGGTCCCCACGCGTCGTCCACGGACGCACGCCGCGACACCCAAAGGTCGACGCCCCCGGCCGAGCCGTCCGGGCGATTGGAGCTGAAGAAGAGGCTGAGGCCGTTCTTCGAGATCGCGGGACCCGTGTCGTCGAACGGAGAGTTGACCATGCAGCCGAGGTTCTCCGGTTCCGCCCACGGCGAGAAGGCTGGCGCTCCACCCGCGAGAGGCGGGAACAGCACCATCAGGACGAGGGCGATCAGGGCACCGAGCAGGCAGGCACCGAAATTCATGGGGGGTACTCCTCTCGGGCTGAACCGCGTCCTCGACCCTGATGCCTTCATGGAGCAGTGCGACGCGAGCAACGAGCGTGCCGGGCGCTCGGGATGCGGAATGCGCCATCCATTCGGGAGGTGTGAACCACGCTTCCGACGCACGCGTGAAACCGTCCGTCGAAGGTGAGAACGGAACTGACGACCGGCTCGCGCGCGTGGCCCACCCTGCAGGCAGGCGAGCGGTGCTATCGTATCGCGCATGATCCCGGTGCTGGACGTCGGACCGTACCTCGCGGGGCGCCCGGGCGCCTCCGCCGCCACCGCGGCAGCCCTCGGGCGCGCGCTGCAGGACGTCGGCTTCTTCGTCCTCGTGAACCACGACATCCCGCAGACGCTGGTCGAGGAGACCTTCGCCGAGGCCCGGCGCTTCCACGCGCAGGCCATGGACGAGAAGCTCGCCCTGCGCATGAACGAGCACAACAACGGCTACATGATGCTGGGCCGCTACGCCGTCTGGACGTCGGACGTCAACGCCAACGACAAGCCCGATCTGAACGAGGCGTTCTTCGTCAAGCGCGAGCGCGGGCCCGACGACCCGCTCGTGCGCGCCGGACGGCGGTTCGCCGGCCCCAACCAGTGGCCGGCCCACCTCCCCGGCTTTCGCGACGCGGTCCTCGCCTATACCGACGCCGTGGACGCTCTGGGCCGGACGCTCCTCCCGCTGTGCGCGATGGCGCTCGACCTGCCCCCGGATGCGTTCGACGACGCGTTCGCGGAGAGCCAGTTCAGCTTCCGGCTCACCCACTACCCGCCGGTGACGGCCGAGATCAACCAGTTCGGCATCGCGCCCCACACCGACGCCAACTTCCTGACCTTTCTCGCCCAGACCGAGGTGCCCGGGCTCCAGGTGCGGATGCCGGACGGCACGTGGGCCGACGTCCCCTACGTGCCGGGGTCCTTCGCGGTGAACTCGGGCGACATGATGCAGCGATGGACGAACCACCGGTTCAAGTCCACGCCGCACCGCGCGCTGCCGCCGGTCGGCCGTCCGCGCTACGCGATCCCGTACTTCCTGGGGCCCCACCTCGACACCGAGATCGCCTGCCTGCCGACCTGCCAGGGGCCGGGCAATCCCGCTCGCTACCCGCCCATCACGTACGCGGCCTACCTCGAGTGGTGGTACGACGCGAACTACAACGCCGCGCGCCAGCGCGACGTGGCCTGAGCCTCCCCTCGCCCGCCGACCCGGTCAGGCGAGGGTCACCGGCAAGGTCGTGAGCTGTCGCATGTTGAAGTTCTCGGCGTAGTCGAAGTCGTCCGTCGTCAGCCGCAGTCGGGGGAAGCGACGCAACAGCGTCGAGAAGGCGATCTCCGCCTCGAGGCGGGCGAGCGGCGCGCCGAGACAGTAGTGGGGGCCGTGGCCGAAGGCCAACGGCCACTCCGACCGGCGCGTGACGTCGAGGCGGTCGGGGTCCGGGAAGTGGGCCGGGTCGCGGTTCGCGGCCGCCAGGATCAGCAGCACGACCTGCCCGCGCCGGATCGTCTGCTCGCCGAACGCGACGTCGTCCGTGGCGCGGCGGCGAATGAACTGGTTCGGGGTCACGTAGCGCGTCAGCTCCTCGAGGGCGGCCGGGAGCAGCGCCGGATCGCCCGTCAGCTTCCGGAGCTCCTCGGGATGCTCGAGGAGCGCGAGCGTTCCGCAGCCGATGAGGCTCGTCAGGTTCTCGTGGCCGGCGATGAGAAACAACACCACCGTGGCGAACAGCTCGTCGTCGCTGAGCCGCTCGCCGGCCTCGGCGGCGTGGACGAGAGCCGAGAGGAGATCGTCCCGGGGACGGACGCGGACCTCGGCGACCAGCCCGTGCACGTAGTCCGCGAGGGCCGCGCCACCGTGGCTGGCCCGCTCGAGCTCCCCGGGTGAGAGCGCGGCCGGCTCGCGCCCGAACGGGATCAGCAGGTCGTCGCTCCACTGCTTGATCCGCTCCCGGTCCGCCGCCGGGAACCCCAGCAGGCTTGCGATCACGGCGATGGGCAGCGGGTAGGCCAGGTCTCGCACGACGTCCATTCGCCCGTGCGGCGCGACGGCGTTCAGCATGCCGTCCACCAGGCTGTGGATCATCGGTCGCATGGCCTCGACGGCCCGCGGCGTGAATGCGCGGCTCACGAGCGCGCGCATGCGCGTGTGGCGCGGCGGGTCCGAGAAGACCAGGCTGTTGTCCACGAAGACCAGCAGCCCCTGCAGCACCTTCCAGCCCCGCGCATTCGATCCCGGCGCGCGGGCCGACTCGGGGAGGAGGTCGCCGAGCGAGCTGGACAGCCGCCCGTCGCGGAGGGCCGCGGCGACGTCCGCGTAGCGCGTGAGGAGCCACGCGTTCATGGGGGCGTGCCAGTGCACAGGGTCGGCGGCACGCAGGCGGGCGTAGACCGAGTAGGGATCCGCGACCATCGCCGGCCCGAACAGCTCGCTCGCGTCGACCGCTCGTACTGCCATAGCTGTCGCTCCGTCGGTCGAGATGAAGCGATCCCGACCTTGCGGCCGGTACGGTGGCGGAGAACAGGGCTGTTTCGCACGCCGAGGGGGCCATCCGGCCACCCTCGATGCGCCGTGACCCGTGGGACGCGTCGCTCAGTCGGGTCGAGAGAGGAATTCAGCCGTCGTCGGCACGACGCGGAGGTGGACGGGGCCGCCCTTCGCCTGCGCGTAGTAGCGCGAGCGGAGGCGCCACTGTCGAACGTGGCGCAGCTCCGCCACGAGCGCCGCGGGAGCGAGGTAGTACTTCAGGACGACGCGCAGGAGCACCCGCCACGGCGGCAGGCCACGCTGGACCGTCGCGGTGCCCCGCAGACGCAGCACCCGATCGGGTCGCCCCGAGCGCTCGCCGCTGAACAGCAGGGCCAGGTCCGGGTGCCGCGAGACGTTTCGGCTCGCCCAGCTCTCGGCCGCGGTCGCGATCACGAGGGTCGGGCCGTCGGCGACGAACCAGAGCGGCGTCATGAAGGGACGCCCGTTCAGCGAACGCGTGGCCACCAGCGCCACCATCGACTGCTGCAGGAAGTCGCGCACCTCGGGATCGAGGGGTGAGGACACCACTCAGGCCTCTCGCATCGCGGCGTAGTCCCAGGCGAGGACGCGCCGCGGCTCGATCGCGTACCAGGCCAGCGCGTCCGTCTCACCCGGCTCCGCTCGCTCGAGACGCCTGGCCACGCCGCGCACGGAGATGCCGCGCAGGTCGAACCAGTACGGTCCGTCGTCGATGACCAGCACGACCTCCCGGTTCTCGAGGGCGAGGTCGCCCGGGACGCCGAACCCGTACGTGTCGGCGCGGTAACGGGCCCGCACGGGCAGGACGATGGCCTCGTCCCGGTCGACGAAGGCCACGGTGGCCCGCGGTGGACGCTCGCGGAGATCCTGCAGGCTCGACGGGTCGACGTCGCGGGTGACGGCGACGCGCCCGCGAGCACTCACGAGGCGAGCTTGTAGAATCGCAGGGCGTTCTCGCCGAGCACCTTCCGCTGCGCCTCGGCCGAGAGCGGCGCCAGCCGCTCGCGCAGCTCGCGCACGACGCCGAGCGACGCGTCGATGTGGGGATAGTCCGAGGCCCAGATGAAATAGTCCGCGCCGAGGTGCTCCACCATCTGGGCAGTCAACGATTCGTCCGGGTCGGCCGAGATCAGGCACTGACGGTAGAAGTACGCGCTCGGCGGCATCCGGATCGGCGTGCGGTGCGCCATCACGCGGTGCTTGTGGTCCAGACGGTCGAGCCAGGCGGCGATCCAGTTGGACCCCGCCTCCAGGACCGCGCACTTGAGGCGCGGGTATCGCTCGAACATGCCGGAGCTGAGCATCTGCGTGAAGGCCGCCATCACATCGATCGCCAGGAAGGCGAAGCCGAACAGACCGTCCGAGGGGTCGTAGCGCTGCCACTGGCGGAACCACTGGCGGTCGCGCACCACCACGTGGAACGCGATCGGCATCTCGAGGTCCTGCACGGTCTCCCAGAAGCGCGCGAACACCGGGTCGTCGAAGTGCCGACCGCCGCGCGCCGCGACGTCCGGCGACAGGAAGACGCCCACGCACCCCTCCCGCCGGGCCCGGATCGTCTCCTCGACGGCGCCCTCGGCGTCGAGGAGAGAGATGTGCGCCACCGGGTGGAGGCGCTTGGGATCGGCCTGGCAGAACTCGACCAGCCAGCGGTTGTAGGCGCGGGTGTACGCGGTGGCCAGCCCGGGGTCCGCGACGTGGCCCTCCCAGCAGATGCCGATGGTCGGATAGAGCAGCACGCTGTCGATACCCTCGGCGTCCATCACGCGCAGGCGGGCGTGGGGGTCGTAGCCGCCCGCCGGACTCCCCTCCGCATACGTGACCTGCCCCCTGGTCAGCAGGCGCGTGGCGTCCATCTCGATGCCACCCAGCGACCCGAGCTGACCGCGGAGCGTCTTGAGCGGCTGGCCGTCGATCAGCAGCACCTCGTAGCCGTCGTGGTCGGCATCGATCCGGATCGCCCGGTCCCGATACGCTGGGTCCGTGTAGGTGAGCCAGGTGTCGGCCGGCTCCAGCACGTGGCCGTCGGCGTCGACGATGCGTCCCGGTGATTCGGGGGCCATGCGATCCCTCCTCGCTCAGGACGGCAGGATGACGGCCTTGCCTGTCGTCTGCGTGTCGAAGAGCTTGTAGGCATCCTCCGCCTGCTCGAGCTTCCAGCGGTGCGTGAAGAGCTGCTCCACGTCGACCCGCCGGTCGGCGATGAACTCGGCGCACTCGGCCTGCCCCTGCTTCGAGAAGGTCCAGGAGCCCACCAGGGTCACCTGCCGGCGCAGGAGGTCCGGGCTCACGTCCAGCGTCACCTGGCCACGCTCGCCGACGAAGCAGGCCGTGCCCCACGAGCGCACCGCGCGCACGGCGGCGGCACGGGCGTCCGGCGCGGAGGAGGCGTCCAGGGTCTTGTGCGCGCCCTCGCCGTGCGTCAGGTCGCGGATCGCCGCCACCACGTCGCCCGACTTCGGATCGATGACCTCGTGCGCGCCGAACGCCTTGGCCATCTCGCGCCGCTCGGGCGCGACGTCGATCGCGATCACGCGGGCGCCCATGACCAGCGCCAGCTGCGTCGCCGACAGCCCCACCGGCCCCTGGCCGAAGATGGCGATCGTCTCACCGCCTTGTAGATTCACGCGCTTCAGGGCCCCCCAGGCCGTGCCGGTGCCGCACGAGATCGCCGCGCCGGTCACGAAGGAGAGCGCGTCGGGCAGCGGCACGAGCGTCGAGACCGGCACCTTCATGTACCGGGCGTGGCCCCCGTGGCCACCAGAGCCGTAGACCACCGTGCCGGCGAGGCACATCTGCGTCCACCCCGCGCGGCAATGCTTGCAGCTCCCGCAGCCGTCGTAGTGGTGGTCCATCACGCGCTGACCGACCCGGGCCTCTTTCTCGGTGACCCCCGATCCGACGGCGGCGACGATGCCGCACGGCTCGTGGCCGGCGATCATCCCGGCCTCCCGCTTGATGCCTCCGGCGACCGCACCGGTCGGCGCCGGGGCGCGATAGTTGTGCAGGTCGCTGCCACACATGCCCGACGCCTTGATCTCTAGGATTGCGTCTCGCGGACCGGGTGTCGGGTCGGGGAACTCCCTCAGTTCCAGCTTGCGATCTCCGAGAAAGACGACGCCTCTCATGGCTCCCTCCGGTGCCCTATCCTCCTGCGTCCCCGCGGTTCTGTCCACCCCTCACCGATCGATCCAGATTCCTTGACCACCCCGTGACCCCCGGACTACGCTCTCGCCACGGAGCGAGAATCGGCGCGCCGAACGACGAGCTCACGAAGACCTGGGAGGAATCGCCATGACGGTGTACGAGATGCGGACCTATACGCTTCACGTCGGCAAGATGGCCGAGGCGGTCAAGCTCTACACCGAGTTCGGCTACCCGGCGCTCCAGAAGGGCGGCCAGGACAAGAAGCTGATCGGCTACTTCCAGGCCGACACCGGCATGATCAATCAGCTCGTCCATCTGTGGAAGTTCAACGACGACGCCGACCGTCGCGCGCACTGGGCCTCGGTGTTCGCCAACAAGGACTTCGTCGAGGGATTCGCCGTGAAGTTCCGCCCGCTGCTCGCCTCGCAGGAGGTCAAGCTGCTGACCGCCGCGCCGTGGGGACCGCATCCCTAGCGACACGGTGTCGGCCCAGCGACATCGTGATCCGGCTCGAGAACGAGCTCAGGAACCTCCAGGGCCGGCTCAAGGACCTCGAGACCGATCTGACGCGTGAGCGGGAGCAGCGCGGGCGGCTGGAAGCCCTCCTGAGCCGAGGACAGAAGTAGCGCCGAGCGCGACGGCTATCGCGCCCGCCCTGCCGGCGCCGCGCGACCCCTCGATCTCGGCCGGGTCGCGGCGCGCTGCGCCCGCCCTACGCCGGGCTCAGCGATTGGGCGGGGCGGCGCTGATCTCGCCCAGGACCGAGCGTCGATCGCGATCGACGGCAAGATCCCCGAGCGACACGATGCCCACCGGCTGACCGTTCTCCACCACCGGCAAGCGGCGCAGCGCCTTGTTCTTCATCAGCGCCTCGGCATCCTTCACGTCCGCGGTCGGCGAGATGGTCGTGAGATCGCGGCTGCAGATGTCCGCGAGCCGCGTCTGCTTCGGGTCGCGACCCGTGGCAAGGCCGCGCACGACGATGTCACGATCGGTCACGATCCCGGCGACCCGCCCGTCGTCGAGCACGATCACGTCCCCGATGTCGTCATCGCGCATGGCCCGCGCCGCCTCCCCGATCGTGGCGGTCATGGGCAGCGCGACGAGTTCCGACGTCATGACCTGTCGAATGGTCTCCGCCATCGTCGTCTCCTTCCTTCTTGGTGGTCATCGTCCGTCCGCGGCAGGCGCCGAGGAGTGCAATATGTACCGGGCGACGAGCCACGTTCGCAGAGCGACCGATTGTGCACGCGGTGTGCCCCTCACGTGCAGATTCATCCGCTGCTCGCGGCGCTGGAGTACGAGCGCGAGCCGGGGGCGCCCTCTTTAGTTATCGTCTGCGAAGCCTTGACCCACGGTGGGTCTGCGTCTAAGCTCGCTGCGCTTCTCCGCCGGGGAGGTAGGTCCTTGGTCCCTATTGAGAGGCTCGCCGGTCTGCTCTACTCCCTCTCCGTCACCCACCGCAACCTGGCCGCCTGCTCACGCGCCTCCCGACAGCTTTCGAGGGGCGCTGGCGGCATGCCGGAGTGACCTGATCCGAACGAGCAAGGAGAACGGACGATGGGCTACGGATACGGTTACGGCTATGGGTACGGCTACGGATATGGCTACGGGTATGGCTATGGCGGCATGGGTGGCGGGGGATTCAAGAACATGCCCCTGGAGCTGGGCCCCAAGCCGTGGACCCTCGACTACACGCCGTTGCCGGGCGGTGCGCCGGACCTCCCACAGGGGTTCGTACCGGATCTCCACGTCAAGTTCCCGCACAATCTGTGGGATTCTGCGCTGGTCGCGGGACTGGCGGCGACCGAATTCGCGAGGCAGGCCGCCACTTGGCAAGGGGTGGACGGTGGCGGCCTGCTCACGGCCGAGCTCGGCTGGAATGGCACCGGCGCAGCCAATAAGCAGTTCATCAAAGACGAGCTCAACTACCTGCTGGCGTTGATGGCCGACGATCGCGACCGGTACATGCCGGAGATCCTCGCGCAGGCCGACGGCGCACCGGTCTACTGGCTGCAGCTGCTCAATCTCGGCGGCGGTGAGAAGCCGGCGATCAACGCCCTGATCAACTTCGCCCAGCGTATCGGGGAGATCGTCGCGCTCCACTTCAAGGAAAAGTACGCGCGGGCGCGTCCTTCCACGCTGTGCCCGGGTCTCCTCCTCCCCTTCGGTCCGCCTCGGCATCCGGCGTTTCCAAGCGGACACTCGCTGACCGGACACCTGACGAGTTACCTGCTTCGCGCGATTCCCGAGGTGGACACCAACCTGGGCGTGGAGCTGATGTGGCTTGCCAATCGCGTCGCGACGAACCGTGAGCGCGCCGGGCTTCACTACAAATCGGACAGCGACGCCGGCAGGAAGCTTGCGGAGGCGATCAAGGATCTCCTGCTGGCTGTGCCGAGCGGGACCGACCCGTATCCGAGATTCCGCAGCATACTGACCGCTGCGAGGGCCGAGGCGACGGCAGCCGTGGACGCCTCGCCGGCGAAACAGTGGTGGTGACGCGCAGAACGCGCGTCAGTCGACCATCACCGTGATCAGGCCGAGGTTGTTGTCGCAGGCCACGAGCAGCTCGATGGGTCCGGGGACGGTCACGCAGGGATGCCCCGTGGTGGGGTCGATGTTCGAGAGGTCCCCGTCGCAGCTGGCCGCGGCCAGGATGGCGTACCGCTGAGGGCCCTCGGGCGGCGTCCAGTTGAACGGGCCGAACGTCCTGGCCCCCGGAGTCTGGCCCGACCGGCCCGGGACGGAGCGCGTGGCATTGCCGACATGCTGCCACTTCGGATTGGGAGAGCCGGGCGGGTCGGGAAAGTCGGGAATCTTGGGAGCTGGGGGAACCGCGGCCTCGTCGACCCGGGCGACCCATATGTCTACCCGCGTATTGTCTGCCCGGACGATGCCACGGTTCTGCACCATGACGCGGATCTTCTTCCGTCCGCCGAAGAACGAGGTCGTGACCCAGAAGACGTTGGGATCCGCCTGCCAGAGGTTGCCGCGTAGATCGACCGGCGAGTACGGCCCCTCTGGGGTTGGCCGCTGATCCTTGATGTGGAGATCGACCGACGCCGCCTCCCACGGTCCGCTCACCGCCGAGTTCGGGACGGGCGCGGCGTACAGTCCCTGCCGCTCGAAGGCCCACTGCACGACCTTGTGGACCGTCCCGCCGACATACCCGCCGGGCCCGGGAGCCGTCGCGGTCGCGGTGTCGACCTTCCGGAGAGCATCCACGAACTGGTCGGGCTCGGTCGACGGGACCACCCAGGCCCACCCCAGCGACTCGATCGCGCGCATGATCAGATAGACGACGTAGTCCGCCGCATTCTGCCGGGCCAACGCGGGCGGAAGGGCGGAGTCGCCGCCGATCGCGCGGTACAGGCGGAACAGCGAGGAGGAGAGGATCTGCTCCGCCCAGTAACCGCGCTTGTCGGACTGGCCGGGGACGGCGAAATACACTTCACGCTGATTCAGCGGGCCGGTCCAGCTCCACCCGTCTTCCACGCGGCGGTCGTGGCGCCGCGGGATCAGCACCCACGGGAACGTGACGCCGCGCCACGGGCCGTTGCTCGTCGCGAGCTGCGAGTCGGGATCGGAGAGGATCGCGGCGATGGCGTCGCCCGCGCTGTGGGCGAAGTGGAGCTCGAGGTCGCCCACCGCGGCGGTGATCAGGACGTGGGAATACTCGTGCCAGCACCAGCGCGGATCGGTCGCCACACCCAGGGGCGAGCGCTCGGGCGCTGACGCCGGCGGCAGGTTGGCGGGCAGGCGTCCGACCGCGCTGTCGAGATCGCCCAGCGCGAAGCAGAGCTCGATGAGCCCCGGGGTCGGCACGGCCTTGTCGGGGCGCAACGTCCATCGCACCTGCGCGTTCACCGTTCGGCCGTCGCCGAAGCCCGGACGGATGCCGGACCGGTACCGCACGTCGATCGGCCGTGCGACGAACCGGAAGTACTCGGCCGGCGCCAGTCCGTAGTGTCGCAGCCGGTCGAAGAGCTGCCGCGTGTGGAAGAAGGCGTTGACCGCGGCGAAGACGTTGGTGCGGACGTGAGGCGTGAGCGGCGGCTGCACCTCCCGCGCCGCCGCGTCGAGCGCGGGAGGATCCACGAGACGCGAGTTCACAACTCTGAAGTCGGGGTCGTTGTTGGGGTCAGGGTCGACGAGCTGTACCGAGCCAGGGGCGCCGCCGGGCGGCAGGTTGCCGAGCGGCACGTTGACCTTCTCGGGATCGAGCACCGTCCAGGAGCGGTTCGGCCGCAGCTTGGTGAAGTCCGCCGCTCCGTTGCGCGACACGGGATCCTGGACGAACACGTCGGCATTGGTGCCGTTGGCGGCCGCGATCAGCAGGCGCCGAGAGAGCGGCTCGAGGCGATGCTCCCGGTCCTCGTTGTGTCGCATGACCAGCAGGGAGGAAGCCGGCTCGTCGGCGTAGTGGTCACCCCCGGGAGTCGTCTTCGCGACGATGATCGGCGACGCGCCAAGCACGTCCGGGACCCGCAAGCCGACATCGACCAGCCCGACGCCCAAGGGCAGGCCGAACGTCTGCCGGATGCGCCGGGGCAGGTCCTCGAACATCGCGTCGGTGACGCGGGCTTCCCCGGCGGCCTGCGCCGACGGCAGGGTCGAAGCCACGCCGGTGATGCGGACGCGGCGGGGCTGCGACTGCTCCGGGCCGGTCTGGACGACGATGCGAAGCCCCTGCCCGCCGTAGAGCGGCCTCTTCTTCAGCTCTTGATACAAGCCGGCGAGCAGCACTGCGGTCCGGTCGCGCACCGGCCCGTTGCTCGGGCGCGACGGGGCGTCGAGTCCGCCCTGGCGCTTGACCCAGTACGAGTGCCGCGGGTCCGGGTCGCGCAACCAGTGGAGCCAGACCGTCAGCGGCGGACCGGTTGGCGGCTGCTCCTGGAGGGTGTCGAGCCACTGCGACGGGAGCTTCAGGCGCGAGTTCACGAGGGCGACATAGCGGTTGGCGATGTCGAACAGCCCGGACCAGCCGGTCGCGCCCTCGTTCCAGTCCTCCTCGTACGGATACCCATCGTGTCGCACCAGCGAGATGCGAGCGGCGTGTGGATCGGGCGCGACGAACACCGCGGGATGGAACGGGTTCCATGGGATCGGCATGGGGCCCTCCCTCGAGAGGCGTGAGGCCCAGCATCATGCCACCCCTCGAGACCTTCGGCCAGTCCTACATCCGCCCCGAGGCGATTCGCCGCGTCGCGGTCAGCCGCGCCCGGCGGCGAGCGGCGGCGGCCCGAACGCGCCGCCGGCGGTGATCGGCATGTCCAGGAGCGCGTTGACGAGATCGGCCAGCGCCGATCGCGAGGCCTCATCGGTGAGCCGGCCCTCGCGGAAGTGCGCGGATTCGAGATAGACGCTCGTCGGGACGACGCGCGCGCCGAACCATGCCAGCACCGCGCGGAGCTGCCAGTCCACGCCCAGGTAGTGGTGCGGCGTGGCGCCCATGGCCACGATGCCCACGGGCTTGGCGCGCAGCGCCTCGATGGGAGTGAGGTCGAGCAGATTCTTGAGCGCGCCCGTAAAGGTGCCCCGATAGACGGGACTGGCCAGCAGCACGCGGTCAGCCCCAGCCACTCGCGCCACGACCGTCCCGGTGTCGTCGTCGAACGACTCGGGTCGGCGCCCGTCGGCAAACGACACGCGGTGATCGGCCAGGTCCAGGAGCGACGCCGCCACCCCGGGCCGCGCCGCCGCCATTTCGACCGCCGCGGCGATCGCCGCGTGCAAGCGACCGGGTGGGGTGACGCTGCCGACGACGGCGAGCAGCGTGGTCACGCCTCTACGACGGCCGTGCGGTCGCGGCGGGCTACCTCGGCGCGCACGCAAGGGATCAGCTCGCGGCCGTACTCGAGCGCATCGTTCAGCGGATCGAAGCCGCGGATCAGCAAGGTCGTGCAGCCGATGTCGTAGTAGTCGAGCAATGACTCGGCGACCTGCTCGGCGGTCCCCACCAGGGCGGTGGTGTTGCCGGCGCCACCCATGGCCGCCGCGATTGGAGTCCACAGACGCTTGTCGTGCACCTCGGCCTCGCGCGCGAACTCGACGAGCCGCCGCGCGCCCACGGCCTGCGGGCGCATGCCCACCCCCTCGCCCACCGCGCTCGGTCGAGCCTCCATCACCGTGGCGAGGATGCGCCGCGCCCGCTCCCACGCCTGCGCCTCCGTGGGCGCGATGATCGGGCGCAGCGACACGCTGATGCGGGGACGGCGTCCGAAGGCGGCGGCCTTCTCGTGGATGTCGGCGATGCGCTGCTTGACGGCAGCGAGCGGCTCGCCCCAGAGGGCGTACACGTCACAGTGCTTGGCCGCCACCGTGGCGGCCACGCCCGAGGCGCCGCCGAAGTAGAGCGGGATGCCGCCCGACTGGAGCGGCTTCACCTCCGAGAACGCCCGGGCGAACCGGTAGAATTCGCCCTCGTGATCGAACGGCTCGGGCGCCGTCCACATTCGCCGCAGCACGTCCAGATACTCGTCGGTGCGGCGATAGCGCGTGTCGTGGTCGAGCCAGTCGCCGTCACGCGTCTGCTCGGCATCGCTGCCGCCCGTGATGATGTGGAGCGCCACGCGGCCGTTCGTGACGTGGTCCAGTGTGGCCGCGGCGCGTGCCGTGAGGGTGGGGGCCGTGAAGCCGGGCCGGTGCGCGATGAGGTAGCTCAGCCGCTCGGTGTGCGCGGCCGCGTACCCCGTCACCGCGAATCCCTCGGCCGACGTCGACGTGTACCCCACGAGCACCCGGTCGAAGCCGGCCCGCTCGTGCGCCTGGGCGAAGGCGCGCAACCACTGCCGATCGACGGCGCCCCCGATCACGTGCACGGCCGCGCCGTCCGCACCCTCCGGCTTCACCCCGATCATGCCGATGATCTCGACGGGCACGGTGGCGATGCTACCCTCGGGGGATCCTCAGTTCAACGGCGCGGACACCCACGCGCCCCGGGGCCGAGCCGACGGGCGCTACCGCAGGCGCGGGCCCGGGTCCATGTTGAGGAGGACCCGGCCGCCGATCGGGTACCACTCGGGCATGATCGTGACCGCCTGGCCGACGACCTGGAGATCGCGCCAGCACTCGGCCAGGCGACTCTCGCGCCGGTAGGACGTGCTGCCGCCCTGCCGGTAGACCAGGTCCATCGCCTCGCGGGCGCAGTCGGCGGCGTGGACGGCGGCCAGCCGGCACCGCGCCCGCTGCTCGATCGTGGTGTCCTGGCCGGCGGCGAGAGTGTTCCAGAGCTCGGTGATCATCGCCGTGCGGCCTGCGCGACCGGCGTTCAGGATCGTGTCGGCGCGCCCCAGCGCATCCTGCACTTGCGGGTTCTCGCAGAGACGGCCGGTCCGGCCGCGGGGTGTCTTCTCGACGGCCAGCTCGATCAGGGCCTCGATGCCGGCCCGAGCGATGCCGGTGATCACGGCGCTGTGGTGCGGCCCGACCCAGGCCTGGGCCGGCAGCGCGTACGAGATTCCCGGCCAGTGGCTCCACTGGTTGTCGAGCGGGACGCCGGCGTGGACCATCGTGCGCCGCTCCGGCAGGAAGACGTCGTCGACCGTCCAGTCGAAGCTGCCGGTGGCACGGAGCCCGGCCACGTCCCAGCTTCCCGCGACGATCTGCGCCTCGGAGCGGTGGAAGACGCCGCGCCAGTAGACCGAGGTGCCATCCGGGCTGCGGCGCGGCTGGTCGCCGTCGAGGATCTGGAAGCTGCCCAGCATCCAGCCGCTCTCCTGGCAGCCGGTGCCGAACGGCCAGCGGCCGGTGACGCGGTAGCCCCCGTCGACGGGGACGGCCCGGCCACCGCCCTGCACGGCGGTGCCGGCGATGGCGACGTCACCGCCGGGCCCGTAGATCTCCTGGATGCCCTCGGCCGGCAGGCCGAGCGAGACCAACTGGGCGATGTTGTTGTTGCAGACGTTCCAGCCGACCGAGCCGGACGCCTCGGACAGGAGCTCGACCACGCGCAGGTAGGTGAGCGGGTCGGTCTGCAGGCCGCCGAGCTCCCGCGGTCGCACGAGCCGGTAGAAGCCGGCGGCGTGAAACTGCTCGACCAGCGCCTTCGGCAGGCGCTGCTCGCGCTCGAGCTCGTCGCGGTAGCCACGGACGACCTCTTGCAGCGCCGCGGCGGCCCGCACCGGGGGCTGCGCCTCGATGTCGACCGGCAAGCGGGTCTCTTCGGCGATCGGCGGCATCGAGGCGGATTGTTCCGCTGGCGTAGTGGAGGTGTCAAGGGGTACTGTCGCTGATCATCACCACTCAGGAGAGCGGCTCATGCCCCGGCTAGGCTTTGGCGCGTTCATCGCCCCCCACCACCCCATCGGCGAGCATCCGATGCTGCAGTTCCGCCGCGACCTCGACCTCGTCGAGCACCTGGACAAGCTCGGATACGACGAGTTCTGGTGCGGCGAGCATCACTCCAGCGGCTGGGAGATGATCGGCTCGCCCGAGATGTTCCTGGCCGCGGCGGGCGAGCGCTCGAAGCGCATCAAGCTCGCCACGGGCGTCATCTCCCTGCCCTATCACCATCCCTTCAACGTGGCGCAGCGGATGGTGCAACTCGACTGGATGACGGGCGGCCGGGTGATCTTCGGCTCTGGCCCCGGTGCGCTAGCGTCGGACGCCCACACCCTCGGGATCGATCCGATGCTGCTGCGCGACCGTCAGGACGAGGCCATCGGGGTCATCCGCCGCCTGATGCGCGGCGAGCGCCTGACCGTCACGTCGGACTGGTTCACGCTGCAGGACGCCAAGCTGCAGCTGCTGCCGCTGCAGGAGGAGATGCCGTTCGCGGTCGCCTCCCAGATCAGCCCCTCGGGGATGACGCTGGCCGGCAAGCACGGCATCGGTATCATCTCGATCGGCTCGCTGTCCGAGGAAGGGCTGAACGCGCTGCCGACGCAGTGGGGCTTCGCGGAGGCCGCCGCCGCCGAGCACGGCCAGACCGTCGACCGGAAGAACTGGCGCGTCCTCATGAGCTGGCACATCGCCGAGACGCGCGAGCGGGCCCGCGCCGAGGCCCGCGACGGCCTGTTCCGGCACAACAACGAGTACATCACGGCGACCCTCCAGCGGCCCGGCGCGCGCGCGTTCAAGACCCCCGACGAGGCGGTGGACAAGACAGCCTTCGTCCCGGGCGCCGTCGCGACGATCGGCACGCCGGACGATCTCGTGGCGCGCATCAAGTCGGTGCTCGAGATCTCCGGAGGATTCGGGACCGTCGTCGGCTTCGTCCACGACTGGGCCAACCCGGAGAACACGATGCGCAGCTGGGACATGGTGGCGCGCTACGTGGTGCCGGAGATCAACGGCTACCTCGCCGGCCTGCGCACGTCGCGCGAGTTCGTCGCCAGCAACCGCGAGTACTTCAATCGCGCGCGCCAGGCCGTGATGGCGAAGATCACCGAGAACCCGGCGGCGGCCGAGGCCCTCAAGGTCACGAAGTCGCCGCTGCTGGCCGCCGCGGCCGGCGCCGTGCCCGACCTGGGCGCGGCCCCCGACGGGCGCACGAGCTGACTCAGGGGTCGGCGGTGACCTCCACGCGGTTGTCGTGGAAGACGGCGCCGCCGCCCATGTCGGAGTCGCGCTCGGCCACGGTGGCGTTGGCGTTGGCGCCGCCCGCCACCCGCTTGGGCCAGTAGCCCTTGCTGGCGGCCACCACCCCCGGCCGCACGGCGTCGCTCACCCGCACGCGCGCCCGGAACTCCCCGCGGTCGTTGTAGACGCGCGCGACGTCGCCCTCGCAGAGGCCGCGGGCCCGGGCGTCGTCCGGGTGCAGCACGATCGCCGGCGCGCCCTGCCGCCGCTCCAGCTCGGGCACGTTGGCGAACATCGAGTTGAGCAGATAGTG
>Ga0075430_100000766_pt1 | contig 24755 bp, 25 predicted proteins | sample RhiMetdeltSRZDD4_FD_75294 | JGI IMG/M metagenome (GOLD analysis project Ga0075430, IMG submission 75294) | Populus rhizosphere microbial communities from Tennessee, USA - Rhizosphere MetaG P. deltoides SRZDD4 | ecosystem: Host-associated > Plants > Roots > Rhizosphere > Soil | place: USA... | reverse complement strand
CGCGAGGAGCTGTTCGCCGCGATCGGCAAGATCCACGCCGAGGGCGTGCCGGTGCTGCTGGTGGAGCAGGAAGTCGGGCAGGTGTTCCGGATGGCGCGCCGCAGCTACGTGCTGTCGCAGGGGCGCATCATCGCCGAGGGCTCGGCGCAATCACTGATGGCCGACGAGACGCTCCGCGCCGGGTACCTGGGCCTGTAGCGAAGCGCCGCAAAGGCGGCACACGCTCTTCCAGCTGCCGTTCCTCTGCTTGCAGCGGGGGCATTGCGTCTCGATCTTGTCGCGCACCCAGGGCGTCAGCCCGCGCGGCATGAAGAGCAGCACGAGCAGCACGATGATGGCGAAGATCAGCAGGCGCAGCTCGCCGAACGCCCGGAAGCTGCCGAGCCACTCGGTCAACGGATAGAGCAGGAATACCGCGGCGACCGGGCCATAGATGGTGGCCACGCCGCCGAAGATGCCCCAGATCACCACCTGAAAGGAAAGGGAGACTTCGAGCGTCGAGGGGCCGGCCACGCGCAGGTAATGGGCGAAGAGCGCGCCGGCGAAGCCGGCCGCGGCGCCGGCGAGCGCGAACACCGCAAGCTTGTAGCGCAGCGTGTTGATGCCGGAGGCGCGCGCCGCGACCTCGTCGTCGCGGATCGCGTGCAGCACGATGCCGAACTTCGAGTCCGCCAGCAGCCACAGCCCGAACACCACGGCCAGCATCGAGATCACCGCGATGTAGTAGTTCCCGGTCGGGGTCACGACGAGCCGCCGCAGGCCGGAGATGCCGAGCTCGCCGCCGGAGAAGTCCGGAAAGGCGAACAGGATGCCAAGCGCGATCAGCGGGAAGGCGAGCGTGGCGAGCGAAAGATACGAGCCGCGCAGCCGCAGGCACAGGTAGCCGGCGAGGAAGCCGAAGAGGAGCGCGACCGCCGCGCCCGCCCAGATCGTGAGCCAGGGCGAAAGCCCGAGCTTGAGCGAGAGCAGCGCCGACGTGTACGCGCCCGCGCCGAAGAACAGCGCGTGGCCGAAGTTCACCTGCCCGGTATAGCCGGCAAGCAGGTCCCAACTCGCGGCGAAGATCGCGAAGATGCAGGTCATGGTGAGGATGCGCAGCACGTACGCATCGCCGTAGACCGCGGGCAGCGCGAGCAGCGCCAGGGCCCAGACCAGCACCAGGGTGCGCGAGGGAAGAACGAAGACCTCGTTCCGGAGCTCCGCCCACCCCCTGCGCAGCCAGTACATCAGCGCTCCTCCTCGAACGCCACGCCGAACAGTCCCTCCGGACGCGCGAGCAGCACCACGACCATGATGAGCAGCGCCACCGCTCCCTTGAGGTACGCGCCGGCCGGCACGGCGAACACCGTGATGGCCTCCACGTAGCCGATGATGAGCGCGCCGATCAGGCTGCCCTTCAGGCTCCCCAGCCCGCCGAGCACGACGATCGCGAGCATGGTGACGAGCGGCGCGAGCCACATGAAGGGGTCGACCACGAACACCGGCGCCACCACGACGCCCGCGACCGCGGCGAGCGACACCGAGAGCGCCACCGTCGCCATGGCGACGCGGTGCACGTTCATGCCCATGAGGTTCGCCACCTCCAGGTCATTCGCGGTGGCGCGGATCGCGAGGCCAAGGCGGGTGCGATAGAGCACATACCAGACGATGATCAGCATCGCGGCCGCGACGGCGAGGATCAGCAGGCGCTGGTACGGGATGCTCACGCCGAGCAGGCGCACCGCGCCCTCGAGCGTCGACGGGATGCCGAGGAAGTGCCCGCCGAAGGTAAAGAGCATCAGCTCCTGGAAGATCAGCGCGAGGGCGATGGTGGCGATCAGCACCGCCGCCTCGTGCTCGCGCACCGGCTCGATCACCAGCCGATAGCAGAGCACCGAAAAGGCGGTGACGCCGCCCACCGAGATCAGCCCGGAAAGCAGGAAGCCGAGCCCCGTCTTCGCCAGCAGCGTGTAGAAGCAGTACGCCGCCAGCATGTAGAACGCGGTGTGCGCGATGTTGACGATGCGCGCAACGCCGAAGATCAGCGAGAAGCCGATCGCCAGGAGCGCGTACACGCCCCCGTTTACTAGACCCGTTACAAGTATGTCTTGTAGCAACTTGGCGCTATCGCGCCGGCAGCTTGAACGGCTTCATGCCTTTCACGTTCGGCGGCCAGAACGGCACCTTCTGCCCGTCCTGCCACTGCACCGCGATGCCGGCGGTCTTGCCGACCGCCCACACCAGGTCGTGGCGCTTATCGAAGGTCACGATGCTGCCGGTGCCGACGTGCTCGGCCTTCTCCATCGCCGCCACCAGCCGGTCGGCGTCGAGCGAGCCGACCTGCTCGATGTTCGCCCGGAGGAACATGATCGCGTCGTAGGTCGCGGCGTTGTAGGTCGGCGCCTTGTTGTAGCGCTGCTTGAACGCGCGCACGAAGGGAATGGTCTTCGGCGTCATCTCGACCTCGGCGTAGGTGTCGAGGGTCGCGACGAACTGCGCCTTACCCGCCGCCGCCTTCCAGAACTCGTCCTTCTGGCCCTCGACGTTGATCCCCCAGGCCACCGCCTTCATGTTGCGCTCGCCCATCTGGCGGCCGACGACAATGCCGACCGGGCCCGACAGCATCGTGAACACGATGTGCGCGCCCGAGCGGTCGATGGCGGAGAGCTCCGCGGTTACGTCCGTTGCCGTGGCCGACGGCTGCCACAGGCCGGCGACTTCCATCTTCATCGCCGGCAGGTTCTTCTGCGCGGCGGCGATCAGCCCCTCGGTCCACACCGCCTTCTCGGCGAGCAGCGCCACCTTGGGCGCGTCGGTCTTGAGCTCGGTGCGCACCTGCTGCGCGATCGAGCCCATTACCGCGAACAGCGTGCGCGCGAGATCGGTGTCCTTGGTCGGCGTGTAGCGGAACCAGTACTTGTAGCGGTCGTAGTTCGCCTCGACGTTCGCGCCCAGCTTGGAATGCGCCGCGCCCGCGCCGAGGAAGATCTTCTTGTAGTCCATGGCGACTTCCTGCATCGCGAGCACCGCCTCGGAGCGGAAGCCGCCGATCAGGAAGTCGGCCTTGTCGCGCGTGATGACGCGCTCGACCGCGTTGGTCGCGTCGGGCACCGAAGTCATCTCGTTGGTGTCGGCGCGGATCAGCTCGACCTGCATGCGCTTGCCGCCGACCGTGATGCCGCCGGCCTTGTTGATCTCGTCGCGCGCCATTTCCGCGCCCGCCCAGTGATTCTCGCCCTGCACGAAAGCCATCGGGCCGAGGATCGCGATCTTAATTGTTTGTGCGTGGGCGCCCGAATTGCCAACCGCGGCGAACGCGAGCGCGGCCAGCCCCACCGTGAACGAACGCAGCATGTCCCGCCTCCTTTGCACTACACTTTATCGCAATTTGATCTGGTGGGAAGACTTCAAGGTCGGCGACCGGGCCGACATCGGGCGGCACACGTTCACCGAGGAGGAGATCGTGACCTTTGGCCGCCAGTTCGACCCTCAGCCTTTTCATACCGACCGGGAAGCGGCCAGGGCGAGCGTATTCGGCGGCCTGATCGCCAGCGGCTGGCACACCTGCGCGGTCGGCATGCGCCTCATGTGCGACGGCTATATCAACCAAACGGTGAGTCTCGGCTCCCCCGGCATCGACCACGTGCGCTGGCTGAAACCGGTGCGCGCAGGCGACACGCTCAGCTACCGCCGCATCGTGCTCGAATCGCGCGCCTCCACCACGCGCAAAGGCGTCGGTCTGGTCAAGCACCGCTGGGAAGCCGTCAACCAGGCCGGAGACCTGGTGCTGACGATGGAAGGCTGGGGTTTCTTTGGCCGCAAGAATTGACCTGAATCACAAGCTCCACGTCCTCACCAGGAAGGAGGAGCTCGATTCGGTGCGCGTGCCGGGAAAGGTCGTGGTGGTGCTCGACATCCTTTTCGCCACCACCACCATGGTCAGCGCGCTCGCGCATGGCGCGACCGAGGTGCTGCCGGTGCTGGACGAGGCCGCCGCGCGTTCCGCCGCGCGGCAGCTTGCGGAGAACTCCTACGTGCTCTCGGGCGAGCTCTATGCCGAGACGCTGCCGGGCTTCGCGCACCCCGCCCCGCTCGCCCTCCTCGAGCACGGCGTCGAAGGAAAAACGCTCGTCTACTCGACCACCAACGGCACCGTCGCGATGATGCAGCCCGCGCGCGCGGCGCGCGTCTATTGCGGGGCCCTGCTCAATGCGCGCGCGCTCGCCGAGCACATCCTGGCACGCCACGAGCGCGAGACGATCCTCATCGTCTGCTCCGGCTCGGGCAACAACTTCAACCTCGAGGACTTCTACGGCGCCGGGTACTTCGTCGAGTGCTTCCGCGAGCACGTGGGCGATCTTTCGGATGCGGCCAAGGCCGCGCTCGCGCTCTACCGGCACGCCCGAGCGCCCGACGCGCTGCTCGATTGCCGGGTCGGGCGCATGATGGCGGCGCGCGGCCTCGCGCACGAAGTCGAGTTCGCCTGCCGTCGCGACGCATTCCCGGTGGTGCCGGCGCTGGACCAGGGGCGCCTGCGCCTCGTAAAGTGATGCGCATCGCGGCGCTGTACGTCTATCCGGTGAAGGCCTGCCGCGCGCTGGCCCTCGAGCACGCAGCCGCCGGTCCGCTCGGGCTGGAGAACGACCGGCGCTTCGCCTTCGTAGCCGAGAACGGCCGCGCGCTCACCCAGCGCGATCAGCCGTTGCTCGCGACCATTTCTCCAGCGCTCGACGCGCGCGCGATCCGCTTGGATCTCGGCGGCCTCGTGCAGCTGACGATTGCTTTCTCCGACTTTGCGGAAACTGTCAGCGTGGACGTGTGGGGCAACCAGGTCCGCGCGCGGGCCGCGCCGGAAAAACTCGTCAGCGAGGCTGCGGATTATCTCGGCGCGCCGGTACGCTTCGTGGCGCTCGATGGAAAACCCCAGCGCGCATTCGTCGATTCCCGGCCCGTGCTGGTGACCACCCACGGCATGCTTTCGGAGCTCAATGCGCGCCTGCCGGCGCCGGTCGGGATGGAGCGCTTCCGGCCCAATGTGGTGCTCGAAGGCGCGCGCGATTGGACCGCACTGGAAGGGAGCGAGGTCCTCCTGGAACGCGACAAGCTTTGCGGCCGTTGCGAAGTGACCACCATCGACCAGGCGACGGGCGAGCGGCGCGGACCCGAGCCGTTGCGCACGCTGAGCGAGCGCTTCGACGGTAATTTCGGCGTGTATTGCCGGGTCGCACGCGCCGGCCGCTTGCGCCGCGGCGAAATCCTGCAGCCGTCCTAGGCGCGCTCGAGCTCTGCGCTGACCGCGAGGTGGTCCGAAAGCATGGACCAGGGCTTGCCGCGGTGAACCTGCGCCGACACCACCTTGAAGCCGCGCACGTAGATGCGATCGAGGCGCAGGATCGGCAGCAGGCTCGGGTAGGTCGCGAGCACGCGGCCATGGCGCGAGACGGTGGCCTCGGTCATGCCGAGGCGGCGCTCGAGGATCGCGGTGGCGCGGTGGCGCCAGTCGTTGAAGTCGCCCGCGATGATGATCGGCAGATCGCGCGAAGCGAGCTCTTCCAGCCGGCCCGAGATCGCTTCGAGCTGGCGGCTGCGGCCGCGCTCGTGCAGCGAAAGGTGCACGCACACGCAATGCAGGTTGCGCCGCCAGCCCGGCACCGCCACCACGCTGTGCAGCAGGCCGCGGCGCTCGTAGCGATGGTCGGAAACGTCCTTGTTCTCGAACGAAAGGAAGCCGAAGCGCGACAGGATCGCGTTGCCGTGGTGACCGTGGTCGTAGACCGCGTTGCAGCCATACACGTGCTGCCAGTCGCCGCCGGCGAGGAACGCGTGCTGCGGGTCGATCGGACAGCCGGCGAAGCGCAGCGCGAAGCGCTGGTTGAGACCTTGCACCTCTTGCAGGAACACGAGATCGGGATCGAGCCCGCGCAGCCCGTCGCGCAGCTCGTGAATCACCAGGCGCCGGTTGAACTGCGACAGGCCCTTGTGGATGTTCAGCGTGACGACGCGCAGGCGTTTCTTCATAGATCGAGCTCGAAGCGCCGCTCGAAGCGGTCGGCATCGTCGAAATGCTGCACGCACTGGGTCGCGGCAAGCCGTCCGTCCGGACCGAAGGCGCTGGCGTGCTCGCCGCCGGCGCGCGGCAGCGAGCGCAGCTCGTCGTAGGCCCGCAGCGCATAGCGCACCAGGCTGTCGGCGCCGTGCACGATCTCGACCCGCTCGACGTAATGCGTGCCGGAAGCGAGGCTCACCACGGGACGCTCGCCGTCGCCGACCCGGCCCAGAGACTGCGGCGCGAACGAAGACTCCTTGAGCCGCGCCCGCGCGGTGGGGAAAAACGCCTGGATCGAGCGACAACCATGGACCGAGTCGTAAACCACCGGCTCGCCGTCCGGCGCAAGCGTCACGCGCCATGTCACGCCGTCGAACGGTCCGGCAAACCAGACTGTATATACGAGCTGCAGCAGCACGTGCTCTCGGTAGCGCGCATAGGCCGCCTGGACATAGACCGCCGGTTCCGCGGCGTCGACCTCGGGCGCTCCCGCCGCCCGGCGCCAGCGCAGCCGCCCGAAGCGGTCGCGATCGCCCGCGACCGCCAGCTCGAAGCTCGGCGCGTAGACCGCGGCCAGCCGGTCGAGCTCGCGCTCGGAAAGGCCGGGGTGGCCGAGCGGATCGAACGCCGCCCGCCCGAGCAGGCCGGCCACGACGCCGCGCGGCACCTGCGCGCTCGGCGGCGCGTAGCGCACACGGCTCCCAGCTGGGTTGGACTCGAACCGCTCCCAGCGCCCCGCGCCCGAATGAAAGTCCGGCACGACCGCGGCGCGCAGCAGCGCTTCGCGCGCCTCCGGGCTGGCGAGATCCGCGCCGCGCAGCAAGCGGCTGCAATCGCGCGCGCGGCGCAGCGCCTGCGCGCGCGCACTTTCGTTCAAAGTGCGCAGGTTCTTCAGCTCATGGCCGCGCGACTCGAGATCCAGATCGGCGAGGCGCTCGCCGAACCCGCGCAGTGCCGCGTCGCTTTCCGACGCGCGGTCGCGCAGCGAGGCGTGCAGTCGGTCGACCCGCAGGTGAGGAAAGCCGGGCACCCGACGGTACTGCGCATCGCGCACGCCTGCGGCGTCGATCTCGGCGTCGAGCGCCCGGAACCACCGCGCGCACTCCCGCACTTCGGCCGGGCCGGTGTCGAGATGGGCGGCGAGCGGGGAGGAACCGGTCCCGTCGCGGCTCGCGCAGCCCGCGGCGAGCAGCGCGCCGCCGATCAGGAGGATCGCATCGCGGTTGGACCAGGAGAAGCACTTGCGCGCCGCCTCGCGCCAGGGCAGCCAGGCAAAGGCGGTGTGCTCCTTCGGCGCGATCGTCACCGGCGCGCGCGCGGGAAGCTCGAGACTGAACAGGCGCTCGGTATTGTGCGTGACGCCCGGCGCGAACCGATGGCGCCATTGCGCGTAGATTTCGAAAGTGTAGGCGACCGGCCAGCGCCTGAGCCCGCCGCCGCGGGCCTCGATTCCGGTTTCCTCCTGCAGCTCGCGCGCCGCCGCCTCCGCGCAGGGCTCCTCCGGCCGCTCGAGCGAGCCGGTGACCGATTGCCAGAACCCGGGGCGCGCTGCGCGCTCGAGGAGCAGCACCTCGCGCTGCGCGGTGTGCACCACGACCAGCACGGAGAGCGGCAGCTTCATTTCTCGGTGAAGAGCGGCGGCAGCTCGAGCTCGCGCGCCGGATCGATGAACACCGCGAAGAACGGCTTGCCGCGCGCCGCCCGGGAGCTCGCGCTCGAGCGCAGCACGTCGATCAGCACGCCGAGATCGTCGCCCGCCTTGGCATTCTCGATCAGCAGCACGTGGCCCTCGCCCGGCAGGTCGGAGAGGCAGTCTTCGAGCGCATCCCAGTTGTGTCCGAACCAGCTCGGGAAGTCGAGCGCCGCGGCGATGTTCCTGAGCAGGCTTTCCTTGTCCGCGAACCGGATTCTCGCGCGCACGAGCTTGCTGTCTTTCACGGCGTCCATGATCTCGTCGGCGCGCCTTGCCCGGTAGACGCCGGAGCGCGAAGCATCCTGCAGCCGGGCGAGCAACTTTCCCATTTATTCGATGATGCGCCTGAAGCTGCGGTAGTGGTCTTCCGTGTAGTAAAACTCTCCGCCGCGGCCGGCGACGATGCGCCGCGCGCCGCGATCCTTCGCGCCCGGGGTCTTCACCGTGTACTCGCGGTAATAGCCGCGCTCGTGCCGCGGCAGAAGCTTCTCGCGGTTGCGGAAGGTCTTGCCGTCCTGCGTGTGAGGAAACGGTCCGCCGGCCTTGATCAGCACGAGGGTCTGCCGGGCCTCTCCGGGCAGCTGCGTCGCGGCGATCTCGTTCGACAGCGCAAGCGCGCTGAGACAGAACCCCAACGCCGCCGCGGCCAGCCACCTCACGGCTTCGGCGGGTTCCTCAGGCGCAGGTGCAGCTCGCGCAGCTGCTGCTCGCTGACCGGCGTGGGCGCGCCGGTGAGCAGGTCCTGGCCGCGCTGGGTCTTCGGGAACGCGATCACGTCGCGGATCGCCTCCGCGCCCGCCATCAGCGTGACCATGCGGTCGAAGCCGAAGGCGATGCCGCCGTGCGGCGGCGCGCCGTATTGCAGCGCGTCGAGCAGGAAGCCGAATTTCGCCCGCTGCTCCTCCTTGGGGATCTTCATTGCGGCAAAGACTTTCTGCTGGACCTCGGGGCGGTGGATGCGCACCGAACCGCCGCCGAGCTCCCAGCCGTTCAGCACCATGTCGTAGGCCTTGGCGTACGCCTTGCCGGGCGCGGATTCGATGTACTGCTCGTGGCTGTCCTTCGGGCTGGTGAAGGGATGGTGGCGCGCCTTCCACTCGCGCGACTCCGGGTCGAGCTCGAACATCGGGAAATCGACCACCCACAGCGGTCGCCAAACCTTTGTCGCAAGGCCCCGGTCGTGGCCGACCTTCTGGCGCAGCGCGCCCATGTAGGCCGCGACCGCGTCGGCTTCGTCCGCGCCGAAGAAAATGACGTCGCCGTCCTCGGCGGAAGTTCGCTCAAGAATGGCGGAAAGCGCGCGCGCGTGCAGATTTTTCACGATCGGCGACTGCAGGCCTTCCGCGCCCTTCGCGCGCTGGTTCACCTTGATCCAGGCGAGGCCCTTGGCGCCGAGGGTCTTGGCATATTCGCCGTAGGCGTCGAGCTCGCCGCGGGTGAGCGCGCCGCCTCCCGGCACGCGCAGCGCGCACACGCGCCCGCCGAGGGCGTTCGCCGGGCCGGAGAACACCTTGAAATCCACGTCGCGCACTGCGTCGGTGAGTTCGGCGAGCTTGAGCGGCACGCGCAGGTCCGGCTTGTCGCTGCCGTAGTCGCGCATCGCTTCGTCGTAGGTCAGCACCGGGAACGGCGCGGGCAGCTCGATCGCCGCGGCCTCGCGGAACACGAAACGCACGAGCTCCTCCATCAGCTCGCGGATCTCGCCCTCGGCGAGAAACGAGGTCTCGATGTCGATCTGCGTGAACTCGGGCTGCCGGTCGGCGCGCAGGTCCTCGTCGCGGAAGCACTTCACGATCTGGTAGTAGCGGTCGAAGCCGGCCACCATCAGCAGCTGCTTGAAGAGCTGCGGCGACTGCGGCAGCGCGTAGAAGTGCCCGTCGTGCATGCGCGAAGGCACCAGGAACTCGCGCGCGCCCTCGGGCGTCGACTTGTAAAGGACCGGCGTCTCGATATCGACGAAGCCGTGCTCATCGAGGAAGCGCCGCGTCGCCATCGCCGCGCGATGCCGCAGGCGCAGGTTGCGCTGCATCGGCTCGCGCCGCAGATCCAGCACCCGGTTCTCCAGGCGCACCGTTTCGGAAAGGTTCTCGTCGTCGATCTGGAACGGCGGCGGCGCCGAAGCGTTGAGGATCTCGACTTCGTGCGCCAGCACCTCGACCTCGCCGCTGGGGAGCTCCGCATTCACCGTGCCCGCGGGGCGGCGGCGCACCTTGCCGGTGACTTTCAGCACGTACTCGGAGCGCACGCGCTCCGCGGTATGGAAGGCGTCGCGGCGGTCGGGATCGAACACCACCTGCGCCAGCCCTCCGCGATCGCGCATGTCGATGAAGATCACGCCGCCGTGGTCGCGCCGCCGGTGCGCCCAGCCGCAGAGCGTGACCGTGCGATCGACCAGCTCGGCGCGCAATTCACCGCAATAGTGACTACGCATTCATTTCTGGGGCGGCACGACGCCCATGGAGATGATGTACTTCAGCGCCTGGTCGACGCTCATGTCGAGCTCGATCACATGCTTGCGCGGAATGATGACGAAGTAGCCGCCGGTGGGGTTCGGCGTGGTCGGCACGTAGACCGCGACCGAGTCGGGCGGCAGGTGATTCGCCACGCCGCCGCCGGGCGTGCCGGTGAGAAACGCGATGGTCCACATGCCCTCCTGCGGCCATTGCACCAGCAGCGCCTTGCGGAACGCCTGGCCGCTCGAGGAGAACAGCGTGTCGGAGATTTGCTTGACGCTCGAGTAGATCGAGTTCACCACCGGGATGCGGTGCAGGATCTCGTGCCAGAGCTCCACCAGCTGCGCGCCGAAGAAGTTCGTGGCGAATACGCCGGTCAGGAACACGATCACGATGGTGAGGATCGCGCCCAGCCCGGGAATGTGCACCCCGAGCCAGTTCTCGGTGTGCAGCGCCGCCGGCAGCAGCAGCAGCGACTGGTCGAGCACGTCGACCACCAGCTTCAGCACCCAGATGGTGATGACCAGCGGGATCCAGATCAGCAGACCGGTGATGAGATATTTCTTCACGCTTCCCGGAAATGAAAAGGCCCGGCTCGCGCCGGGCCGATCAGCACTCTAGCTCGGGTCAGTCCGTGGTTGCGGTCGTGGACGCGGGCTTCGAGTCAGATTTTGTTTCGGCTTTGCTTTCAGCTTTGGCTTCGGCTTTGCCTTCGGCCTTGGCTGGGGGCTTCTTCTCTTCCGGCTTCTTGCCGCCGCCCTTGAAGTCGGTCGCATACCAGCCGCTGCCCTTCAGCTGAAACCCGGCGGCGCTGACGAGCTTCTGCAGCTTCGGCTTGCCGCACGCCGGACATTCAGTGAGCGGGGGCTCGCTTACCTTCTGGAGGACTTCGTGCTCCTGGCCACACGCCCCGCAGCGATATTCGTAGATTGGCATGGGCGCGATTATATCGCTGATTTCAGAAAGGAATATCGTCTTCCATGTCGTCGAACTTGCCGGCCTGCTTCTTCGCTGCCGGGACTGAACCGCGCGGTTCCGCCGTTTTGGCATCCATCGCATGCTCCCGGGGCTCGCCGCCGCCTTCACGCCGCCCGAGCATCTGCATCACGTCGGCGCGGATTTCGGTCGTGTAGCGATCCTGGCCATCCTTGTCCTGCCACTTTCGCGTGCGCAGGCTACCTTCCACGTAAACCTGCGAGCCCTTCTTGAGATACTCGCCGGCAATCGTGGCGAGCTTGCCGAAGAACGCGATGCGGTGCCACTCGGTGGCCTCCTTCATGTCTCCGCTTTGCTTGTCCTTCCAGCGATCCGTGGTAGCGACCCGAATGTTCGTTATGGCGTCGCCGTTGGGCATGTAACGCGTTTCTGGGTCCGCGCCCAGGTTGCCGACGATGATCACCTTGTTCACTGAAGCCATGTCACACCTCCCCAGTAATCAGTTTACGCACTCTATGCTCATCCCACTGCCCGGGCACTACCTTCAGCCGCGCGATGCGTTCCGCGGCCAGCACCTCGGCTTCGCGCACGCCGCGCACCCGCGCGAGCGCCTCGCCCAGCTCCTCGAGATTCACTCCCGATGCGATGGAAAACGTAAGACTCGAAAGCTCGTTGACCGGCACGGGCGGCCGGCGCATGCCGACGGCAAGCAGTAGCCATACAGCGACCAGGACGGCGCACACCGCGAATACTCCAGTAGTCCCGTAACGCGCAGCGACCGTGCCGCCGACGAGGCCGCCGAAGAAGACGCCAAGCGTCTGCGTCGTATTGTAGACACCGATCGCCACCCCGCGGCCCCGCACCGGGGCGATGCGCGAAACGAGCGAAGGCAGCAGCGCTTCGAGCACGTTGAACGCAACGAAAAACCCGAGCATCAGCGCCGCGAGCAAGGCGATGCCGCCGCCAAACGCGGCAAGCGCTGCTTCCATCGCGAGCAGCAGCAGGACCGCTGCGAGCAGCACCGGCTTGGAGGCGTTGCGCCGGTCCGCATACAGAATGGCCGGCGTCATCAGCACGAACGAGCCGAGCACCACCGGCAGATAGATCTTCCAGTGCTCGGGCAGCGCGAGTCCGGCCTGCACCACGAGCGGCGGCACGACCACAAACATCGCGTAAAGCACTATATGAAGAATGAAGATGCCGGCGTTCAGCCGCAGCAGCTCGGTATCCAGCACCGCGGCGCGCACCGAGCCGGGGGCGCGCGCGGCACGGACCGCCTGCGGCGGATCGGGAACGTAGAACTTCACCACCGCCATCGCGATTAGGCAAAGCACGCCGGTGAGCGCGAACAGGCCCTCCATGCCGATCGCGCGGTAAAGAAGCGGCGCGCCCACGAGCGACAGCGCGAACATCAGGCCGATCATCGAACCGATCATCGCCATCACCTTGGTGCGATGCTGCTCGCGGGTGAGATCGGCGGCGAGCGCCATCGCGACCGACGAGATCGCGCCCGCGCCCTGCAGCGTGCGCGCGGCGATCACGGTCCAGATGTCGTCGGCGACGATGCCGAGGAAGCTTCCCGCGGCGAAGATCGCGAGCCCCGCGTAGAGCACGGGCTTTCGCCCCCACGCGTCGGACGCCATGCCGAAAGGTATCTGCAGGATTCCCTGCGCCAGGCCATAGATGCCGAGCGCCATGCCGACGAGCGTCAGGTCATCGCCGCCGCGAATGCTCGGCGCGTGCACGGCGAGCACCGGAAGGATGAAGAACAGGCCGAGCATGCGGAGGCCGAACACGCCGGCGAGGCTCATGCCCGCGCGCAGCTCGGTTGGATTCATGGATGGAGAAACGTAGAGGCGCGAATGCGAAGCGCGCTATAGTAACCGGTTTTACTTCGAAAACTGCAGCATGGATTCCATCCGCGTTCGCGGCGCGCGCACCCACAACCTCAAGAACCTCAGCGTCGAGCTGCCGCGCAACCGGCTGGTGGTGATCACCGGGCTCTCGGGCTCGGGAAAAAGCTCGTTCGCGTTCGACACGCTTTACGCCGAAGGCCAGCGCCGCTACGTCGAGTCGCTCTCGGCCTACGCGCGCCAGTTCCTCGAGCTGATGGCCAAGCCCGAGGTCGACCTGATCGAGGGCCTCTCGCCCGCGATCGCCATCGAGCAGAAGGCGGCGAGCCACAACCCGCGCTCGACGGTCGGCACGGTGACCGAGATCCACGATTACCTGCGCCTGCTCTATGCGCGCGCCGGCACGCCGTACTGCCCGGAGCACCAGCTCGCGCTCGAGGCGCAGACCGTGGCCGAGATGGTCGACCAGGTGAGCGCGTTGCCGGAAGAGAGCCGCATCATGATCCTCGCGCCGGTGATCGCCGGGCGCAAAGGCGAGCAGGCCGACCTGCTCGAAGAGCTGCGCGCGCAGGGATTCACGCGCGTGCGCATCGACGGCGCGGTGCACGAGCTCGACGCGGTGCCGCGCCTGGCGCGGAACGCGAAGCATTCGGTCGACGTGGTGGTCGACCGGCTGCGGGTTCGGCCCGATGCGCGCCAGCGCCTGGCCGAGTCGCTGGAGACCGCGCTGCGGCATGCCGACGGCAAGGTCGTCGTGCTCGAGAGCGACAACAACAAGGAGCACCTCTTCTCCGCGCGCTTTTCCTGCCCGGCTTGCGATTATTCGCTGCCCGAGCTCGAGCCGAGGCTCTTTTCCTTCAACAACCCGATGGGCGCGTGCCCGCGCTGCGACGGCCTGGGCACGGTCGAGTTCTTCGACCCGAGGCGCATCGTGGCGCATCCCAACCTGTCGCTCGCGAGCGGAGCGATCCGCGGCTGGGACCGGCGCAACCAGTTCTACTACGCGATGCTCGAATCGCTCGCCAAGCATTACCGCTTCGACATCGAGACGCCGTGGGAAGCGCTCGACGACCGCGTCCAGCGGCTGGTGCTGCACGGCTCGGGAAAGGAAAAGATCGCTTTCCGCTACCTCACGGAGCGCGGCCGCGCGTCGATCAAGGAGCACGCGTTCGAGGGCGTGATTCCGAACCACGAGCGCCGCTACCGCGAGACCGATTCCGCCACGGTGCGCGAGGAGCTCGCCAAGCTGCGTAACGTGCGCGCCTGCCCCGAGTGCGGCGGCGCGCGCCTGCGGCGCGAAGCGCGCCACGTGAAGGTCGCGGACCAGACTCTGCAGGAAGTATCGGCCTGGCCGTTGAAGGCGGCGCTGGAGTTTTTCAAGGACCTTCGGCTTCGCGGCTCGAAGGCGCAGGTGGCCGAGCGGGTCGTGCGCGAGATTGCAAGTCGCCTCGAATTCCTGGTCAACGTCGGGCTGGAGTACCTCAAACTAGAGCGTTCGGCCGAGACGCTCTCCGGCGGCGAGGGACAGCGCATCCGGCTGGCGAGCCAGATCGGCTCGGGGCTGACCGGCGTGATGTACGTGCTCGACGAGCCCTCGATCGGGCTGCACCAGCGCGACAACGCGCGGTTGATCAGCACGCTGCAGCAGCTGCGCGATCTCGGCAACTCGGTGATCGTGGTCGAGCACGACGAGGAGGCGATCCGCGCGGCGGACCATGTGATCGACATGGGACCCGGCGCGGGCGAAGCCGGCGGCGCGGTGGTGGCTCAGGGCACGCCCGCCCAGGTCATCGCCAATCCGGCATCGCTGACCGGGCGCTACCTCGCGCGCGAGCTGGAGATCGCGGTGCCCGCACGCCGCCGCCGCTCCAGGCAGAAGCTCGTGCTGCGTGGCGCGCAGGGCAACAACCTGAAGGAAGTGGATCTCGAGCTGCCGCTCGGGCTGCTGGTGTGCGTCACTGGCGTCTCCGGCTCGGGCAAGTCGACCCTCGTCAACGACACGCTCTACGCCGCGGTGGCTCGCACGCTCTACGGCGCCGCGGCCGAACCGGCGCCGCACGGCGGGCTCGACGGCCTCGAGCAGATCGACAAGGTGATCAGCGTCGACCAGAACCCGATCGGGCGCACGCCACGCTCCAATCCGGCGACCTACACCGGCCTCTTCACGCCGCTGCGCGAGCTGTTCGCGGGAGTGCCGGAGGCGCGCGAACGCGGCTACGACGCGGGCCGCTTCTCGTTCAACGTCAAGGGCGGGCGCTGCGAGGCGTGCCAGGGCGACGGCGTGACCCGCGTCGAGATGCACTTCCTGCCCGACATCTATGTTGCGTGCGACGTTTGCCACGGCAAGCGCTACAACCGCGAGACGCTGGAAGTGCGCTACAAGGGCCGCAACATCCACGAGGTGCTCGAGATGACGGTGAGCGAGGCGCATGGCTTCTTCTCGGCCGTGCCGCCGATCGCGCGCAAGCTGCAGACACTGATCGACGTCGGCCTGGGCTACGTGCGCCTCGGCCAGTCGGCGACGACCCTCTCGGGCGGGGAAGCGCAGCGCGTCAAGCTCTCCCTCGAGCTCTCCAAGCGCGACACCGGGCGCACGCTCTACATCCTGGACGAGCCGACCACCGGGCTGCATTTCCACGACATCAAGCTCCTGCTCGAGGTGCTGCACCGGCTGCGCGACGCGGGCAACACGGTGCTCGTGATCGAGCACAACATGGACGTGATCAAGACCGCCGACTGGGTGATCGATCTCGGGCCCGAAGGCGGCGAGCGCGGCGGGCGCATCGTCGCCGCGGGCACGCCCGAGCAGATCGCGGAAATCCCCGAAAGCCACACCGGCCGCTATCTCAAGCAGGCCCTGGGCGCCAGCAAGCGCAAAGGGGAGTTGACTTTTACGAACGTTCGTTCTATTTTAGGGCGCTGAATGATTGCCCCAACCAAAGGCGAGCAGACCCGGGTCGCGATCCTCGATGAGGCGCTCAAGATCGCCAGCCGGCTCGGCCTCGAGGGCCTGACGATCGGCAGCCTGGCGGACGCCACCGGCATGTCGAAGTCGGGCCTGTTCGCCCATTTCGGCTCGCGCGAAGACCTGCAGCTCGCGGTTCTCGAGCACGCGGCGCAGCGCTATGGCGAGCTGGTGTTCGTCCCTGTCCTCAAAATCGAGCGCGGCCTGCCGCGCCTGCGCGCGTTGTTTGGGCGCTGGCTCGACTGGACCCTCGAGTCCGGGCTGCCGGGCGGCTGCATCATGATCTCCGCCGCCGCCGAGTACGACGATCGCCCCGGGCCGATCCGCGACGCGGTCATCGCCAACCAGCACCGCGGCAATGCGATCACCCGGAAAGCTGTGCGCCTCGCAATCGACGAAGGCCACCTCAGCGCAGAGACCGATCCCGAGCAAATCAGCTTCGAGATGCTCGGCATCGTGCTCGCCAGCCACAACCATCGCCGCCTGCTCGGCGACCGGGAAGCGCGTAAGCGAGCGCTCACCGCATTCGACGAGCTGGTCTCCCGCCACGCCGCCGCGGCGCCCGCACGCGCTCGCGCGACCGCTACCCGCTAACGAAAGGAGCCACCCATGTCCGCCGCCTTTTCCTTGTCCAGAATAAGCACGAACGTTCGATTCTCTGCCTCGGCGCTGCTTTTCCCCGAGCTGGCCGGCGCGTGGGCCGAGCGCATGTTCCTGACGCCGCCCCGCGCGCACGACGCGGCGAGCACCGCCATCGATCTGATCGATGCGCGCGCGAGCTTTCTCGAGCACAAGGGACGCCACATCGCGATGTGGCGCTGGGGCCCGCGCGACGCGCCCGCTGTGCTGCTCGCGCACGGCTGGGGCGGCAACGCGGCGCAAATGTACGCGTTCGTTTTTCCGCTGCTGCAGGCGGGCTATCGGGTGATCGCCTATGACCAGCCCGCGCACGGCGTTTCGGAAGGCCGCCTGACTGGACTGCCCGATTTCGCCGACGTGCTCGCCGAGGTCGCGTGGCATCACGGCAAGGTCGAGGCGGTGATCGCGCATTCGCTGGGCGCGGCCGGCGCGGCGCTGGCGCTCGCCTGGGGCAAGACCGAATTCCGCAAGATCGTGCTCGTCAGCCCGCCCGCCGATCTCGTCGGCTACTCGCGCCGCTTCGCGCGCTGGTACTGGATTCCCGAGCCGGTACGCAAGGCGATGCAGAAAGCGATCGAAGAGCGCTATGGTGTGCGCTGGGAAGACCTCGAGGTCCCGCGAGTCGCGCCGCGCCTCGGCGCGCAGGCGCTCGTGATCCATGACCGCGGCGACCGCATGATGCCCTGGACGCACGGCGCCAGCGTGGCGCGGCACTGGCCCGGCGCGCGGCTCCTCACCACCAAGGGCCTTGGCCACCGCAGGATTCTTTCCGATGAAGCCGTGACGCGCGCCGCGGCCGACTTCATCGCCGGCCGCTCCGCGGTGGCGAGCCCCGGACGCCCCGCGCTGCCGCAGCCGGCGCCGCTCTACTGATGAAGCGGACGCTCGAGGTGCAGTGGGAGGATCCGCTGGCGCTGGCTGAAACCGGGCGCAAGCTTTCCGGAATCGAGTTCCTGCGCGCCATCCGCGACGGAAAGCTGCCGCACCCGCCGATCTGCGCGTTGCTCAACTACCGGCTGGTCGAGGTCGATCCCGGTCATGCGGTATTCGAAGGCACGCCGGGCGAGCAGCACTACAACCCGATCGGCGTGGTGCATGGCGGCATCGCGATGACGCTGCTCGACTCGGCGATGGGCTGCGCGGTGCAGACGAGGATGCCGGCGGGCGGCGGCTATACCACGCTGGAAGCGAAGACGAACCTCGTGCGCGCGGTCAGCGCAAGCACCGGGAAGCTGCGCGCCATCGGCAAGGTGCTCCACGTCGGCAAGCGGATGGCGACCGCCGAATCCCGGCTCGAGGATCTCGAAGGCAAGCTCTACGCGCACGCCACGACGACATGCCTCGTGCTGTAGAACAAATGGAGATCATCGCCGGCGACGGTCTGCCGATCGCCGCTACGTTCTACCACCCTCCGGAAAAGCCCACCGGCGCGGTGCTGATCGTGCCGGCGATGGGCGTGTCGCAGGACTACTACCAGCCCTTCGCGAGCTGGCTCTCGCAGCAAGGGTACACGGTGGCGACGTTCGACTATCGCGGCACGGGCCTCTCGCGCCCGCGCGAGCTGCGCGGCTTCCGCGCGGACATCTTCGATTGGGCGCGACTCGACTGCGCGGCGATGATCGACGCGCTACCGCACCGACCGCTTTACTGGATTGGTCATAGCCTTGGCGGCCAGATCCTCGCCCTCGTTCCCAACCACAGACTCGTCACAAAGGCAGTGACGGTGGCCACCGGCAGTGGCTACTGGCGCGAGAACACGCCGCGCATCCGTCCCCTCGCCTGGTGGCTCTGGTTCGTGGTGACGCCGCCGGCGCTCGCGCTATGGGGATATTTTCCCGGCAAGACGCTACGCAAGGTGGGCGACCTGCCGAAAGGCGTGATGCAGCAGTGGCGCCGCTGGTGCCTCGACCCGGAATACGCAATCGGCGCCGAGGGCGAAGCGGTGCGCGCCGAGTACGCCGCGGTGCGCTCGCCGATCGTTTCGCTTTCGTTCTCCGACGACGAGATGATGTCCGCGCGCAACACCGAGTCGATCCACGGCTTCTACGCCAACGCGCCGCGCAAGATGAAGCGCATCGCGCCGCGCGACATCGGCGCCGCGCGCATCGGGCATTTCGGCTTCTTCCGCGCCGCCTTCGAAGCCTCGCTCTGGCGGCCGCACCTGCTGCCCGAGCTTGCCTAAGCCGGCACAAGGCCCGCGCCGCGCCATTCGAGGCGCTTGGAGTGATGCGCGGCGAGGCTTTCGCGGTGCCCGATCGAAATCAGCGTCGTGTCCGGGAGCCGCTCCTTCAGCACCCGGTACAGGCGTTCCTGGTCCGCTTCCGGCAAGGCGGCGGTCGCTTCGTCGAGGAATAGCCAGTCCGGCTTGTTCAACAGCGCGCGCGCGAATGCGAGCCGCTGCTGCTCGCCGCCGGAAAGGACTTGTGCCCAGTTCTCGCTTTGATCGAGGCGCTCGCGCAGATGCGAGAGGCCAACCGCGGCGAGGGCGTCGAGCACCTGCTCCTCTGAAAACCTCGCAGGATCGTCGGGATAGCTTACGGCTCGCTTGAGCGAACCGATCGGCAGGTAGGGCTTCTGCGGCAGGAACAGCAGCCGTGCGCCTTTCGGCAACCGGATACGGCCGCGCCAATAGGGCCAGATCCCGGCGAGCGCTCGAAATAGCGTCGACTTGCCGGAGCCGGACGGTCCGCGGATGAGGACGTCGCTGCGCGGCTTGAATTGAAGCGTGGCCTGCGACAGCAGCGTCTTGCCCTGGGGAAGCGCAAGCGCCAGGTCCTCAACGAGGAGGCCGTCGTCCGAGTTCTGGATTCGCTCGCCTTCGAGCTTGCCCGCCTCCTCGCGTACTCGCTCCAACGAGTCCGCAAAACCGAGCAGTCGATTCACCGTGGCCTTCCACGTAGCGAAAGTGGTATAGGCCGAAATGAACCAGGAGAGCGACCCGTGCACCTGGCCGAAAGCAGCGGTGGTCTGGAAAATTGCCCCGAGCGGAATCTGGCCGGCGAAGAAGCGCGGCGCGATCGCCACCAGCGGCAAGATCGACGCGAGCTGATGATAAAAGGAGGTCAGCCAAGTGAGTTTTTTCTGCCTGAGCATCAGCGCCCACCAGTTGCCGATCACGGCGGCGAACCGCTGGCGCAGGTTCGCGGCCTCTTCCGGCTCGCCCCGGTAGAGCGCGATGCCCTCGCTGTTCTCGCGCAGCCGCACGAGCGAGAAGCGAAAGTCGGCTTCGAAGCGCTGCTGGTTGAAGTCGAGGGCGATCAGCGGCTTGCCGACCCAGTGGGTCAGGAAACTTCCCGCGATCGCGTAAGCGAGCGCAATCCAGACCAGGTACCCGGGGACTGCGATTCCGCCGATCGTCATCGGGCCCGACAAGGTCCAAAGCAGGTCGATGAACACGATCAGCGTCGCGACGGCCGATAGCAGGCCGAGTGACAGCGAAAGCGTCAGGTCGACGAACAGTCTCAGGTCCTCCGCGATGCGCTGGTCGGGGTTGTCGGTGCCGCGATCCAGGAGCTGCATCCGGTAGTGCGCCTGGTCGCTGGTCCAGTCGTGGATGAAGCGCTCGGTGAGCCAGCTGCGCCACTCGATGAGGAGCATCTGCTGGAAGTACAGCCGATACACCGCGTTGATGATCCAGATCAAAGCGAGCAGCGTGAACATGCCCACCTGCCGGAAAAACTCGGCCTGGTCGCGGTTCTCGAACGTGTTGTAGAAATCGCGGTACCAGGAGGTGAACTGGAGCTCGAGCCAGACTGCCATCAGGGTGAGCCCGACGACCGTGGCGAGCAGCGTCAGGCCCTTCGCGCGTTGCTCCGAGACCCAGTACGGCTTCGTCAAGGCCCAGAAAGCCTTTAGAAATCCTGTGGTTTGCATGCGGCACCTAAGGAGGGATGCAAATCAGTTTACAGAACTGCCATCACGGGTTAAAAATCCGTGCAATGTCTTCGGGCCGGGTTTTCCGCTTCGCCCCCACGCCAGAGCACCGGCCGAACCACCTCTTCGTCTTCCTGCACGGCTGCGGCGCCACTGCGCAGTCGATGATCCCGATCGCGTTCAAGTTCCAAGCCCGCTTCCCGAGCGCCGCGCTGGTGTTGCCGAGCGGCTTCGATCCGAACGCGCGCGGCGGCGCTGCACAGGACTGGTACCCCACGCGCGGCCTCAATTGCGACAACCATCGCGAGCGCGTCGCCGCGGTGCTGCCGGATGTCGAGGACCTCGTGCGGCGCGAGCAGTGCAACTTCAGCGTGCCGGCGAGCCGCACGGTTCTCATCGGCTTCTCGCAGGGCGGCACGGTGGCGCTCGAGGTGGTGAAGTCCCCCGGCATCGCCGGCGCCGTGGTCGCGTTTTCTTCGCGCTTCGCGCAGACGCCGGGGCGGGGCAGCCGCATCTCCTCGCGCATCCACCTCGTGCACGGCGAGTTCGACTCGGTCGTCTCGCGGGTCTACGCCGAGCGCGCCGCCCGGGTGCTCTCCGGGCTTCACGTCCCGGTCACCCTCGACATCGTCGAGGATCTCGGCCACGCGCTCTCGCACCGCGCGATCAGCCTCGGCTCGCTCAGGCTGCTGCAGGGCATCTACGAAGGACGGCGCGCCACGCTGCATTGAAGCGGGTCGTCATTCTCCTTGCGCACGGCTCGCGCGATCCGCAATGGCGCCTGCCGATCGAGCGCCTTTGCCGTGCCCTCCGCGCCAGGCTGTACGGGGTGCGCGTCGCCCCGGCTTACCTTGAAAACATGCGGCCGGATCTCGAGTCGCAGGTCGGCATGCTTGCCGAGCGCGGCTATCGCGATCAAACCATCGTTCCGGTGTTCGTCGGCTCGGGCCGGCATCTCAAGCGGGACCTCGCACGCAAGGTGAAGACCCTCGGCCGGCGCCACAGGGACGTGCGGCTGAAAGTGCAGCGCGCGATCGGCGAGCGGCGGGAAGTCATCGCCGCGATTGCTGCGGCCATCGCCACAGGAGTAAAGTGAACGCACGGAGGTTCGCATGGAACGCCCAGTCCGCAGCATCATCGAGGACCAGAATCCCGTCACCGCCAGCGCCGACATCACCGTGTCCGAAGCGGCGCGCCTCATGAAGCAGCATCGCATCGGCGCGATCCTCGTCATCCAGGACGGCAGGCTTGCCGGCATCTTCACCGAGCGCGACGCGCTTTTCCGCGTCATCGCCGAGGGCCGCAACCCGGCGAAGACGCGCGTGGCCGAAGTGATGACCGCCAATCCGCGCACCATCACGCCCGACCGCCCGTTCGGCCATGCGCTGCACCTGATGTACGAAGGCGGCTTTCGCCACGTGCCGGTGGTGGACAACGGCCGGCCGCTCGGCGTCGTGTCGTCGCGCGACGCCCTCGGGCCCGACCTTCAGCAGTTCATCGCCGACCTCGACCAGCGCGCCCACATCGGCGAGATCCTCGGCTAGCTCTGCAGCTCCGCGAGATCCCTGAAGAGCTCCAGCGCTTCGGGGTTGGCGAGGGAATCGATGTTGCCGACCGGCATGCCGTGCACCGCCGCCTTCACCGCGAGCTCGACCACCTTGCCGTTCTTCGTGCGCGGGATGTCGGAAACCTGGACGATGCGCGCCGGCACGTGGCGCGGGCTCGCGTGCCGGCGGATCTCGTGCCGGATGCGGTCCTCGAGCGCGTCGTCCAGGCCGTAGCCTGAGCGCAGCTTGACGAACAGCACGATGCGCGTGTCGGTGGGATTGTCCGGAGGCCAATGCTGGCCGACGGCGACCGCCTCCTCCACTTCGTCGATGCGCTCGACCACGCTGTAGATCTCGGCGGTGCCGATGCGCACGCCGCCCGGGTTGAGGGTCGCGTCCGAGCGCCCGTAGACCCGCATCGTGCCGCGCTCGGTGAGCTCGCACCAGTCGCCGTGCGTCCACACGTTTGGATACTTGGCGAAGTACGCCGCGTGGTAGCGCTCGTCGCCGCGATCGTTCCAGAACCCGAGCGGCATCGAAGGGAATGGCTTGGTGCAGACCAGCTCGCCTTTCTCGCCGACCACGGGGTTGCCGTCCTGGTCGAAGACCGCCACCGCCATTCCCAGCGAACGGCATTGCAACTCGCCGCGATAGACCGGCAGCACGGGGCTCGCGTCGACGAAGGCGCCCATGATGTCGGTGCCGCCCGAGATCGACGACAGGCAGACATCCTGCTTCACCTTGTCATAGACGTAGTCGAAGCTCTCCGGCGCGAGCGGCGAGCCGGTGGAAATGAGCATTCTAAGTGCGCTCAAATCGTGGGTATCGCGCGGCCGCAGCCCGCGCTTGTTGAGCGCGTCGAGGAATTTCGCCGATGTACCGAAGTGCGTGATCTTCTCCTTCTCGGCGAAGTCGAACAGCACCTTCGCGTTGCGCGCGAACGGCGAGCCGTCGTAGAGCATCAGCGCGCCCTCGGCGCAAAGCCCGGAGAAGAGCACGTTCCACACCACCCAGTTGGTGGTGCAGAAGTAGAAGAACCGGTCGCCCGGCCGCACGTCGAAGTGCAGCTTGAAGGTCTTGAGCGACTGAAGCAGCGTGCCGCCCGCTCCATGCACGATGCATTTCGGCTTGCCGGTGGTGCCGGAAGTGAACAGCACGAACACCGGATGGTTGAACGGCAGCTGCGCGTAAGCGATGTCGCCCGGCTGATAGCGCCGCAGCCACTCGTCGAGCCGAACGGCTTTGGGCACGTCGGACACGTCGACGTCCAAGTCGAGATAGGGCACCACCACGACCTTGCGCAGCGTCGGCAGCCGCTCGGCGAGCGCGCGAATGCGCTCGAGCGAGTCGTGCGTCTGCCCGTTGTAGCGGTAGCCGTCGGCGCAGAAGAGGATCTTGGGCTCGATCTGGCCGAAGCGCTCGAGCACGCCGTCGACACCGAAGTCGGGCGAGCACGACGACCAGACGATGCCTTGCGACAGCGCGGCGAGCGCGAGCACGCTGGTCTCCGGCAAGTTGGGAATGAACGCCGCCGCGCGGTCGCCGGCGCGCAGGCCGAGCGCGAGCAGCGCCTGGACCGCGCGCGACACGTCGCTCGTCAGGTCCGAGTAGGAGAGCCGCCGCTGGGTGCCCGACTCGTCCCAGAACACGAGCGCATCGCCGCGGTCGCCCCGGCGCAGCAGGTTCTCGGCAAAGTTGAGCCGCGCCTCCGGGAACCAGCGCGCACCGGGCAGCTTGTCGGCGTCGACCAACACCGTCGAGCCCTTGCGCGCCGCCACCACGCCGCACCAGTCCCAGACTTCGCTCCAAAACAGCTCCGGGTTGTCCACGGTCCACTGGTGAAACTCGGGATAGGTGTTGAGCTCCAGCCGGTGCTTGCGCACCAGCTGGCGCGCAAACTGCGTGACCTGCGCTTCCTCGATCGAGCGCTCGGATGGCTGCCAAAGGACCTGCGGGGTCGACATATCGCGTACTGGGCGTAGGATTTCGCGCGGGAATTATATTCAGATGGACTCCATCCGCCGCTATCACCGGATCGCCGAAGCCGAGGCGGTCGCGCGCCTGCGACCGCTTCAGCCCGATGACCCGCTCTCGCTGAGGATCTCGCGCACTGCGCTGGATCTCGCCGAGCGCGTCCGCGCTGCGCCGCCCGGAGCCCTCTCGGCCGAGTCGTTTCTTCGCAGCTATGGCCTGACCACGCCCGAAGGCGTCGCGCTTATGTGCGTCGCCGAGGCGCTCTTGCGCATACCTGACGCCGAGACCCAGGACGCGCTGATTCGCGACAAGCTGGCAAGCGGCGAGTGGAGCGCGGCGAGCGCGGCGGACTGGGCGCTGATGCTCACCGGAACGCTGGCGCGCTGGCACAGCGCGGACAACGAGAACCTCTCGACCGTCAAGAAGCTGATCGCGCGCCTCGGCGAGCCGGTGGTGCGCGCCGCCGTGCGCCAGGCGATGCGCATCCTCGCGGGCCAGTTCGTGCTGGCCGAGACGATCGAGAACGCGGTCGCGCGCGGCGCCGAGCGTCGCCCCTACCGGTTCTCGTTCGACATGCTCGGCGAGGCCGCGCGCACCGCCGAGGACGCGGCCGGCTACATGGCGTCGTACAGGCGTGCGATTCAGGCGGTGAAGCCGCCCGACGCGGTATCGATCAAGCTCTCCGCGCTGCATCCGCGCTTCGAGGAAGCAAAGCGCGCGCGGGTCTTTTCCGAATTACTTCCGCGAGTACGCGAGCTCGCCCGCCTGGCGGTCGAGCGGGGCGTGGGCGTGACGCT
>Ga0075430_100000765_pt1 | contig 24803 bp, 28 predicted proteins | sample RhiMetdeltSRZDD4_FD_75294 | JGI IMG/M metagenome (GOLD analysis project Ga0075430, IMG submission 75294) | Populus rhizosphere microbial communities from Tennessee, USA - Rhizosphere MetaG P. deltoides SRZDD4 | ecosystem: Host-associated > Plants > Roots > Rhizosphere > Soil | place: USA... | reverse complement strand
CTCGGCAGCGATCAGGCCTATGTCGGCGTGATGGCGCAGGAAGTCGAAGCCGTACAGCCGGAAGCGATCGTGCGTCACGGCGACGGCTACCTCCGCGTCGACTACGACAAGCTCGGTTTCCAGATGCAGACCTACGAAGAGTGGGTCGCCGCTGGTGAGCGCATCCCGGCTCCGTCGGTTCACTGACGATACGCGCCGGCGACGGCGCAACGTCGACACAGTCGACAGAATTGAAGGGCGGCCGCGAGGCCGCCCTTTCGTTTGGCGTGTGCGCCGGTTCCGGTGCTGTCGTTTGCCGCAATCTCGATCGCCGTTCATCCGCTTGCCAAGCGGCACGGCTTGTGGCTTTCGTGGGCGAGGGGGGAATGGTAGCGTCCGCGCCGTTCTTCGATCTTGGGGCGCCAGCGACACAAGCGGCAGCGCAAGTGAAGCGATGCAGCGCAAGTGAAGCGATGGTGACCAGTAGTGAAGCGACGGTGACATGAGTACGTCTGAGCTACCGACCAGCGAAACCAGCAAGACGCCTGCCGCGGCATCCTACGGGCTGCTGCTGCTGACCTTTATCTTCGCCATTTTCGTCAGTGCCGCGCTGTTGTTCGCGGTGCAGCCGATGTTCACCAAGATGGTGCTGCCGCGGCTCGGCGGCGCCGCGTCGGTGTGGTCGGTGGCGATGGTGTTCTTCCAGACCACGCTGCTCGCGGGCTATGCCTATGCGCACCTGCTGACGCGCTTCCAGCCCGGACGTAACTCCATCATCATCCATCTGGTCGTCCTGGCGGCTGCGTGCTTCCTGTTGCCGCTGCACATCGCAAGCGGCTGGGGACGTCCCCCGCAGGTCGGCGAAGCATTCTGGCTGCTCGGGCTGTTTGCCGTCTCGATCGGGCTGCCGTTCTTCGCGCTCTCCGCCAACGGTCCGCTGCTGCAAGCCTGGTTCGTGCGCACCGGCCATCCGGACGCGAAGGATCCCTATTTCCTCTATGCAGCCAGCAACGTCGGTAGTTTCCTCGCGCTGATTGCCTATCCGGTCGCGGTCGAGCCGTTCGTGCGGCTCAGCGATCAGGCCTGGCTCTGGACGCTCGGCTACTTTGCGTTGATCGCGTTGGTCGCCGGCTGCGGTTTCCTGATGCTGCGCTCGCCCAACCGGCTGCCGGAAGCGACGACGTCCGACAGCGCCACCACGACGACCGCGGCGGCTCCGACCTGGCGCGACAACGCGATCTGGGTCGGTTTGGCGGCGGTGCCGTCCGGCCTGCTGATCGCGGTCACCGCGCACATCGCCACCGACGTCGCCTCGGTGCCGCTGTTCTGGACCATCCCGCTGGCGATCTACCTGCTGACGTTCGTGATCGTCTTCCAGACCAAGCCGTTCATCCCGCATTCGCTGGTCGTCGCGGTGCAGCCGGCGTTCGTGCTGTTCCTTGTCATTGCGACCCTGATGATCCCGATCGAGTCGATCGTCCTTCAGATCGTGATTCATTTGGGCGTGTTCTTCGTGTGCGCCTTGATGTGCCATGGGGAACTGGCGCGCCGTCGTCCGCCGCCGCAGTTCCTGACGTCGTATTACATGTGGATCTCGTTCGGCGGCATGATCGGCGGCATCCTGACCGGGCTGATTGCGCCGCAGATCTTCAGCCGCATCATCGAATATCCGCTGCTGATCGTGCTCACGCTGTTGTGCCGGCCCGGCTTCGCCATGCCGACCCGCGGCAGCGGCCAGTACGCGCTGCTGGTCGCTGCGGTGGTGGCGGCTTTGCTGCTGATCGGCATGTCTGCCGTCGATATCCGGCTTGAGACGCCGCTCTATGCGGTGATCATCGGCTTCCTGCTGGGCCTGACCTTGCAGTTCTGGCGAACGCCGTTGCCGTTCGCCGCGATCGTGGGAATGCTGTTCCTGCTCAATTACTACAATAACTACAGCGCCAGTAATTTCCTGGTGCGCAACTTCTTCGGCGTGCTCAACGTGGTCGAGGCCACCGACGGCCGCTTCCGCGTGCTCTATCACGGCACCACCGCGCAGGGCGCCCAGCGCATCCGCGATCGCGACGGCAACCTGCTGAAGGGCCGTCCCGACATGGTGTCGGAATTCCACGACGGCGGCGGCTTCGCGCAGGTGGTGGAGGCGGTCGAGAAGAAAGTCGGCGGGCCGATCAACATGGCGGTGATCGGGCTCGGCACCGGCGCGATGGCATGCCGCGGCAGCGCCGGCACGACGGTCACGTTCTATGAGATCGATGCCGACATTGCGCGCATCGCCCGCGATCCGACCTTGTTCAACTACATCACGGAATGCGCGCCGAAGACGCAGGTCGTCATCGGTGACGCGCGGCTGACGCTCGCCGATGCGCCTGACGGCGCATACGACGTACTGTTCGTCGATGCGTTCATCGGCGCGGCGATCCCGGTCCATCTGCTGACGCGTGAGGCGGTGGAGCTATATTTCCGCAAGCTCAAGCCGGGCGGCATCATCGCGATGCACGTCTCGAACCGTAACCTCGAACTGCCCTCAGTGGTGGCCGGCATCGGCCAATCCCTCGGCGCGATCGTGCGTGTCTACGACGGCGGCGATCTCGAGGAGGATGCCGACGAACATCGTTGGATTCCGACCATCGCCGTGATCGGGCGCAACGAGGCCGACTTCGGGGTGCTGGCCAAATCCGAGCTATGGCCGATCCGCGAACGCGATCCGCGTCAGCGGGTATGGACCGACGACTACTCCAACGTCGTCGGCGCGCTGCTGCGCCACCTGCGGAACCGGCAACAGAACAGCAGTAGCGACGAGTGATCGGCCGCTATTGAGCGGTCAGCCCGCCGGTGCCTCGGCGGGGCAGGCGGCATTCGCCGCGGCGGCGTGCTCCTGCTCACCGCTTTCCAGCGCAGATAGGATCGCACGCACCAGTTCGCGGGCGGATTCCGCGCTGATCTCGATCGCAACGCGCTCGCGTCCGCCGTTGGCGGCGTTGATGAAGTCGATGCCGAGTGCGTGATCGAGCGGCGCGTGGAACGGATGGTCATAGTAGACATGCGCGGTGTCGATCTTCATCCAGCCGCGGCCTTTGGCGCTGCCGCTCAGAGCGGCTTTTTCGACGATGTATGAGCACATGGTTTTGTCTCCAGGTCCGCAATATAGCACGTGGCTCCCAGGGTCACTCAACTGGCGAAGCCAGCGTCGACGTTAGTCGCCGCACCGGTGAAGGGTCGCGTCGGAGGTATGGTCTTGGTCCTCGAAGTCGAGGGTCTTCTCGTCGCGGATGGTGAAGGTGACGTCGCCGAGGATCAACTGGTCGCCGGGCACCTTGCACTCGACATGGGCAGAGATCGCCTTGCCGACGCGCTTGCGGCTGAGGATGTTGCAGACCCCCATCGGAGACTCGATCTGTTTCTGCGTGATCTTCACCAGAAGGTCCGGACGTTGCGAACCATTTCCGGCGCAAGCGATGTCGCGCATGTAGGTCCCGACGATCGGAAAATCGTCTTCGGCAAGAGTCGGCTCGGCTATGAGCAACAGTGAGATGAGGGCCGGCGCGCCACGGGCGATCCTGATCAAGGGGAAGCTCCACGAGGTATTTCGCGTTCGGCTGGAGTCTAGCGAATGCCGGTCGTTCGGCCAACCACGAACGTCCTATGCCAGAATCGGAACCGCTAGCAGAGCGAGAACCTATGCCGGGGTCGATCACGGACCGATCACGATTTGCCGAAATGGGCTCCAGGCTCTGGGCAGCGTGGCGAACCCTGTGCTACGCGCCAAGGATGACATCGTCGCTTGCACTCTGGCGTGACCGGCGTGGCCGGATATCGGCACTGCGGGTTGCTGTGCTCGCCTTCCTGGCGCTGCCGGTGGTGCTTGCGGCCCATGCCTTCCTCACCGCGGGGCTCGGTGCGCGGCCGATCAACGACCTAATCCACCGCACTGGCTACTGGGCGCTGGTATTCCTGCTCGTATCGCTGGCGGTGACGCCGCTGGCCCGGGTGGGCCGGCTCAACGGCTTGATCGACGTGCGGCGCATGCTTGGGGTCGGCACCGCCATCTATGCGGTGACGCACATCCTGCTCTATGTCACCGATCAGATGTTCGACCTGCTCAAGGTCGCAACCGAGATCGTGCTGCGGCTCTATCTCACGATCGGGTTCATCGCGTTGCTGGGGCTTGTCGTGCTGGCGGTGACGTCGACCGATGCCATGGTGCGCCGGCTGGGCAGCGGACGCTGGCAACGCCTGCATCAACTCGTCTATGGCATCGCGCTGCTCGCGCTAATCCATTTCTTCCAGCAGACCAAGGCCGACATCTGGGTGCCGACCTTCGTCGCCGGCCTGTTCGTCTGGCTGATGGGCTACCGGCTGATGATGCGATGGCGGCGGGGCGTGCCGACCGCGCTTGCGCTTGTGCTGCTGGCCGTGATCGCGTCGGCGCTGGTCTTTGCCGGCGAGACCATAGGGATCGCGCTCTACTACAACGTGTCGCCGCTGCTGGTTCTGCAATCTATCTTCGAGTTCGATCTCGACATGATCCGCCCCGGCTGGCTGGTGCTGGTCGCCGGTTTGTGCGTCGCCGTGCTTCAGATTGTTCAGTCGTGGCGGCAGAAACCTGCGCGTCCGGAGGCCAAACCTGCGCCCAAGCCTGCGCCCAAGCCTGCCTCTAAGCCTGCGCCCGCTCGGGCGGTGCAGGCCGAGGAAGTGGCTTAGCGCAACGGTTGCGGGAACAGCCTCGCGCGCCCTCGCACCCCGGTCAAATAGCCGCCATACACCACCGGCAGCTTGTGGATAGGTTCGCGAACGTCACGCGATGGCGTTGCGGCTATGGCATGGTGCTCCGCGCGACACCCGGGAGACGACGATGAAAGCCGACGAAGCCGCTGAACTCATGGACCGTGACCGGGAGACCGACCAGTTCAAGACGCGCGCCGCCATCGTCATCGCGTTCTTCGCGATGTGCCTGGCGATCACCGGCTTGGGCGGCTCCAACGCGGCCAAGGAAGCGTTCAACAACAATATCCTGGCCTCGAACTTCTTCAGCTTCTTCCAGGCCAAGAACATCCGCCAGACGTCATACCAGATCGCCGCCGATGAACTGGAACTGACGGTGCTGAGCAATCCGGCGCTGCCGGCCGAGACCAGGAAGGCCGTTGAGGCCAAGGTCGCGCAATACAAGAAAACCATCGCGCGCTATGAATCCGAGCCGGATACGCGCGAAGGCAAGAAGGAGTTGCTCGAGCGGGCGCGCACGCATGAGGAAGCCCGCGACCGCGCGCTCAAGCAGGATCCGTATTTCGACTACGGCGAGGCCTTGCTGCAAATCGCCATCGTCCTGATCTCGGTCGGGATCGTCGCTAACCTGACGTGGCTGGCGTATCTCGGCGGCGGGATGGGGCTGATCGGAATGCTGCTGAGCCTCAACGGCTTCCTGCTGCTGGTGGAGATACCGGGCCTGTCCTGAGGCCGCACGCGGCGCTGTTATTCCGCCTTGATGCCGGTCTGCTTGATGATGTCGAGGTAGCGCGCGGCGTCGGTCCGGATGCGGTCGACGAAGGCCTTCTGGCTGATACCGGACGCTTCGGTCCCGAGCGTGTTGAGGCGCTTGCGAACGCTCTCGTCCTTCAGGATCCGCAGCACCTCTTGATCCAGCCGATCGACGATCGTCTGCGGCGTGCCGGTCGGCGCGAACAGCGCGACCCACAGCGCGGCGTCGACGGCGAAGCCCTGGTCCGCCAGTGTCGGCCACGACGCCGGCGCGAAGGACGGACGGTCCTTGGTCATCAGCGCCAGCACCTTGACCTTGCCGGCTTCGAGCAGAGGCTGCGCGGACGAGGGAGTCAGAGCGCCGATCGGCACGTCACCCGCCGCGACGGCGACCGCGGCTGGCGCGCCGCCGCGATAAGGCACGTGCAGGAATTTCAGTTTGGCCTCGATGCCGAGCCATTCCACCGCAAGCTGGTTGATGGTGCCGTTGCCGGGCGACGAATAGGCGATCTTGTCCGGGTTGCCCTTGGCCCGCGCGATCAGCTCCTGGACCGATCCGATATTGCCGGCGGCATGCGCGGCCAGCAGCAGCGGCGCGGTCGCCACCTGCACGATCGGGATGAGGTCCTTGTAAGGATCGAAACTCACCTTCGGCATCAATGTCGGCGTGGTGATGAAATCGCCGGTGGTGAACAGCAGCGTGTAGCCGTCCGGCGTCGCCTTGGTCGCCGCGTCGACCCCGAGCGTGCCGCTCGCGCCGGTACGGTTTTCGACGATGATGTTCTGGCCGAGCGCTTCACCGAGGCGCTGGCCGATCAGCCGCGCCGTGACGTCGGCAACGCCGCCGGCGGGGAAGGGCACGATGAAACGGATCGGGCGGGACGGATAGCTCTGCGCATAAGCGAGATCGGCAAATGCCCCTAGCGCGAGAGAGACCAGCGCGGCACACAACGCGCGCCTTATGTGTGTGGATTTCATAGCGGACCAGGTCCCCATTCTGCCGGTTTCGGACCGTAACGCGGATGCCGCGGTGGCTCCAACCGCTCCGGGGTTGCTGAATATTGTTCCCTTTTTGTCTATACGGTGTAGTTAGCCTGACCGTCGCCAGCGGGCGAAGCGTTCGAGTTGAGGAGAGTTGGAAATGTTGACGCTGTACCACGCCATCCCGTCGCGCTCGTCGATCGCTCGCTGGATGCTTGAGGAAGTCGGCGAGCCCTATGCGATCCATCCACTGAACCTGCAGGCCGGCGACAACCTGAAGCCCGCCTATCTCGCGATCAATCCGATGGGCAAGGTGCCGGCGATCGACCATGACGGCGTGGTCGTCACCGAGGCGGCGGCGATCTGCACCTATCTCGCGGACGCGTTCCCTAAAGCCGGGCTCAACGTTCCGATCGGCGACAAGCGGCGCGGCCCTTATCTCAAATGGCTGTTCTTCGGTCCGAGCTGTGTCGAGCCGGCGATCACCGACCGTGCCTTTCCGCGCAAGGAGGAAACGCGGCGAAGCACGCTCGGTCACGGCGACTACGACACCGTCATCGATGTGCTGGCGAAAGGGCTTGCCGGCGGCCCCTATCTTCTCGGCGAGCAGTTCACGGCGGCCGACGTCATCATCGGCTCCGGATTGCGCTGGGGCATGATGTTCAAGCTGATCCCGGAGCGGCCGGAGTTCATGGCTTATGTCGGCCGGCTGAACGCCCGCCCGGCGGCCAAACGCGCGCAGGAGAAGGACGTTGCGGAGAGCCCGCCTAAGAATTGAGGCCGCATGCAACGGGCGGCCAAGACGCTGCGTTCAGGCGGAGACGTGCTTCGCAGCGCTCGTCGTCGAGTGACACGCACCGACGCGATCGTTGCCGGCTTATCGTTCATTGCTGTGGTGGATGCTGAGCCAGTTATCGCTGCTACGATTTTACCGGACACGCAAAGTGTCTGTTGACGTCGTGGCCAATTGTGCGATCGACGTTTTGTCTTTCGCGCCGCGCCGCCTAACCTCATGGCATCATCGGCGCTGCCGCCGATGATGCCCGGGAGGTACAAAAATGAAAAAGCCGCTTGCTGAATTTGTCGGCACGTTCACGCTGGTCTTCTTCGGATGCGGCGCAGCGGTGATCGCCGGCATGGGCACCGGGCCGACCGCGATCGACGTGCTCGGCATCGCCTTTGCGTTCGGGCTCGCCATCGTTGCGATGGCCTATGGCATCGGCCCGGTGTCAGGCTGCCACGTCAACCCGGCGGTGAGCTTCGGCGTGCTACTCGCCGGCCGCATGAGCACCAGCGACTTCATCGGCTATGTGATCGCCCAGGTGCTCGGCGCGATCGCCGGCGCGGCGGTGCTCTATCTCATCCTGTCGGGCAAGGCCTCGGGCTGGCCGGCCGGCGCACTCGGCCAGAACGGCTGGGGCGCGGGCTATCTCGGCGAATACAATCTGGTGTCGGCATTCGTGTTCGAGGTCGTGGCCACGTTCCTGTTCCTGGTCGTCATCCTCGGCGTGACCCAGCCGGGCTCGCCGGCGCAATTCGCCGGCCTCGCCATCGGCCTGACATTGACCGCGATCCACATCGTCGGGATCAACGTTACAGGCGTGTCGGTCAATCCGGCGCGGTCGCTCGGTCCGGCGCTGGTCGGAGCCGCGGCGAAGCCGGCCGCGCTTGCTCAGGTGTGGCTGTTCATTGTTGCGCCGCTGATCGGCGCGGCGATCGCCGGCGTGCTGTTCAAGCGGGGCGGGCTGCTGGCCGCGGACGACAAGTAGCCGTTGTCCGCGATTCAGCGCGACGGAATAGTGAGCCGCATCCCCGGCGCGGACTGTGACGGCGTCTGCGTCGGACTTTGCAACGGCGCGGTCGTATAGGGATTCTGCGCGCCGCCTACCGAGCCGGAGGTCACCGACGTGTTCGGCGGCAATGGCGCGACCGGCGGGAGCAGGGGCTTGAAGTCGAACGGCTTGTCGGTCTGTTGCGCGTGGCTGCCCGTCGGTCCGAGCGCACCGAGGAAAGCGATGCTCAGCGCAAGCAGCGAGATTTTCGGCAGGCTGATTTTCGGCAGGCTGATTTTTGGCAGGCTCATAGGCGCCCTCCCAAGATCCGGCAGGATCCGGAGAGCGCAGAATAGCACGTTTTTGGCGGTTGCTAGGCCGTCGTTGCGCGCTTGCTGCGGAGGTACGGGACCACGAACACCGCCGCGACCGGGATGTGCAACAGCAAGCCCAGCAGCATCACCAGGCCGACCTCGCCGTCCGACAACAAGCCGCGCGCCGTTTCATGCATCAGTGCCCAGACCGTGAACGGCACGAACAGCACGATCGAGGTCACCAGCCCCGGATTGTATTGGCGGAATCGGATCGAGGTGATGATGTGGGTGAGGGCGTTGACCAGCGTCAGTCCGATCCAGCCGAGGCCCACCCAGCGCAGCGTTTGCGGAAACAGCGCAGCAGCCGCGACCGGCAGCCAGACATAGCCGATATTCACCAGGGCCACGCCGCCGGTATCGACCGGCCAGTCGTCTCGGCCGCTCTGGAATACATGCAAATTGGTGAACTGCCGGAAGCCGCCCGGCCAAAGATGCTCTTCGATCTGGTGCAGCATGTAGATGACAAGCAGGGCGGCGAAGATCGCCTGTTCGGTCGTGGGATTGTTGCGGAACAGCGCGATCCATATCGCCAGCGTAACGGCGGCGAGCACGGGCAAGGATTTCTGCCAGTTGGCGGCGACGAATGTCGGCATGCGGGCTCCTGTGGGCGGGAACGCACGCGACTCAACAATCGATCACACAGGCGATGCCTACCACGTCTTCCGGTGGCAGGCAGGAAGATTTGGCAAAGCCCGTCTGGTCGCTACCGGCTCGCCAGGATCGGCGTGGCGCGTCATTCGCGGGGGCGGTGGCCCCAGCCGCTGAACAGCACTGAGGGAAAATCGGCGGCGTAGCGTTCGACCTCCGGATGCTCCGGCTGCGGCTCGCGCGGCGCGCGATCCGGCACCACCACCTTGCGGTAGAGGTGCCAAGTCGCATGCCCGAGCACGGGCACGACGACCGCGAGCCCGACGAAGAACGGCAGCGACCCGAGCAGCAGCGCGACCGCGACGATCAGGCCCCATAGCGCCATAGTCAGCGGATTGCGCGCGACGGCCTTGATCGAGGTGGCGGCCGCTGCGGCGGCGCCGATGCGCCGGTCGATCAGCAGCGGAAACGCCACCACGCTGATGACGAACGCCACCAGCGCGAACAGGAAGCCGACCGCATTGCCGATCAGGATCATGCGGTGCCCGGCCTCGGTGGTGAGCACCTGGCGCGCGAAGCCGTCGATCGACTCCGGCACCGCATAGCCGAAATAGGCCCAATAGATCGTCTGTGCGACACCGATCCAGATTGCGAACAAGAGAAGCAGCACCAGTCCGAGCCCGGCGATGGAGCGGAACGAGTCCGTTCCGAGCAACTCGAAGGCATGGCTCCACGACGTATCGAGGCCCTGCTCACGGCGGCGGCTGAGCTCGTAAAGTCCGACCGCGGCGACTGGGCCGAGCAGCGCGAAGCCGGCCGCCATCGGATAGAACAGCCACAACAGATTGGCGCCGGACACGGCGATGGCGATGACCAGACCCGCGATCGGATAGATCAGGCCGACGAACAGTGCGTGCGTCGGCATCGCGAGGAAATCGTCCAGCCCTTTTTTGAGCGCGTCTATGAGATCGTGCGGCGTAATCGTGCGCACGCGGGGCAGCCGTTGCACATCGTCGGTCGTCTGAATGGCGTTTTGATAGGCCATGAACGTCCTCCTGAACCTTTGCGTTCAGCGGGCACGGCGTCACGAGCCTTGCGGTTTGACTGGGCACGTCAAAGCCGCGCCCTCTGTTTGGAGTATACGCGAACGCCGGGTTCGGTTCCAGATCGCGGCGCCATCAACAGGGCGTGTCACGGAACTTTGAGCGGCCACAGGCGCCGCGGGGCGCGCCGCTACGCCGCCGGTTTCGCCGCCATGATCCGTGCCGCGACGGCCGCGACGAATGCCGCCCGCGCCGTGGTGTCGGCGAACAGGCGCGCCGGCAGGCCGACGACCTGGTGGTTGTGCAGCCAGATAATGACAAACGTGCCGGCGTCCTCGATGCCCTTCACCGCGCGCCACCGCATGTGAGCCTCGCGCATGTCGCCCCTGAGAACAATTCCGGTGTCGTCGAAGACATACTCCAGGGTCTCGCTGCCGCGTCCTTGACGATAGACGGCGCGCGCCAGTCCGCGGCCGCGCATGATCATCACCGCCCAGAAGGCGAGGCCGCCGGCGATGAATGCGAGATAAGCGGTGGCGAGCACCGGCCGGAACGCGGCCGACCCGATCACGCCGAGGGCCAGTGCGGAAAATGGGACCAGCCCTACCGCCAGCATCAAGCCGGCGATGACCGACCAGTACACGCTCTCGGCCGGACCGTGATCCAGCCTTCGCTGCGTGAGCTTGCCAAGCGCCCAGAGCTCTTCTTCGCTATAGGTGACGGTGAAACGATCCGGCGCTTGGTCAGACGTGCCACTCATGAAGCTTTCTCGCGGGGAGCTCCGTGATTGGTCGGGGTAACTGCCGGAAAGGTTCGGCCGGTTTGCCGGCGTCGGCGGCAGGTACTACTCGCCGCGCAGCTTGCGCTGCACGCGTTCGTCGAAGCGGGCGACGCTGACGACGACGCGCTCGTGGGTGCCGCCACCGATCGGCTCGCGCTCGTCGCGGGCCTCCACGCGGAAGCTGATGGTGCGGCCTTCGACGTGCGTGACCTCGGCGGTCGCGACAACGCGCAGGCCGACCGGCGTTGCGGCGAAATGCTTGACGTCGAGATGGATGCCGAGGCTCTGGTGGCCGGCCGGCAGGAAGTGCTCGACGGCCGCCAGCGCGGCGGCCTCGATCACGTTGATCATGACCGGCGTGGCCAGCACGGCGATGCGGCCGGAGCCGACGAACGGCGCGGTCTTGTCGTCGGTGACGATGATTTCCGCCTGGCCGGTGAGGCCGGGCGTGATGCGGGTGAGGTCGACCATGGCGGAGGGCATAGCCGATTGCGCGGGCGTTGTCGCGGGCGTGGACGTAACGCGCTTGTGGTTCAAATCCGGGCTAGACCTGCTTTGTCCCGCCGGCGCGCGTCCGGCACGCATCGACAAATGCCTGCGCCGCCTGCGGCGGGGCAAACGCCCGCGCCGGGATTGCGGACAGCAGCAGGTTGCCGGCCCAGATCAGGATGATGTTCGCCGGCTGCTCGACCCGGTCGATACCACTCCAGGCATGGACCGAGCGCAGTTGCGGCAGCGCCTGCTCGATCCCTTCATCGGTCAGCCGCACCGTGCGCGGTTCGAACACCTGGCGCGTCCGTGCGCGGAGGCGCCTACGCGACGCCTGCAGGTTCAGCCAGTACCCGATGGTCTGCGTCGCCATGCCGGCAACGAACACTGCCATCGTGATGACGAAGAGCGAGAGCGGCATGGTCCAGTCCCACCAGATCCAGTCGATCGTGGCGACGACGCCGATGAGGACGAAGGGAATGGCGATGCTGCCGTATTTGATCACTGGCGTGGTGCCGGCGACTTTCCTCTGCTGCGCCATCTGCGCCGCCTGCACAGCGGCCGCTTCCTGGTCGGTGAGGGTGAAGGTCTCGGGCTGGACGAGCGTCATCGGCGGCTTCCCCTGCGACATGCGATGCGCATCGCAATGCGCGCGGTAATTGGTCGAATGAGCGCGAGCCGGGGTTCAGGGGAAGCGCGCCTTCAGATGAAAAAGAGCCCGCCGTCGGGGGGACGCGGCGGGCTGCAGGGTCTCGGGGTGTCACCGAGGAGGACCAGTGACGCGCGCGACTGAGCATGGCCGTTGGGCAAAGTCAGCCAGTACAGAAGTCTGGGATGGGGCCTGGGTGGGGTTCGCGGGCGCGCTCGTGAGCCCAGACAAAAGGGCCCCGCACCGGGCGGGGCCAAGGTTGCGCGATCGGGACGTTGCCGCCCGACCGCCGTCACCGTAGACGCACGACTCTGAAACTGTCTGCGATCCTGAAGTATGGGGTTCGCCGGCGCGCAAATTCACGACGCGCGGCGCAGCTCATCGCCGCCGCCGCGTAACGTGTCGAGGATCGCGAGCGTGCGCTCCATCGTGAACGCGCGCGTCGCTGGGCTGAACGCCTTGGTGTTCCAGGGCATCATGTAGCCGTGCAGCACGCCGGGGAAGATGTGCACTTCGACGTTCGGCATTCGCGCCGGTACCTGGCGGTAGGCGTCGAGCGTTTCGGCCGGCGCGGCGTGATCCTGATCGCCCCAGACGATGCAGACCGGCGCAGTAACGCCCTTGAGCTCATCGATGTAGTCGATGAGCCGGGTGCCGTGGCAGGAAATGCCGGCATTGTAGCCGAGCCGCTGGGGCCCGAGGATCGCGTAGGGGCCGCCGTAGCAGAAGCCCATCGCCGCCGCGCGCCCATTGAACTGCGGCAACGTGCGCAAGTGGGCGAGGACGTCGACCATGTCGGCTTCGCCCTCCTTGATCTTTTCGAGCCGCGGCTGCGCGCGCTCCGCCGAGCGCTTGTCGCTGGCGGGCAACGGTCCCGGTACCGAGCGCCAGAACAGGTCGGGCGCGGCGGCGATGACGCCGTACGAGGCGAACTCGTCGGCGAGGTCGCGGATGTCCTTGTCGACGCCATGCACCGCCGCGGCGAGGACGATGCCCGGCCGCTTCTCGGCGCCCGTGGGCAGCGACAGGTAGCAGTCGAATTCGCCGCCGCCGCTGGAGCGGATCTTGATGGTGCTGCCGGACATAGTGCGTCTCCTGCTTATTTTGGTCAGGGTACTACGGGAGGCCGAGAGGAGGATCAAGATTTCGAGCCGGACCGGAGCAAAGGGCTGTTCCGGATGTCGCTGCGTTTATCGTCACGGCAGCCCGAACAGCACGCGCGCCAGAAGATACAGCAGCACCACGGCCACCAGCACGATGATCGCCATCAGCAGCTTCGGCGGCCGCGGTTTCGCTGCGGGCGTATCGCCCGCCGTGGCGGTGTGCTCACCGCGGGAGCGCTGTCGGCTGGTGACGATCGCCGTCACGATGGCGCCGACCAGCGCGCAGAGCGGACCGATCTGGAACATGAGGCGGATCGCACGGCTGCCGCCGGGATCCGAGACTTCCTGCAGCATCGCGTGGCCGCCCGCCACGACGACGATGTAGATGGCGAAAAAGGCGAGGATGGCCGCAGGGATGGGGCGCATGGAGGCGAAGATGTTTTCGACTATCTGCAATGGCTGCGCAACATGCGTTCCAATTCCGGCGGGACGTGGTCGCGCGTTGCACCCTTCGGTTGTCGTCGACAATAGTCGACGATAGAGTGGAAGTCATTTGTTGAAAGTGTTTCCGGGGAGGATTCCTTGCACCGCTTAGCTGTGTTTGCGACGGCCGGTCGGGCCTATCAATTTCTGCTGCGCGAAGCCGGGACGATTTTGCGGCTATCGTGGTTTCCGCTGCTTTTCGTGACGATCATTCAATACTTCGCGGTTCATGCGCATTTCGCTGCGATGCGGTCGGCATTGGCAGCCGGCAGTCCGGCGGCCCTGACGGGGTTCTCGCCGGTGTGGCAGTGGCAGATCGCGAACACCATTGTGACCGTCCTCGGATCAGCGATCGTTGCGGTCGCTTTGCACCGCGTGATCTTGCTCGGAGACCGCAAGCCGGGCCGCTATCTGTATGCCGCGTTCGGCAAGGTGGAAATGCTGTTTGCGCTGCTGCCGGTCATTGTTGTGGTTCCGATTGTGCTGGTCGCGGTTTTGGTGTTCGGCCTCGCTGCGATCCTCATCCCGCGGTCCTTCTGGCCGCTTGTCGTTGTTTTGTTCATGCTCGGCTATGGCGCGTTCGTGTTTGTGGTCATTCGCTTCTCGCTCATTTTGCCAATCGCCGTTCTCGAGCGTCGATATAATTTTGTCCAAGCCTGGTCACTAACGCGCGGAAACTTCTGGCGGATGGTCGGGCTGTGGCTCGTGGTGTTCATTCCGGTCGCGGTTGTTGTTGGCATCATATCCTACGCCACGTCGCCGTTCGGCTCGCTCGTGCCAACACCTCCCAAAGCCACAGCCGAGGTGATCAGGATGTTCGACACGATCGAGTCACGCCTGCTGATACAGTCGGTCTTCGGATATCTCTGGTCGATCATCGGCGGCGCATTGGGCGTGGCTGTGCTGAGCTATACCTACAAGGCGCTCAGCGGAGTCGATGCCGATGCGGTATGGACGCCGGAAAGCTGACGCCCGCGCCGCGCTATCGCACCACCTGCATGTCCGGATTGTGGGACGCGTCGAACAGCAGGTGCGGCTGTGCGAGGCCGGCCGGGACGCGGCCGCTCAGACGGTTGTGATCCAGGCGCAGAACCTGGAGCGTCGACGCGTTGGCGAGGCTCGCAGGGATCGGTCCGGTGAGCTGGTTTCGATTGAGGCGGAGGTCGGTGAGCTGCTTGAGCTGCCCCAACTCCGCGGGAATCGCGCCCGACAGCCGGTTGTTGGCAAGCAGCAGAGACTTGAGGTTCGCGCCCAGCGTGGCGGGGATCGTGCCGGTGAGTTCGTTGTTGTGCAGAAAGACCTGCTCGAGCTCGGGCTGCCGCAGCAACTGTCCGGGCAGCGCGCCGGATATCCGGTTGTCCTCGGCCCGGAATATCTTCAGTTTCGGCGTGTCCCATTTCGCGGGCAGCGGGCCTGACAGGTCGTTTGCGTGCACGTCGAGATATTCAAGCACGGGGAGCATGGCGACCGAGTCGGGCAGGCGGCCGGTCAGCTTGTTGCCTTTGACCCAGAGATTCCTGAGCGCGCGGCACTTGCCAAGTCCGTCCGGCAGCGCGCCGGTGATCTTGTTGAAGGAGAAATGCAGCGTGTGGATCCGCTCCAGCTCACAGATCGCGGCCGGTAGCTCTCCGGTGAGGTTGTTGTCGTAGATCATCAACTGGACGACGCGTCCGTCGGCATCGGTCTGCACGCCGTGCCATTGTCCCACCGGCCGGTCGCTGCCCCAGAAGTCACGCTCGATCCAGTCCGGTCCGCCGAGCGCGTTGTAGAAGTTCAGCAAGACCTTGCGCTCGCGATCACGCAGCGCGGGGTCCGTGGGCTCCGGGATCGACTTGGCGGTCGGTCGTCCCGCCGTGTAGTCGTAGCCTTGCGCGAACGACACGGTGGCGAGCGACAGCGATGCAACGACGGCCGCGCCCAGCCATCCGAGAGCGGCGATCAAACCGGCCAGCATGGTGCGCTTCATCGTTCGGTCTCTCGTGGTGTGCTGCCGCCGCAGGCGGCATCGTATCCGGATTGCGCGGTGAAGGACCAGCGTATCCGGGGCCAATATTCATATCGGAAATCGGACGCCCCCTCTCACCGGGTTGTCTTGAACGGCGGTTATGAGGCAATACGCTGCTTGTAGGGCGGCTTAGTCCACGATCCCAAAGGAGATTGAGACTTGGAAAGATTGTTCGCAGCGACGGTGGCGTTCCTTGTGGTCGCAATGGGAATGTCGACTGCTTCGGCGCAGGAGGGCTTTCGCTCGCCGACCGGCAACATCCACTGCCAGTTCTTTGCCGCCGACGGCGACGCGGTGATCCGCTGCGACCTGCGGCAGGTATCGAACCGCTCGCTGCCACGGCCGCGCAATTGCGATCTGGAATGGGGACAAGCGTTCGAAATCTCGGGCCGTGGTACGCGGGGCGCGCCGCTCTGCTACGGCGACACGGTGCAGGACGATCGGCTTCCTGTCCTGGCTTACGGCCAGCATTGGCAGGGTGGCGGGCTGACCTGTATCTCGGAGCAATCCGGCGTCACGTGCCGCAATGCCCGCGGCCACGGCTTCACGCTATCGCGGGCGAAGCAAAGCGTGTTCTAGCCCGCTAGGGCGTAACCCGCCGATCCTTACGGCGGATTACGCTTCGCTAGTCCGCCCTACGGCCTACGGTCTCGCGTGAACCTCGACCCAGCGCCGTTCGACCAATCCCAATGACGTCCGACCGGCGTTGTCGTCAGAGGGTAGAGTGTGGCCGATTCATACGTTGCGATTCCGCTCGAGCAGGCGATCCCGGCGCTCGGGCTCGATGGGCATTTCGAGGGCCGCACGACGCTCGATCCGTTCGTATCGGATACGCCGGGCAAGGTTTCGCCCTTCGTCGTGCGTCACTACCGGAAGAGCGCGACGGTCAGCGGCGACATCGACATGGATGCGCTCGTCTATAAAGAGAACGTCGCCGGCATCGTGGTCGATGGCGATTTGCGGCTGAAGGGCTCGATCATCAACTGGGAGATCGACACCACAGCCGCCTTCCTGTGGGTGCGCGGCACTCTCACCTGCGACAACATCGTGTTCGGCAGCATGGACCTGGTGGTGAGCCGCAACGTCACGGCATCAGGGCTGATTGTCGCGACCTACAACCACGGCCATCTGCTGATCGTCGGCAACGTGCGCGCCGGCCGGGTGATCATCGACGACGACGGTCCGTCGATCATCGACGGCAAGGTGACCGCCAAGGGTTGGTGCGCGTCGCATAACGCCCAGGTCGCGATGCGCGAGAGCGACTGGCAGGCCGAGGTGCGGCCGGAATTCCACGAGGAATTCTTCCACCCCAACGGATTTTTCCGGTGCGGCAACGGCAACGTCGATCTGGTGCAGGCCCTGCTGGCCGGACGCGATATCCTGCGCGAGGAGCCGCAGAGATAGGGAGATCGGGGTCGGGAGGTAGGTTCTGGCGCCGGCATGGCCGCGCGCGGAACGTGTAATTTTCAAAATACCAACGCGGACGGCGAACCGCTCATCCGCAGGCAGTGGGTCGCGAAATTAGACCAGGAAGATGATCGGCGTGACCAGCGCGAGCAGCGCGGCAGCCGAGAAACCGACCCAGGTCGCTGCTTCAACTCCGTCGCGCAGGCACATGGCTTAGTCCCTCTGTTCGCCGATCATATGCCTGCGGCCGGCGATTCAGATCAATCGGGAAATGAGAATCTGTGATCGAAAGTCCACAATCGTTGCCCGTCAGCAACACTTTTTGTAGCCGGCTGCTCTTCAGTGTGCCGGGAGGCCGGCTTCGCGGGCGACTGTGCCCCAAACCTTGAGCTGTTCCTGGAGAAACGTGCCCAATTCTCCGGGCGACGAGCTCTGATAGTCGAACCCGGCCCGGTCCAGGCCCTCGCGGACGTCTGGGCGCTTCATAGCCGCGGCCACCTCCCGGGAAAGTCGCTCGACGATCGCGGGCGGCGTCTTGCCGGGGGCGAACATCGCCACCCAGGGCAGGATGGCGAAGCCGGGCACGCCGGCCTCGGCCATTGTGGGGACATCCGGCGTCAGGCGCGCGCGGTGCGCCCCCAGGGTGGCGATCGCGCGCAGCTTCCCGGTCTTGATGTGCTCGAGCGCGTTGTTGAGGCCTGCCGCCATGATCTGCGCCTGCCCATTCAGTAGAGCGTCCATCGCCGCCGCGTCGATCGGGTAGTCCCTGCTGGCGATGTCCAGCTTCTCGCGGGTGCGCAGCTGCGCCATCGCGAAGATGGTCGGCGGGTTGGCGGCGGCGATGGTGAGCTTGCCCGGATTGTCGCGCGCGTAGCGGATCAACTCGGCGAGGTTCGTGGCTGGGACATCAGGCGTCACCACCAGCAGCAGCGGCGTCCACCCCATCAGCGAGACCGGCGCGAAGTCCCGGACCGGATCGTACGGCGCGTCCTTGCGCAGGATCGGCACCGCGACCAGCGGGCTCGAATTGCCGACGAGCAGCGTGTGACCGTCCGACGGCTCCTTCATGAGCGCCGTCGGCGCAAGGGCGCCATGCGATCCGGCCATGTTCACGATCGAGAACGGCTGGCCGAGCGCTTGCGAGAGCACTGGCAGGAACACGCGCACCGCGGAGTCGGTGGGGCCGCCGGGCGGGAACGGGATCAGCAGGCGCACCGGCTTGCTCGGGTACGGCGTCTGCGCACGATTGGAAAGCGCCCCGGCCATCGCAATGCAGGCCAAAATCGCGCCAATGATCACGCCGACGATCCTGTTCATGTCAGTCCTCCCGTTGTTCGTCTTGTTATTGGTTCGAGGCTATCACGGCGCCATTGTCGCCCGCATGAACGTCCGCGATATCAGGGACGAAACCCCGGATGTTGCCTAGTGCGCCAAGACGCGCGTAAACGCGCTTAGGCGCGTCAAGACGCGCTTATGGCTCATCCGGGCTCCTTGTTACTTGCGGGCCGATTTCATTTCGATTTGACGTGAGCCCGAAAGCAAACGCCTAACCACGTCCTGACAGTGACGTCCTTGTGGTCCCGATGATCGCCTAGGATTGGCACTCCGAAGACCCGACCACAAAAGGAGCGGACCATGGTTCCTGTCGTTGCATCGGACAAGCTCGCGCGAACGAAGGTGTGGGGAGAGGGCGATCCGGCCGTACGCTGGGCCGGCGCCTTCGCGGTGTATGGCGGCCACGGCACGACGGCGTCGTCGACGATCGTCTACGAGATCGAGCCGGGCGGCCGGCTCGGCTGGCACACCGACGCGACCGAGGAGACGCAATACATCATTGCCGGCCAGGGCGAGCTTCATCTCGAGGACGGCACCACCCATGCGGTCGGGCCGGGCAGCGTGTTCGTCCTGCCGACACCATTGCGTCACGACCTCGCCAACACCGGCAAGGAAACGCTGCGCGCCGTCGCGTTCTTTTCCGCGGCGATGTTCACGCAGACCTTTGACGACGTGATGTTGCCGCCCAAGTCCCACGTGCTCGGGACGCCCAACCGGGATGGGCAGGTAGCGTATTGATCGGCCCAGGTGCGAGACTGTAGGGCGGGTTAGCCCATCAGCGCGTTTACGCGCGTCTTTGACGCGCTATGGGCGTAACCCGCCGTTTTGCGAATGGCGGCGGATTACGCTTCGCTAATCCGCCCTACGATCCGGATCGATAGAATTGCTTTGTGTGGCCGAGTCATCGTCCACTAGGCTCCGATCGTACCACCCGCGGAGCATCACCATGCCCGGCCAGCACTACACCTCCCTGATCAACGGCCACTCCGTGTTCAGATCGGAGCTCGGCACGGTCACGCGGATCAGCGTCAAAGAGCTGCCGATCCTCAACGGTCTTTCCATCAAGCGGCTGCTGCTGGCGCCGGGATCGGTGCGGGCGCCGCACTGGCATGCGAACTGTGCCGAGCTCGGCTACTGCGTGTCGGGCAGCGCGCTGGTCTCGATCCTCGGCAACGGCAGCGCGTTCTCCGCATTCAAGGTGACCGCCGGCCAGATGTTCGTCGTCGAGAGCGGCGCGCTGCACGGCATCGAGAACATCGGCGACGGCGAGGCCGAGTTCATCCTCGCGTTCCGCCACGAGCAGCCGGAGGATTTCTCGTTGCAGGGCGGCTTCGGCGCGATGACTGACGCCGTGCTCGGCAACACCTATGGTCTGCCCGCGTCGGCCTTTGCCGGGATGCCGCGCACCACCGAAGGCGCGTATCTCGTGCGCCGCGACGGGCCGCCGATCGTGCCGCCCACCGCCGACGAGCGCAACCCGCACAAGTTCGACATCGAAGGCCAGTCGGCGCCCATTGAACTCGGTTACGGCTCGGCGCGGCTGGCGCGCGATCAGTTCTGGCCGGCGTTGAAGGACATCTCGATGTATTCGCTGCGCGTCACCGCCAACGGCATGCGCGAGCCGCATTGGCATCCCGAGACGGCGGAGATGGGATACGTCCTCGACGGTCATGCGAAGATGACCATTCTCAATCCGGACGGCCGCACCGACACGTGGGAGCTGGCGCCCGGCGACGTCTATTTCATTCCGCGCGCCTATCCGCATCACATCGAAGTGCTGGACCAGGATGAAATCCGCTTTTTGATCTTCTTCGATCAGCCGGCGCCCGGCGATATCGGCTTCCGTGCGTCGGTGTCGGCGTTCTCAGGCCCGGTGCTGGCGGCGACGCTGGGTTTCGATCGCGCGAAATTGCCGGCGTTCCCGCGAACGGTCGAAGACCCGCTGATCGTCGGGCGGGTGAATCCGCAAGGCCATTTCGATCGGAAGTGAAGGTAAGTCGCTACGGCCTTCGCACCTGCAAAAAATTGCCAGATCGGCCGCTTCGCCCGTTCGAGGCGACCGCCGGTGGCGGCCGCGTTGTCACACCGGCTTGTAAGCCTGCGAGAAAAGCGCAAAGCTCCACGCCAGCTTGGGGTTCATCTGGGGCATCCGGGGGCTCACCATGTCTATCATCCATACGGACGTCGGCGACAACCTGCGCAAGATCGTCATTCTGGGCCGGCTCGACATCCCGGGCACGGAATCGATCGCTGACGAACTCGAGAAGCTCGCCGCCGCGCCGAAGAAAGGCGTCGTCGTCGACCTGTCCAGCCTCAAGTTCCTCGCGTCGATCGGGATCCGCGCGCTGTTCAAGAGCGCCAGGGCTGTGAAGGAGCGCGGCGGAAAGATGGTGCTGGTCGTCGGCACCAACGCGTCCGTCTTGATGAGCCTTGAGGCCACCGGCGTCAGCGAAATGATTCCGATGTTCAGGAGCGACGCCGAGGCCGAGCGGGCGGCCGTCGCCTGAGCGGTGCATAATGGAATTCACACCGACAAGCAGGACGAGACGCTCGACATCGCCGCGAGCGGAGACGAAATACGCCGCGCTTGCGAATGGCTCGCCACCGCGCTCCGGCAACGCGACGTGCCGGACCGCCAAGTCGAGCGCCTCGAACTGGCGCTCCATGAAGTGCTGGCGAACGTGCTCGCCCATGGCGGCAGCGCTGCGCGCGCCGAGCCGATCCGCATCCGCATCGAATGCCGGCAGGAGGCCGGCGAGGCGCGCGTCGAAGTAAATGACGCCGGCATTCCGTTCGACCCGACCGGCGCGCCCGAGCACACCCCAGCCAAAACGCTGGCCGAGGCGCGGCCCGGCGGCCTGGGCTTGCCGCTGATCCGCCGCTGCTCCGACTGGATGCGCTACCGCCGTGACGGCGGCCGCAACCACTTCATGTTCGGCGCGCGATGGCCGAAACGGTGAAGCGGCCTTCCGGTGACAAGAGCGCAGGGCCGTAGGGCGCAATAGCGAAGCGTATTGCGCCAATTTATTGCATCCGCAAAGTGGCGGATTACGCTTCGCTAATCCGCCCTACAGGCTACTTGCAGATCGCACGGCTAGTATGGCTCTCTCCTCCGCTCATTCCCGCGAAAGCGGGAATCCAGAGTCTTGCTTTGTAGCCCCTGGGTCCCCGCTTTCGCGGGGACGAGCGGAAAGGGACAGCTCTGAAGCAAGAAATTCCTCGGAAGGCATATCGATCAATGGACCAAACCACCGACCCCAAGTCTTTCGACCCCAAGTCTTTCGACCCCAAGTCTTTCGACCCCAAGCCGTTCGATCCCGCCGCCGCCGGCTGGGAGCCCTACAGCGACGACGGTTTCATCGGCCTGATTGGCCCGCTCTGGCAGAAGCCCGCGGGCGAGGGCTATCGCTATGCCTTCCTGGCGGAGCCCAAGCATCACAACCGGCGTGGTGTGGTGCAGGGCGGCATGCTGATGTCGTTCGCCGATCGCTCGATGGGAATGACCTGCTGGTACGCCAACGAGCGCCAGCCGCAGGCGACGGTGCAACTCGACGTGCATTTCGTCGATGCGGTGAAGGTCGGCGAGTTTGTCGAAGCGAAGTGCCAGGTCGTGCGGCGCACGCGCTCGCTGGTGTTCATGAGCGGCGATCTCATGGTCGGCGACCGCGTCGTCGCCACCGCCAAGGGCGTCTGGAAGACGCTGGGGAAGAAATGATGTAACTGGCCGGATCGGGGCAAGACGCTAGCTAGTCCGCTCCGCATTGCAGGACTGGTGGCGGATAACGCTTCGCTGATCCACCCTGCGTGGCAACGAGGTGTTACTTCAATTGCTCAGGTGGCACTTTTTGTACTTCTTGCCGCTGCCACATGGACATGGATCATTTCGACCAATTTTCCGCAGTGCAAATGCTGAGCGAGACATGGAAACAGGCGCGGTCTTTGGCCAGACCGCCATTATGGCGTCCATTTGAGAATCCGGTTTCCAGGCTTCTTCGATGACCATTGCGCCTCGAATCTTGCCGGCGCTTGGCTCAAGCAGCAGGCCATACCAGCCGTTCGATTTGGTGTCGTATTTCCGCACCCTGCAATGCGTAGCTAGTCGCCCCCGAGCAATGCCTTCTGGCAAACTGTTACAGTGAACCGTAATGCCCGAACCGGTCTCGCCCATAGCAACGGAGAAATCGTGGTTCTTGCCGTCGAGTTTGGCACGATTCACGATTCGATCGATTCCTATGCTCAGAGACTTCGCTGTCTTTTGGTCGACCTGCAGAAGGAGCAAACCCAACCCAGTCAATTCGGGGAAGGCAGCCTGTTCGATCTCTGATATCACCCGACCGACCGCGAGCTTGTTAAATCGCGTTAGAATGCCCTTCGGCGTTCTTTCACCGGGAATTCCCGCCCGCCGCGCCATCATGGCGATGTTAAGATCACTGGCGAAGTCGTCGCCCAGATTCACCATGTTGTATTCGGTGTTGAGCCATAGGTTGTACCCAAGGTGAAAGCCCAAAATAGCGATCTCATGCGAAACCAGGAGTTTGTCGCCGAAACGCGCTCGTAACGCGAGGTAGTTGATGAAATGGAGTGGCGTGCTCAGCATTTCCGCAAATACATCAAGAGCGAAGACGTCGGTCACCAAGGGTGGCTGGATCGAACTGCTGACAATTGTGTGCAAAAATTGACGCGCTTGTAGTGCGAGAGCCGGATAATGATCCGACACGATGCAAATCGGAAAGATAGTCCGCGGCTTGTAGCCTATCGTGATTTCGGTTCCCGATGAATCAACGAACCTAAAGCCATCGTTGGACAGCGCCTCGGCACAAAGTAGTGCTTGATCGTAGGCGTGTTGAACCGCATTCTTGAAGTCACTCTTGAATTGAAGGTCATTGCCTTTCCGCGCTTCGATTGTAAGTCGCTTCGACTTCGCTTGGAGGACAACAGCGCGGTCGCCATAGAGGATCAGAATGTCGGCCTCGGCGAACCTGTTTTTGCCCCTGTAGATATCCACATTCCGTAAGACACGTTCAGCACCGAATATGGTTTCCAGCCGATCCGCGGCGAAAGCTTCTGTAAATCGACCGCGATTGGCGAGCGCGATAGGCGAATAGGTTTTGTCCGATGCCATCCAAAAGAACGGCGTTTCGTAGATGGCTTCGAGTAGGCTGTAGTGTTGAAGCAGGATGTACAATCCACGTGTCGTTTTGAGTATCGGCGCCGAGTTGGTCACGTTGAAATCGTTGAGGGCCTCAAATGATGCGTTGCGCTCCTCCGGCCCACAGCTGAAGGCATCGAGAATCTTCTCGACCTTTTGCAGTGCGACTTGCGAAACGTCTGCTGCATCTTGGGCGGTGAACGTGAAGCCGGGAAGAAAAGTCCGAGTGTCGGGCGGTTGCTTTCTTTGAAACTCGAAGCATTCGAGCTGCCGCGTTGAAAAAAATGTCCCGAGTGCTTTGCCGACTTGACACGCTTCGTCGATCCGAAATCCTTTATTTTCCTCAAGCCAATCAGCATCTGCGCGATACTTTAGGCGTGCCAGACTCTCGTATTGAAAGTTGTAAGCGGACTCTCCACCGTAAAAGATCGCTTCGCGCATTCCCGTTGCATCCGCGAACGGGTCGCGCTCTGGTATTTTACCTGTTTCGAAATCCCATCCCGCGAACCACGGCTTCATCATGGCGTGGTGGAGTTCGCTAAGAAGAAGCTCAGTTCGATCAACATAGTCCTGAATGACATCAGGGCTGGGCAAATCCAAATCGATGGGCTGTTGGACCATGAGGCCGATCAGCGTTGAAATCTCGATTCGTAGAAGCCTGTCGTGGGAGTACTGATGTTCAAAGTCCTTCGCGACTACGTGAGGACCGCTGTAACGGATCAGATTGTCGCGCCAGCTGAAGTACGCGACGGCGTGAATGTAACCGCGCGATGTACACAATGCTTGGAGATCGGCAAAAATATCAGTTTCGGAGCGCGCATCGATTGGATGAGAACCCGCAGTGGTTGTCATCACTCCGCCGCCTGAATCCCCTTCTTCTTCACAACACTCCGTCGCGCCAGTACGGGCTTCAAAAACCGTCCCGTGTAGCTCCGCGCCACCTTCGCCACATCCTCCGGCGTTCCCGCCGCAACAATCTCGCCGCCGCCGTCGCCGCCTTCGGGGCCGAGGTCGATGATCCAGTCGGCGGTCTTGATCACTTCGAGATTGTGCTCGATCACCACCATGGTGTTGCCGCCCTCGACCAGCTGGTGCAGCACGTCGAGCAGTTTCGCCACGTCGTGGAAATGCAGGCCGGTGGTGGGCTCGTCGAGGATGTAGAGCGTGCGGCCGGTCGAGCGCTTCGACAG